>Ga0209540_10000950_pt1 | contig 23324 bp, 19 predicted proteins | sample BarGraIncu01121A_FD_184501 | JGI IMG/M metagenome (GOLD analysis project Ga0209540, IMG submission 184501) | Arctic peat soil microbial communities from Barrow, Alaska - Barrow Graham LP Incubations 011-21A (SPAdes) (version 2) | ecosystem: Environmental > Terrestrial > Soil > Wetlands > Peat... | reverse complement strand
AAAAGAAATCGATCATCCAAAAATCAAAACGCTATGAATAAGCATAAATTTCTTGTAGTATTTCTTGTGATTATAATGATAAGTTGTACACACAAAAAGGACGAGTTAAAATACATGATTTGTAGGGATAGCATCCAGTATTGGGAATCAAAACACATGTGGAGTGATGGTGAGAGACATTTGGATATAAAGCGTTTTGACTATCATGGTATCTTTAAATCTTATTGGGTTGATAAGGTAGGAAATATAAGATCAATAAGGAATGAAGATAACAATGAAGAAATTAGTACCTGGACACTAACTAATGATTCTATACTCGTTATAAATAAGATTCCTAGATATAAAATCACAAAATATAATTTAGACACATTTCTATTGAAAGCAATTATTGGAGGAAAATTAATCGATACTCTATATAGATCAGATCCTAGGTTAAAAGTAATCAATAAAGGAGATATTGGAGATACATTAAAAAAAATACGGATTCTTGGTCCCATTTAATGCTAATGGGTAATGCACTAATGTACTTTCCAAAAGTTCGGCGAAGTCTCCAGACTTCGTCGTGCTAGAAGCAAGTCTCTTGCCTTGCATATCAAAAATAGAATATGGAAAGCTAGAGCGTTCCGTCAAACTTTGACATAGCGAGACGCTATGCCAAACATCGGGAACAGGATTATTTACGCTACGGAGAACGGGGGAAATTGAAGTGCATATATATACTGTTAGGCTACATTAAAAAAAATGGAAAGAACTCCGAATTGCAAATGTCTTCTTTGCTTAAAAGAAAAGTCGACCAAGAAAAACTCGCATATAATTCCGAGATTTATGGTAAAAACAATTTTTGAGAACTCTCCTCAAAGAAAAGCATTCATTTGGGATACTTCTACAATGCAAAATAAACCCGAAACATGCCAAGACAGTGCAAAAGAAGATTATATTCTTTGTCCAAGTTGTGAAAAGTATTTTGAAGTATTAGAGACATATGTTTCAGAGTTTTTACACAAAAGAATTTTAAATAAAAAATACAGTGATAATTTCAGTTTTGACTCGCTAGGACAAATAAATTTTGTTCGTTGCTTAAAACTAAATACATTGATTTCGAAATTGTTTTTCATATCAATTTTTTGGAGATGTAGTATTACACAAAGGAAACCATTTAATGTTTTTCATATTGATGAAGAAGAAGCTTTAAGAGTTCAACTCTTAAAATTCAAAGTAAATAAGATTCAAGAATTATTAAATATAAATTCCATAGAATTTAAAGACGAAAATGAAATAATTGTCATTAAATCAACCAATTTATTTGAGCAGTCGAAAAACATTGTTTATGCACAAAAAGCTCAAACGCAAGATTATGGAATTATTATGAACGAATACATTGTCTATCTGCTTTTTGACGAAACACCAATAAATAATAAGTTTGATAAATTCAAAAATAACAACAAAGAAGAATTCAAAGTAATATTGGTAAACGACAGTATTTGGACTGAATTAAAGAATGTTATAATAGAGGATTTGATTACTGACAAAACCTTGTCCTCGCAGATATAAAACCATTACTTACTTGCACAAAAGTCCGGATTGGTCGGTGGGATTTTCTTTTAATCCCACCTCTTTGTACTATGAGGATTTTTAAATCCGATAGACAAGTTGTGTTGTTTTAAAGAACGGATTACAAATCCTAAGAATACAAAAAGTTGGGATTAAAATAAAATCCCAACAACCAGTCATAAATATTCTGCAAACAACAAGATAGATATATCAGGAGAGACAGGGGGACGGGGACTCTGACAAATTTGCATATAAGACACGATTCAACACATTTTTGATCTATGAATAATCTAAAGGTAATACTTACATTCTTGACCTTAACACTACTTTATGGCTGTGTTCATAATTCTAAAAAGAAAGAGAACGTAATTATAACAAAAGAGAATAAAAAAGAAACAAACAAAGAAATCTCTAGTATCATTGAAGTTTCGAATGACACGATTATAGCTTGTTTATATTATGACGAAGGTATAATTGTATCAATAAATGGTGGAAAGACATGGAATCATTTAGCAAAAAAATATCCTATTAGATACATAACATTAACTGACGACGGCTTGCTGGTAGGTATTTTACCTTGTATTAGTAGTTCCATTCTTTTTGTTTCTAAAGATTTTGGGGTGAATTGGAAGATTATAATATATGACGATCCAAAGTTTTGCCCAATAGAAATTATTTCAAAACCAAAGCAACAGCTCATTATTAAAACACAGAATAAACTTGAACAAAGTTTTAATAACAGTATTTACAAGATTTATAAGTTAACAGGTAGCAATTTAAAATCCGACTGGACTTATATTAAAACTATAAACGAAAAATATGTTTGTTGTGAAAATCAAATAAGTGATTATCCTTATGAGATAGTTGATTGGAATAAGCTAGTAAAAAGAGAAGGAAAAGAAACAAAACAAATTATGAAACTATATAGTTTCAGCCAGATTAAGGATATACTTTATCGAAATGATATTGTTCATTTTGCAGGCGTCGGTTCGACAGTGAGATCATCTGAGGAAAAATGGAATGGTCATACTTACTACGGTCAATATAATAAGATCAGTGGATATCGTGAGTTCAAAATTCCTGGTGGATATTGTTATTTTAGAGAGTCTAATTTAGGGAATATTTATATAACTTCGCCTGAGGGACTATTTATAGAGGAAAAGGGGAAAATTAGACAATTATATTGAGTACAACCTATAGTTCTGCGACTACAAGGGCAATATCACATAGAAAACAGCAAAAAAAATATTCACCAACAAACTAAATGTTATGAAAACAATTATGATCTTTTTATTCGTATCAATGTACACAATGATGTATGGACAAAATCAAGAAAGCAACAAAACTACTCGTCTGAATGGAAAACAGGGGGTAACTAATGCAAAGGATGTAGTAATAATCCCCTGTGTTTATGATAGTATAGAACAAATCAGTTCAAAATATTATAGAACAGTAAAAAAAAATAAGGTAGGTATTATTGATATTAGTGGTAAAACAGTGATTTCAAATCAGTATGAAGAGATAGTACAAATTAGTGAAAAGTATTTCCAAACTACAAAAGATAAGAAAATTGGAATTGTTGATGTAAACGGAAAAGTGATTGTCCTAAATGAATACGATAGTATAACACAGATTAGTTTAGACTATTTTACAACAACAAAGGACAATAAGACAGGACTGGTTGATACGAATGGGAAAGTTCTAATTCCAAATGAGTATGATGACATTAGCATGGTAGCAATTAATAAGTTTAAGACAAAGAAGAATGGGAAATTTGGAATATATGACTTAAATGTCAACCAATGAAAATGGAATAGTGATTATTCCTTGGCCGTTGGTTCCCAACAACGAGCCCACACTCTTGTGCAAAGAATAAAATATGTATATCCGGGCGGACGGGGGTTATTTGGGTGCTGAAACTGTTGGTGCTGGTATCACTAGTCTTATTGGTGGGGGTATAGAAGGGGCTATTAAGTATAAATATGGCACTCCACTAGATATGCCTTATTTAATAGATAATCCGGCATGGGAAGTTGGATCTAATATTTCAAACGACTTCTTGTATTTTTACTATTATAACAAATGAAAAAAAACAAATATCTTCCTTTTTATGTGTTTGTGGGACTTATGTGTTTAGGTACATTGTCACAAAAACTAATAGGACATCGAGGCATAGGTAATCTATTGCCAGAAGAACCATCTACTTGGTCTGAAATCATAAAAAATCTCCCATGGTCTATACCTGTTTGCATAATCTTTACTTTTATAATCATTCGTATTATAACGGAGATTATGACAATGGCTGAAAAGAGTCTTGAAAAGACTCGTAAAAGAAAAGAAAAGAAGGTCTATTCAGTCCCCAATACACATGAATGTAGAATCTGCGGTTATTATGTAAATGATTTCCCATGGGGAGAAGACGGTAGAAGTCCATCATTTCAAATATGTTCGTCCTGCGGGGTACAGTTCGGGAAAGAAGACGACACCTTAGAATCTATAAAGGAATATAGAGCCGGCTGGATAAGCAAAGGCGGAAAATGGTTCGCCAAAAATGAGACACCCGAAGATTGGGATATAGAGACCCAAATGAAGAATATACCTAATGAGTTTAAGTGATTTCTATGGTATTAATTGAATGAGTAACCTTGATAAGTTACAGAACAATCTTATAAAAATAAATAATTATGACAAGAACAGAACATTTAAAACTTTGTAGTATTTGTGTCAATCAAAAGGATGATATGAGAAAAGGTATTATCTGTGAATTGACCAATCAAATAGCGGATTTTGAAGATACTTGCGGTTCATTTGCCGAAGACGCTGAAGTCATAGAACAATTAAAATTAAAGGAGATCGAGAATGAAGTCGTTGACAAAATGGCAAGTCAGGGGAAAAGATTTCTCAATTACTTACTTGATTTGATTTTTATGTATATACTCATTTTTATATTTGCTATAATAATCGGTATAGTGCTAGCTATAGTAGCACCTTCGACTGTATCAAGCATAGATGATAGCAATAAATTATTGGAATATCTTATCGCTTCTATTGCAATAATGATATACTATACAAGTTTTGAAACAGTTACAGGAAGGTCAATTGCCAAATACATAACTAAAACCAAAGTTGTTACAGAAACGGGGGAAAAACCAACTTTTAAAGCAATATTCATTCGTTCATTATGCCGTTTTATTCCATTTGAGGCATTTTCATTTCTATTTAACGATGGCACAGGCTGGCACGACACTATATCAAATACGAAAGTGATTAATGGTTAGAATAATGTTCCAGATGTGGCGATAGTCAATTGTCTTTTTGACAATAAATTACCTTAGCGGCGGCGCAATAATGATAATCCTGTCCTTGCGGATATATAACCATTACTTACTTGCACAAAGGTACGGGCTGGTCGGCATCAATCCTTGTTAATCAATAACACTTCAATTTATATAAGTTATAGTTTATATTTGACTAAAAATACGTAATTTTGTCATGAACTTATGCAAATACAATTCATGGTCAAACAGTTTCGACTTACTCTTTTTGTATGTATATGTATATTTATGTACAACTGTTCGGTTATGCCGGACAGGCTGAAGACTGCCGAACAACTTATTGAAACGAATCCCGATTCGGCATTACACATCCTTCGGAAGGCAACCCCGACTGCATTAAGTTCCGACGCGCACCGTGCTTTATATGGACTGCTGCTTTTCAAAACATTAAATAAAAAATTACTCCCGCTCAAACCCGATTCCATTATCAACTTTTCATTAAACTACTACGAGGAGCATCATGACAATGATCGGCTAGCCGATTGTTACCTGTACAAAGGAAGAACCTACATGTACGCCTTTCAGTTTGAAAAAGCCATGGATTATTATTTAAAGGCCATGGATATAGCCCAGATGAATAAAGATTATCTGTTATTGGGAAGAATAAATTCTGATATAGCCAATATATATACTTCTCAACGGGATTACAGTTTGGCGCGTAAGAAGTTCAAACTGGCATATGAGTACTTTACCCGGTTGAAATTACAAGACAAAGCTTTCAATTCACTGCTGGATATCGGTAGAACCTATCATAACGCAAAAGAGTACCGTAAAGCTCAACGGCATTATGGCTCACTTTATTCGCAAGCTGTCGACTCGATGCAGCAGGGTGCTTTACTGCAGGAAATTGCCATCAACTATTATTCATCCCTGAAATATGACTCGGCATTGTTTTATTTCCGTAAGATAATTCCATACCCTTATATCCTAAACAATCGCGCCATCCGATATTATTATTTAGCCGATCTGTTCTTTGATTTGGATCAACTGGATTCGGCCCGTTATTATGCTGAAAACTCGTTTAACTACAAACCGGACATTCGTACCCAACACGAATGTTATCGCATCCTTGCGAATGTGGCCTACGAAAGAAGAGATACAAAAGAACTGTTGATAAAAATGGAAAGATATGTAATATTAGGAGATTCACTCAGAGATATTGATGCGCAGACGAAGGGTAGTATTCTTGAAGCATTACACTCCACGAAAAAAAAGGCAGATAACACAAAACAACAACGGATATATTTGTTCGGACTACTTTTATTACTCACTACTACCGGGCTAACGGTATTCTGGTACGTAAAAAAACGCATCAAGAAAGAAAAAAGGAGAATGGAAACAAACCACTTAGAACAAAAAATAGGATTAAAGCAAGAAATTGTAAATAAACGTCGGGGTACACTGCTCCAACAGCTGGAGGAGATGAAAGCGGAACAAGCATATGAATACAAAAAAGCTACTCTGGTTGCAAAAGAAGAAATGTATCGCCAACTCTATAATCAGCTTATACATATAAATAACAAAGAGAATTTTGAGAGAGAAATGAATCTCATTCTCAATAATATGGTCAGCAAATTAAAAGGGCGGTATCCAGCACTTACGGAAAAAGAAATAACCTGGTGCTGCCTTCACACTCTCAACATCCCGACTATAGACATTCTGCTCTTGCTCAATTACAAGGTGGATAGTCTTAATAAAATGAAACAGCGATTGGCACAAAAAACCCAAATTAAGGGCGTACCCGAAATCAATTGCTTCCTCAACAATATCCTATCCGAACTTGATTAATTGAGTAGCTTCTTTTTCTCCTAACTCCAGTTTTAGTTCAGATCAATGTCACAAAAATGACATTTTTCGGGACATTTTTCTTCCCCCAAAATGTGCGTCCTATAAATTGCAAAAAAAATCGGCCTAAACAACTGATTTTCAATACGAGCAAGATTAGTTGCGTCCTATCTTTTTTCCATTAAAAATACATCAACTTATTAAAACTATCATAACTTAGCAGCGCAAATCAATCAAATTAAACGGTTTATTAAAGCTCAAAGTTATGAAGAAATTAAACTCAACGATCTGTTATCTCTCACTTTTGTTATTCGGCTTGTTCACTCCTCAACTATTGATGACAAGCTCTGCTGCTCATGCTGTTCTGTTACACAAAGGGAATTATACTCCACCTCAACCGGGAAGAAACAATGCCCCTTCAGCTTTCGTAACCACAACAGGTGTTTCAATCGATGACTCGGGGCTTACTGTCAATTTCGGTTATCCTGTAGGTCCGGTAACCGTTGTTGTTTACGACGAAACAAATCAGATTGTTTTTACGGAAACGGTTGACACATTCACAACCCCATCATTTTCGACACCAACCGATACCTGGGCTGAGGGAAACTACACTATCAACGTTACGTGCGCCAACATAACCTTATATGGAGATTTTGATTTATAAAGGGATACATTATAAAGAAGGTATTAAAAAGCATAAGCGCGGAAACCGAAAAGCGTTACGAGTAGGTTGATTTTTAAAACATAAAAACATGGCATTACCAAAGATTAGTGTTTCGGCTATCACTGAAACAAAAGCAGTTAATGATACAATAAATGGTATCAAAGACTTTCAAAGCAAAGGTTTGGGTATCGGTTTAAATGGAGATACTTTTCAACCTGATGGATTTTTGAGTTTTTTTACTCAACGTGGCTTGGCATTCAGCTTTTTTGTTGTGAATAGTGGAGTATCCATTGGCACATCTGCTGCCTACGGGGCTAACATTGATACATTACAACATTATCTCAGTTCGTTTCAGGGAAATGAAAAAGCTCAATCTCAAAGTGTTCTTAGTGATTTACAGTCATATAAAGCAAAGTTCTGGGCAATCGGTTTGAATGGTGATACTTTTCAACCTGACGGTTTCAATCAATTCTTTGCAGAAAGAGGATTGCCATTTTTTCCATTTCTCAGGAGTAAAGGCGTCAGCATAGGTGACCAATCTGCCTACGATAAAAACATTACTGCCCTTCAAAGTTACATAAGTGGATTTTAATCAACTGTTGTGATCCACAAGTGCAAATATATACATAGAAAATTTATAATCCAGTGCGGAATCCGAAAAGCCTTACGAGTAGGAAAACAATTAAATTTAAAGTAAAATGGGAACAAATTTAGTAGGTGGTTGGAGTGCTTACAGCACCACAATTTCAAGCGAAGCAAAAAAAGTATTTGATGAAGCATTCAAAGGATTTGCAGGAGTAGGTTACAAACCACTGGCAGTAGCAACTCAAGTCGTTTCGGGCAATAATTATCGTTTCTTCACGAATGCCAAAGGAGTATATCCGGGTGCAGTAGATTATGCAGCATTGGTGGAAATATACGCTCCATTACAACATCCTGCACATATTACCTCCATTAAAAAAGTTGACTAGAAAAAAAGTGTTTGTTTTCCGAAGAGAATAGGTTGGTTTGATTCAATCTATTCTCTTTTTTATTTATTCATTCACTATAAAATGGAAAATACTGCTATAATTTAAAAAAGCTAGTTAGATAGAAATGAGCTTTACCGACCGAAGAGCATCAAAGCACCTTCATATCCTGACGAAAAGAAAATTTCACAGCACTTCAAATTAATATTATAGTAGATTATTGGCCGGAGAAAATCATTTATTTCCAAAAAACAGCAGTTACACATATCATTGTTTATCTGTCAATTAAAACCCTGTTTTAGTACTTTGTAGTGCTAAAATAGGGTTTCCTTTTTTAGCGTTTTTTTACAGTAGTGTTCATATAGGGTCAAAAAGTTTGGATTAAGAAAATTTCCACTGTTACTTTGCAGCGTTAACCTTAATACAAGAAATCACGTTGTTATGAAAATAAAAATCAAAGTACTGTCGGGAGCACTACCTCCAATAAGCTCGCAGAACTTCCAATCAGAAGATAAAAGCACTTCTATCGCTATATATACGACAGCACACGCACGCTCACTCACCAAAATGGCTGTCGAAAAATTAAGGTTAAAATTATCGTTGTTGTTTAGTTGTTGCCTTACCAAGAGGATTCAACCGATTCTCCCAATTCGATTGGGAGAATCGGCCTCGTGGGGTATTGGCAAGTATGAAAAAGGGGTATGCGCAGCTGCTACTCAGGTGTTTACTTTACAGTTTTAAGTTAGTCACTATTTACAAACCGGTCGACTAATGCTCACAAAGTCCGCCACCAAAAACAGAATGATATGAAAAAAAGAATATTCCTTTTTAGCCTATTGGCATTATTCATTGCCGGCAATACTGCGGCACAGAAACAGAACTATATAGTACCCGAAGAGATGACAGCAACAGCCTATCCCGGACATACAGAGTTGAACTGGAAAAACCGCACCGCATTTATCTACGAAGTATACCGCTCCACGGATGCCGGTAAGACCTTTACAAAACGTGCTGAAACAAGTGCCGACAGTTACATGGATTTCTTTGGAAAACCCTTGCTAAAAGCACAAAGCTATATCTACAGAGTCATACCTAAAGGTGTATCGCCATTGAGTAAAGATGCTGCTAAGTTTCAAACCAAAGTGCTGGTACCGGTAGTTACCGACGATGCATTGCTGGACATGACCCAACGCTACACCACCCGCTATTTTTATGATTATGCACAACCGCAAACCGGACTGGCGCGCGAACGCAGCAACGATGTGAACGGTGACATTATCACCACCGGCGGAACGGGCTTCGGCATTATGGCTTTGGTGGCAGGTGCAGAACGCAAGTACATTAGTCGCGACGAGGCCTACAAAACCATCGAAAAGATAGTAGCTTTTCTTGAAAAAACCGAACGGTTTCACGGAGCATGGGCACATTGGTACGATGCCGCAACCGGAAAGTCGTTTAGCTTTAGTCAGTACGACGATGGTGGCGACTTAGTGGAAACAGCTTTTCTGACGCAGGGATTACTTACAGCCCGCGAATATTTCCGCAACGGAAATGGAGATGAACAACAGTTGGTGAAACGCATCACTCAGCTTTGGGAAACAATAGAATGGAGTTGGTACACCCAGGGAACCGATGCACTTTACTGGCATTGGTCTAAAAATTACGGTTGGAAAATGAACCATCGCATCACCGGTTTCGACGAAACAATGATAACCTATGTTTTGGCAGCCTCCTCTCCTACCTATCCGATCGAACGTTCTGTGTATGAGAACTGTTATACTAACTCGAACTATTATTTGAACGGTAAAAGTTATTATGGAATAAAACTGGATTTGGGAATGGAGTATGGCGGACCGCTATTCTTTACACATTATTCATTTTTAGGGTTAAATCCGAATGGCCTGTCAGACAAATACACGAATTATTTCGAGCGTAACCGCGCGCATGCCCTTATTCACAGAGCGTATGCCATAGACAACCCAAAGAAACATGTAGGCTATGGAGCCAATTGTTGGGGTTTTACTTCTTCAGACGATCCGATTGTGGGATACACCTCGCACCAGCCTGGCACAAACGATGAAAATGGAACCATTTCGCCTACGGCGGCTATATCGTCCATTGTTTATACTCCCGATGCTTCTATAGCAGCTCTACGTTATTTTTATTTGGAAAAAGGTCAAAAACTATTTGGTAAATATGGTTTCTATGATGCATTCAACTTAAGTCAGGTTGAGGGACAGCAAGTAGTGCACAGCTATTTAGCCATCGACCAGGGACCAATAGTCGTAATGATTGAGAACTACCGAAGTGGACTGCTTTGGAAATTATTTATGAGCAACCCGGAAATTCACACCGGATTAAAGAAATTGGGTTTTACTACTAATAAATAAATTTGCTAACCATTTAAATTAAAAAGATCATGAGAAAAAGAAACATTTTACTCCTACTGGTTGCCCTTATCAGTGCTGGTTCTCTTTTTGCGCAAAACATCCGCGTACAGGGAGTGATTACCGATAAGAAAACAGGAGAAACATTAATCGGGACAACCCTTACTCAGAAAGGCACTTCGAACGGTACAATAACCAGTGTTACCGGCGAATTTACGATTTCAGTACCGCAAAATTCTGTTTTAGTGGTGTCGTACATTGGATACCTGCCTCAGGAAGTCAAAGTAGTCGACGGTTCGAAGTTAAGCATCCAATTGGATCAAGATAACAAAACATTGGATGAAGTAGTGGTAGTGGGCTATGGTACCGCCAACAAGCGAGACCTTACCGGCTCTATCGTAAAAATCTCTTCCAAAGATTTGACAGGCAAGCCCAATACCAACCCGGTAGCATCGCTTCAGGGTAAAGTTACAGGGCTGAGTGTGGTGAACAGTGGTCAACCCGGCTCCGAACCCGATATTCGTATTCGTGGTACAGTGAGTAGAAACCAAACGAAGCCGCTTTATGTTGTTGATGGTATTTTCAACGATAATATCAGTTTTGTGAATCCGGCCGATATCGAATCGATGGAAGTGTTGAAAGACCCTTCATCATTGGCGATCTTTGGTGTTAGAGGTGCTAATGGTGTTATCATTGTAACCACCAAAAAAGGGGTGGAAGGCAAAGTCAGCGTAAGCGTGAACACATCACTCGGAGTGAAAAATATTGTTGGCACTCCAAAAATGACCGACCGTACCGGGTTTATGACTTTGTACGACGAACAAAGAGCAAATCAGGGATCGGCAGCTTATCCTAGCTACGGTTTATTTGCAGGAAACAGCAACTGGGTGGATCTTATCTCTCAGAAAAATGCGTTGATTAACTCGAACAGTATCAGCATTTCCAGCGGAACTGACAAGAATAAACTGTACGTTGGCTTTGGTTATATGGACGAACAAGGTTTAATCAAAAATGAAACCTACAATAAGTTTACGGCATCAGTAAACGATGAACTTAAAATCAATAAAAATTTAAAAATCGGTATCAACGTAAACGGTTCGAAAGCTAACATGCCACAGTTGCATGATTTTATTTCGGCCATAAACGCTACTCCTATTGTTGAACCATTCAACACAACAAATGGCGTTTACAACAAATTGCCAGATGCAATTGGTGGCCCTCAAATCGGGAATCCTTTGATGTTCGTAGATGGCAATAAGAATACCCAATTGAACAAAGAATACCGGTTTATCGCTAATGGATTTTTGGAATATACTTTCCTGAAAGATTTTACTTTCAAGGTGAATTACTATGCCGACTTAGGATTTAACGACGGAACGACTTATACTCCAAAATACCGTGTGTACAATGCCGAATCGGATGCTGTAGTAGATTGGAATACCAAATCGATGGTTCAACAATACAAAAACAACTATTCGAAGATTCAACAAGATTATTTATTGACCTATAAAAAACAATTTGGAGATCATGGAATAACCTTATTGGGTGGTTTTACCACTTATTTCGAAAACTACAGCCAAACGAAAGGACAAGTTTCGCAATATGCAGGTGGTGACCCTATACCATACGATAAAAGATGGTGGTACCTGGATGTATATCCTTACGGTGATCCTTCATCGCGTATTGTTGTAAGAGATCCTGATCCAAACATACCTTCCCAATGGGATCGTTCAACCGTATCTACATTATTCAGAGCTTTGTACAACTATAAAGGTAAATACAATCTGAACGCTTCTTTCCGTAGAGATGGTTCTTCCGAAATTTCGCCAAGTCACCGCTACCAAAACTTCTGGGCAGTGGGTGGAGCCTGGTATCTTTCACAGGAAGGTTTTATGCAAGGTCAAACGCTGTTTGACAACATTAAGTTGAAAGCATCGGTTGGACAATTGGGTAACCAATACACTGGAGTACATTATCCTTACTATCCTAATTATATTGCAGGATCATCGGCCGTATTCGGTTCCAATATTGTACCTGCTTATGAGTTGGCGTACAAAAACAATCCGAATTTAAAGTGGGAAACTGTAAATGCGTATGAAGGTGGTGTGGAAATGGATCTTCTGCACAACAGATTGCACTTTGAAGCAAATTATTACGACAAAAGAACAAAAGACCTATTGACCATGGTAAATGATGGAGCTAATAATTTCTATATGAATGCCGGCTCTATCAAAAGTTCAGGATTAGAATTTTTAGCTACCTGGAATCAATCGGTAAATAAAGATTTGAGCTACTCCATAAGTGGTAATCTTACCACTATGAATAACAAGGTCTTGAGTGTTTGGAAAGATGGCTACAAATATTATGATGTTAACTCTGTAACTGAAGCCGGCAATCCACTTGGATATTTCTATGGTTATCAGGTAGAAGGTGTATATCAATCATATGCCGATAAATTGGCAAGTCCGGTAAATACACTTGGCGATTACAATCCGGGGGACTTGAAATTCAAAGATATGAATGGTGACAATAAAATCAATTCGGACGACCGTGTAAAAATCGGTAACCCTACTCCTGATTTCACTTATGGTTTCTCCGGTACGTTAAACTACAAAGGATTTGATTTGGTAGTAGACTTCCAGGGAGTGTATGGAAACGAAGTATGGCGCAGTTGGGGTAATGGAGCTTCCTTTGCTGTATTCAACTACCGCGATGCCCGACTGGGAAGATGGACAGGAGTAGGCACTTCAAATTGGGAACCAAAGGTAGGTAACGATGCCATAAACAATTTGCCTTCGAGCTATATGATTGAAGATGGTAGCTATATCCGACTTCGTAACGTTCAATTAGGATATAACTTTAATCACAAATCACTGTCGAAATTAGGTATCAGCTCATTGCGCTTTTATGTAAGTGGTCAAAATCTTGTAACATGGAAACATAACTCAGGATTTACACCTGAAGCAGGTGGTAGTGCAACACAATTTGGTGTTGATAATGGAGGTTATCCCGTTCCAGCAGTCACAACTGCCGGTTTAAATATTACATTTTAATTGAATCTAATACATAACATGTCATGAAAAAAAATATATTATTCATATTCATTTTACCCCTGATTTTAATGGCGGTAAGTTGCACAGATTTTCTGGATCGTAAACCTCAGGGTACAGCCACCGAAGGAGACATAACCGTTGGGGGTGTCGAGGGTAAAGTTTTTGGACTCTATGGTACGCTTCGCGACGAGGGAGTAACCGGATTACCAATGGTATTTATGCACGTAATGCGTAGCGATGATGCCATTAAAGGAAGTACCGTAACCGATGGTGCTGCCTACGAACAAATGGCTGATTTCTTCAAATATGATAAATCGGATGGTTGGTTGTTAATGGACTACTGGAATGCACATTACAAAATGATTTATGCCTGTAATGACATCCTGCACGATATTGACTCCCTGAAGTTAACTACCGATGGAGATAAAATTAATCAGGCCGAAGCCAAATTCTTCAGAGCGTATGCTTATTTCGATTTAGTAAGAACATTTGGACAAGTACCTAAAATCGATTTTAAAATCTACAATGTAGGAGATGCTAATATCGAAAAATCAAGTACAGCGGCTATCTATGCATTGATTGATGAGGATTTGACCTATGCTTCCGCAAATTTACCTGTAACATGGATTAGTTCCTTTACCGGTCGTGTAACAAAAGGTACTGCCAACACTTTGTGGGCAAAAGCCAAATTATATCGTCAGGACTGGGCAGGTGCTCTGGCTAAATGCGAAGAAGTAAAAACATCCGGCCAATACAACTTATTGGCGTCGTACGACAACTTCTTTAAAGAAGATGGCGAAAATTCAAGCGAATCGATCTTAGAAGTTCAGATGTACGTCAATGCAAATGGAACGGTAAACTACAGCAATAACTGCAATGGTGCACAAGGCATACGCGGAAGCGGTGATTGGGATTTAGGTTGGGGATGGAATGTTCCTAGTCAGGCATTGGTGGATTCGTACGAAGCCGGTGACCCACGCAAAACAACTACCATACTTAGCTCGGGTGGTCCTGATGGTTACGGTCTGACAGTACCTGCTGCATTGGGCACTATTCAACCTTACTGGAACAGAAAAGTTTATTCCAATCCGGTTAGAAGATCAGCTACAGGAATCAAATATGCCAACTGGTTGAACATTCGTTTGCTGCGCTATGCCGATGTACTTTTGATGGCTGCCGAAGCTGCCAACGAAGTTGGTGGTGCAGCCAATACCACTAAAGCATTGGGTTATTTGGAAATGGTAAGAGGTCGTGCCAGAGGAACAGCAAGTGTTTTGCCTCAGGTAACCACCACAGTTCAAGCCGATTTGCGTACAGCAATTAAAAAAGAAAGAAGAGCTGAATTCGGTATGGAATACGAACGCTTCTTCGACCTGGTACGCTGGGGAGATGCAGTGAATGTACTTGGTGCAGCCGGATATACCGACAAATGTAAATACTATCCGCTACCTCAAAGTATAATTGACAAAGCTCAGGGTAAACTGACTCAAAATGCTGACTGGAAATAATTGCTAACAAATAAAAACATACAAATATGAAAAAGATATTTATAAAGATAATGGCTATATCTGTTGCACTTATTTTGTTCAACAGCTGCCAAGATATGAATCATCCGGCTTATAGCGATTATAAAAAGGATTCGAACCCGGTGGGTGGACCTTTGAAATTCTATGTAGCCTTTGATGGTACCACCGATAACCCATTGATGAATGCGGTAGATAGTATTCGCGCCAATTTTGCAACTGCGAATGCTACTACGGCAATCGATGGAATTAGTGGAAAAGGAATACAAGGTGCCGTTGGCAAATTTGTGACCTATGCCAAACCGAATGATTTTGCAGGCACTATGGGTAGTTATACCGTATCATTCTGGGAAAAGCATGATGGACAGACTAAAAATAACGCACTTACCAACGGCCCTGAATATCCATTCAGCTTCGTGGCAGTAGCCGATTATCACTGGTCAAGTAGCAATTTTATGCTTATGTTCGAAGGATCTAATACTGCCTGTGCTGTGAAAATGGTAGTTGCTGACGGTCTTAGTGCCGATGGCAAAGCGAGTGCAGCCGATACCTGGTTAACATGGGAAGGAGCCGGAGCTGTTGCGGGACTGTTGGACAATCAATGGCACCACTGTGCATTTGTCTATGACCAGGCCACTTCTACACTCACCTTCTACAAGGATGGCGTATCACTCGGAACGAGACCATGGGGAACTCACGGAGCCATTAAACTGGTTGATGCGAAAATAGCTTCAGTGAGAATAGGTTGCGGACCACAAGGAGATGCAAATGACGTATCCGACAATTGGTTAGCTTCTACCTGGAAAGGTGGTTTGGATCAGTTCAGGTTCTACGGCACAGCTTTAACCGCAGCAGAAGTAAGTGCATTGTTCACAAAGAAGATGTAATCCATCTATAACATAAACTTCAAACAAAGGGAGAGCATTCCTCTTCCTTTGTTTGTTTTCGACTTTCCATTTCAAACCAACAGCCAACTAGAAATTTTTAAGGTAGAAAAATCAATTCATCGCTTGCCCCCTTTCAGTTGGGCAACGAAGTGTTTTTCCGAAATTAAATTTAGTTACATTTAAAACATAGTACCCGTGAAAACAAGAATATTTTTAGTAGCCATCTGTTGCTTATTTCTCACCAATACTGAGGCACAAAAAAACAATAAAAAAACGAAATTAAAAGCCGTAGTCGAAGAAATGAAACCAGCTTTGCCGGCAAGCAAGGCACTTTATTTCAAAGTCGACCCCAAAATGGATCAGTTCATCAGCGACTTAATGTCAAAAATGACCATCGATGAAAAAATCGGTCAGCTTAACCTACCGTCGTCGGGCGATTTTGTTACCGGTGAGGCAAAAAGCTCCGATATCGGAAAAAAGATAGAAGAAGGAAAAGTGGGCGGATTGTTCAATATCAAGGGAGTTGAAAAAATTCGGGATGTACAGAAAGTAGCTGTCGAAAAAAGCCGTTTAAAAATACCCATGATTTTTGGAATGGACGTGATTCACGGATATGAAACCAATTTCCCCATTCCGCTGGGATTAGCCTCGTCGTGGGACATGTCTCTGATAGAACAATCGGCACGAATAGCCGCTCAGGAAGCCACAGCCGATGGCATCTGCTGGACGTTTTCGCCCATGGTAGACGTTTCCCGCGACCCACGTTGGGGACGGGTAGCCGAAGGTTCGGGCGAGGATGTGTATCTGGGATCGCAAATAGCCAAAGCGATGGTGCACGGCTATCAGGGCAATAGTCTGTCGGACAAAAACACTATGATGTCCTGCGTAAAACACTATGCATTGTATGGAGCTGCCGAAGCCGGACGCGATTACAACACTGTTGACATGAGTAAACTGCGAATGTACAACGACTATCTCCCAACCTACAAAGCAGCTGTTGATGCCGGTGCAGGAAGTGTGATGGCTTCTTTCAATGAAGTTGACGGAATACCTGCCACTGCCAATCGGTGGTTACAAACCGATGTTCTTAGGGATCAATGGGGATTTGGAGGCTTTGTGGTGACCGATTTTACGGGCATCAACGAGATGGTGAAACATGGAATTGGCGACCTGCAACATGTATCTGCTTTGGCTTTACATGCCGGAATAGATATGGATATGGTGGGAGAAGGATTTCTTACTACCCTGAAAAAATCATTAGAAGAAGGTAAGGTTACGCAAACCGAAATAGACCAGGCTGTTCGTCGTATTCTGGAAGCTAAATACCGGTTGGGATTATTCGAAGATCCATATAAATATTGTGATGTGAGTCGTGCCAAAACGGAAATTTACAATCAGCAAAACAGAGCCATTGCCCGATCTATTTCAAGTCAGTCGATGGTATTAATGAAAAATGCCAATGAAGTGTTACCGTTGAAAAAGACAGGTACAATAGCTGTAGTTGGTCCGTTAGCCAGTAATCCCGAAAACATGCCGGGTACCTGGAGCGTTGCAGCCAAACACTCGCAAGCCATTAGTTTATTGAACGGACTAAAAGAAACCGTGGGCGACAAAGTAGAATTTGTGTATGCAAAAGGAAGCAATTTCGAATACAGCGCCGAGCAGGAAGCACGTTCGGCTATGTTCGGTAAAAATAGCTATCGCGACGACAGACCGGTAGATAAGATTTTAAAAGAAGCCATTGAAGTGGCTAAGAAAGCAGATGTGATTATTGCTGCCCTGGGCGAAGCTTCCGAAATGAGTGGTGAGTGCAGCTCCAGATCAGACATCAGCATCCCTCAGGCACAAAAAGATTTGTTGGTAGAACTGAAAAAACTTGGAAAACCTATCGTATTGGTTCTTTTTACCGGACGACCATTAGTTTTGAATCAGGAAAAAGAAATAGCCGATGCCATTCTGAATGTGTGGTTTCCCGGTAGCGAAGCAGGTTATGCCATTTCGGATGTATTGTTCGGAAAAGTCAATCCTTCGGGTAAATTGCCCATGTCGTTTCCGCGTAGCGTTGGTCAGATTCCATTGTACTATAACTACAAATCAACCGGACGACCTGAAAACGAAGAAGACAAATTTGAGAAATTCAGATCGGTTTATTTAGATGTTCCCAATTCGCCCCTTTATCCTTTTGGATACGGTTTAAGTTATACTGCCTTTAATTACAGCGATGTAAGTTTGAGTTCGTCAAAATTGCAAGGTAACGAAACACTTAAAGCCAGCGTGACCCTTACCAATACCGGAAAATATGACGGAGCCGAAATCGTTCAGTTGTATATTCGCGATTTGGTTGGCAGCATAACGCGTCCGATAAAAGAACTGAAAGGTTTTCAAAAAGTGTTGCTGAAAGTTGGAGAGAGCAAAACAGTTACATTCGACATTACAACTGAAGATTTGAAATTCTATAACAATGAACTGAAGTACGACTGGGAAAGTGGTGACTTTGAAATTAAAATCGGAGGAAATTCGAAGGACTTAAAAACAACGACTATCAACTGGACTAAATAATCAGTAATTTATGGCATCCCGATTTGGGGTGCTATAAATTAGCTACCATCATGAAAAAAGTTATTCTCTTTCTTTCTTTTGGACTATTCATCCTTGCTTCGTGTAAAGTGGATGAGTCCATTGTAAAAAATCCGACTACCCGCAGTATTCGTATATCTTCTGCATATATCAACGAATATATTTGGGCAGACAACTCGGTACTTTACAATGTGAGTTTAGCCACTAAACCGGTATTAAAGATAGTTTTTGATGACTCAATAAATGTTTCAAAGTTCATTTCCTCAAAAGTCACTTTTAGCGCTGAGATAGGAAGTAACTTTACTGCCGCCCAAGGAGAAAACAACAAAACCTTGTTGCTGACATCCACCGTTATGCCTAAGGGTTTGACCGAATATACACTCACAGTTGATACAGGTAATTATCTGGGTGGAAATATCAGCACTCGTTTCTCGTCAAGATTTGTTACGGCAGTGGATCCTACTCCAAAATTTCCTACCATCTCCGACGATAGCTTGCTGACGCTTGTTCAGAAAAAAACATTCGATTATTTCTGGAGTTATGCTCACCCCACCTCCGGTCTTGCACGCGAACGTTTTGGATCGGGCGAAACAGTTACCTCGGGTGGTTCAGGCTTTGGCATTATGACTATTCCCGTAGCCATTGAACGAGGTTTTATCACGCGAGCACAGGGATACGAACGCATGAACAAAATTGTGAACTTTCTCAATGCTTCTTCTACCGATAAGTTTCACGGTGCATTTCCACACTGGATCAATGGTACTACCGGAAAAGTGATTCCTTTCAGCACCAAAGATGACGGTGCCGATTTGGTGGAGACAGCATTTCTGATGCAGGGATTACTCACCGTACAGTCGTATTTCAAAAATGGAACGACAGCCGAGAAAGCTATGTGCGACAATATTCAAACACTATGGGAAAATGTGGATTGGACTTGGTTCCAGCAAAGCGGACAGCAGAAACTCTACTGGCATTGGTCGCCAAACTACGGGTGGGACATGAACATGCCGATTACCGGGTGGAATGAAGGATTGATAGTTTACGTGCTGTCTGCATCCTCTCCTACTCACGCCATTACCAAATCGGTTTACGATAGTGGTTTTGCACGCAGCGGAGCTATGAAGAATGGCAAAACATTTTATGGAGTCACACTTCCGCTCGGCGAAGACAATGGCGGTCCAATGTTCTTCGCACATTATTCATTTCTGGGTCTGAATCCTACTCATTTATTTGATACATATGCCAATTACTGGACGCAAAATACCGCTCATGCTAAGATAAATTACAATTATTGCCTAGCCAATCCAAAAGGATACTATGGTTACAACTCCAATTGCTGGGGACTCACGGCCAGCGATATTCAAAACGGTTATACCGCTTCGTCGCCCAATAACGATGTAGGTGTTATTGCTCCTACAGCAGCTTTGTCTTCGTTTCCCTACACGCCTACCGAAAGTATGCAGGCATTGCATTTTTTCTATTACACGTTGGGCGATAAACTGTGGGGTGATTATGGTTTTAAGGATGCGTTTAATCTAAACACGCACTGGTTTGCCGATTCGTATCTAGCCATCGATCAGGGGCCCATAGTGGTAATGATTGAAAATTACCGTACCGGATTGCTTTGGAATTTATTTATGCAGAATACAAATGTGCAAGCAGGACTTACAAAACTGGGATTCTCGTACTAGAACTTTCCCTGCTTGTATCTCTTCACCACTTTTTCGAGTGCAGAGTCTGCTGAGAGTGAGTCGTATTTCATTTTCAAGTCTTCATGAAACAACAACCCAACACCGTACCAAAAGGTGGCAGGGAGAGTTCCTTTGTAGGTTTTAATCAGCTCATATCCACTCTGGTTTGTTTCACGCGAAATGAGTTTGAGCAATAGCTTTCCTTGCGAAGTAGACATATTTCGAATGTCTTTTTCGAACTGCTGAAATAATGCTTTCTCTGTTGTTTTTATTAGTTTTTTTCTTTCCCCCTTGTCGGTCATGGTAGCAAGTTTTGCATTCATATTGTCCACCAACGATTTGGTTTGCACAACATAGGGATAGATTTTCTTCAAATTATAGATGGTTCTGTAATTTGATCGGTAAAATTTCATCTCCTCCTCGTACGTATGATAATCTTTTGCCCTGTTCTCAAGTTTTGCTTTTTCCCGTTCTTTCTCAGCCAGCAAACTATCTTTTTTCATCGATTTTTGCAATTCCTCAGCCATTTTCTGTATTTCAGCCAACATCTGACTGTCTTTATTAACCGGCTCTACCTTCTCTGTCACATCAGCTGTATTTTGCTGAATATCTTTCAACATTTCTTTAACCAAAACAGACTTACTGAGATGCACTTTTGGCATAGTCACAGCGGTTTTCAGCATTTTTTCCAACGCATCAGGAACCGGTGGAGTTTGGTCCAAAGCATCATTCTGAAAATCAACCTCTACTTGCTGAGGCTCATCAAGATTAGGTTCATCTGACAGCAAGCTCCATTCAAGATTTAGATTCAGCAGAATAAAAAGCAACGCGTAGAATGCTAATGAAACAGTTATTGCAATTATGTTAGGATAGTATCGTCTGGGAATATTCATTGTACAGTTACTCGCTTTTGTATCTGTTGCGGTATAAGTGTTTTTCGATGAGAGTGCAAAGGTATGCAATTATTTCAACTTTTACCGACTGAGAATTCTAAAATAAGCTAAGTAATTTGTCTACTTCCACGAATTTAGACAGCACTTACATAGCTTATTTTCTGACAATTATTTGGAGATAATAGATACGGCGATAGTAACAATAGACACTATCAGGCATGAAAACGGAAAGTAGACTAAAAATAGTATTAAAAAACCATAAAAAACGTGACATCTGTTCATAACTTTCTTCAAAAAAAAAGATAAATTCTAAAATAATAACGTAAATTTGGGAGATTTTTTTTATTTTTTTTCTGTTAACTTCTTATTTAATCTTCAATAATCTATAGTATTTATGAAACAAATGAAACGTACAGTAATGGTTCTAATCGGAGCCTTACTAACATCGGCCAACTTGTTTGCAAGCGAAGCCGACATCGCTATCCCTGACTTACATGCAGGGGAATTTCACATTTTTGGACAAGCCATCTCCTCATGGGATTTCTTGTTCTACGGAGCACTGGTTATCTGTGTAACGCTCAGTATTAGTTTGTGGCTTTTTTCACAGGTGAAAAAGCTTAGAGCGCACGATTCCATGTTGAAAGTATCCGAGATTATTTTTCAAACTTGTCGCACGTATTTATTGCAACAAGGTAAGTTTCTTTTAATGCTTTTTGCTTTTGTTGCTGTGATTATGTCCTACTATTTTCTGGCACTTCAGGGGAAATCCGTTGGCACATTATTGTACGTATTGTTTTATTCTGTATTAGGTATGGGTGGCTCCTATGCAGTGGCTTGGTATGGCATTCGTATTAATACTTATGCGAACTCCCGAACAGCGTTCGCCTCACTTCATGGAAAACCATGGAATGTAGTTGACATACCGTTACGCGCCGGTATGAGCGTGGGTCTTTTCCTTATTTCATTGGAATTGGTAATGATGGTCATCATCCTGTTATTCGTTCCCCGCGAAATAGTAGGGATTTGTTTTCTTGGATTTGCCATTGGCGAGTCACTGGGCGCCAGTGTTCTTCGTATTGCCGGTGGCATCTTCACTAAAATTGCCGATATCGGTTCCGACTTAATGAAAATTGTTTTCAACGTAAAAGAAGATGATCCTCGTAACCCGGGTGTTATTGCCGACTGTACAGGTGACAATGCCGGCGATAGCGTTGGTCCAACTGCCGACGGTTTTGAAACATACGGCGTGACTGGCGTGGCGCTGATTACATTTATTACACTTGCAGTTCCATTTGCATATCCGGGTAAACCTGAATTGATTGGAGAAATTCAGGCTAAATTGATTGTTTGGATATTTGGAATGCGCTTTCTAATGGATTTAATGTCCGGTATATCTTACTTCATAAATCAAGCCATTTCAAAACGCAAGTACAAAGGACTCAAAATGTTCGATTTTGAAGAACCATTGATGCGATTAATCTGGATTGCTGCTATCTTAAGTATTTCCACGTCGTTCTTTATGAGTCATTTGTTAGTTGGCGATTTAGCCCAAATAACCGGTAATGCCGCTGATGCATCATTGTGGTGGAAATTGGCTGGTATTATTAGTTGTGGCACATTGGCAGCCGTGCTAATTCCTGAATTTACAAAACTCTTTACCAGTTCTAAATCAGCTCATGTAAACGAAATAGTAACTGCTTCCCGCGAAGGCGGTCCGTCATTGAATATCCTTTCGGGAATCGTTTCGGGCAATTTCGGAGCTTTCTGGACAGGTATTTTAATCGTAGGTTTAATGACTGGTGCTTACTTTATCAGCCAACTTGGGCTTACTTCCATTCTTGGACCTCACGCTTCTATTTTTGCCTTTGGGCTGGTTGCTTTCGGATTCCTGTGCATGGGACCGGTAACAATTGCCGTTGACAGCTATGGACCGGTAACTGATAATGCTCAATCTATCTTCGAATTATCGCAGATAGAGCAAATCCCCAATATCAAAAAAGAAATTGAAAA
>Ga0209540_10000949_pt1 | contig 23324 bp, 26 predicted proteins | sample BarGraIncu01121A_FD_184501 | JGI IMG/M metagenome (GOLD analysis project Ga0209540, IMG submission 184501) | Arctic peat soil microbial communities from Barrow, Alaska - Barrow Graham LP Incubations 011-21A (SPAdes) (version 2) | ecosystem: Environmental > Terrestrial > Soil > Wetlands > Peat... | reverse complement strand
ATGGCCTGCGATGTTCATCGGCATCTTGAAAGCAAAGGGGTACGGCTGATGCTTGGCAACGGGCTTCGTTCCATCAGTGATAATGGATCCTCTCTTAAAATTACCCTGGACAACGATGAGATCGACGCAGACATGCTGATTATGGTCATCGGAGTTCGTCCCGACACCGGAATCGCCAGAGATGCAGGCATTTTACTTAATAAGAGAGGTTCAATCGTGGTTGATAATCATATGCTGACCTCGGAGAAAGATATTTACGCTGTGGGGATGCCGTTGAAATCACTGATTTTGTAACCGGAAACAAGGGCTTTGTGGCACTGGCGGGACCTGCGAACAAACAGGCCAGAGTCGCCGCGGACAACATCTGCGGAGATAACAGCACTTATACCGGAACACAGGGGTCGTCAATCCTGAAGGTGTTTGATCTCACCGTTGCATCCACCGGAGTCAATGAAAAAACTGCGAAACGTCTGGGGCTCGATTATGATAAATTATTCACTTATTCAGCCAGCCATGCAGGGTATTATCCCGGAGCTTCAAACATGAGGATCAAGACTGTTTTTGAAAAAAAGACCGGCAAAATTCTGGGGGCTCAGATCGTCGGCTATGATGGCGTAGACAAGCGCTGTGATGTACTTGCAACTGCAATTAGGGCAGGAATGACCGCCTACGATCTTACGAAACTGGAGCTTTGTTACGCGCCACCCTATAGTTCGGCCAAGGATCCCGTGAACATGGTGGGCTTCGCTATTGAAAATCTTCTTACCGGCAAGGTGAAGAATTTTCATTGGCACGATGTAGAAAAGCTTCCGCGCGACGGCAGTGTGACGCTTTTGGATGTACGTACAGTAAAGGAATACGAAAACGGTCATATCGATGGATTTATTAATATTCCGGTGGATTCGCTGAGGGACCGACTTAATGAACTCGACAAAGAAAAGCCAGTTTATGAGACCTGCATGGTCGGAGCTCGCGGTTATGTGGCGGCGCGTATACTTATGCAAAATGGCTTTGATAGATACAATTTCAATGGTGGTTACTTACTCTATCGTTCAATATTCGCACCACACGTAGCCATGACCACTTAGATCCAAACTAGGTTTAAGCTGGATTAACAAGTAAGGCGTTCGTTTTATTATAAAAATAATTTATTGAATGGAGGATTTAATTATGACTGATTCAAAAGGTAGAAGTGCGGAAGTAGAGGATAAGACCGTAGGTGCAGTTAAGGAAGCAGTTGGGAAAGTTACCGGTAACGAAGAGTTGGAATTGAAGGGTAAAACTCAGTCCTTAAAAGGGGATCTAGAGGGAAAAGCGATGGATATCGGTGATAAGATAGGCGAAATAAAAGAAGACGTCGCAGAAAAGATCAATGACTTCATTGATAAAAAGAAAGATGAAAAAGAAGAAAAGTAAAAGAATCATAATTTTAAGGCACAGGGTTCTATTTGAAACCCTGTGCCTTTATCAATGTTTCAAAGAATGTTAGGTCTTACTTGACATGGTTGATGCAAAAAGCGCAATACCACCAACGATTAAATAAATACCGGCAATGATTGAAAAGGTTAATAGCATGATGTAAGGGTTGAAAAGAAAGAAAAATCCTAGAATAATATTAATGCACCCGGCAGCAGTAAGCCATCCGGAACCGCCACCCTGTTTTTTCGCTACGGCTGATGAAGTGACCTGGTTAATCCCGATGAACAGGGTCATGAATGCAAGTATAAATGCGAAAGTCTCTGCAGTGGCCAATGCCGGAACAAAAATCAATAAGAAGCCCAGGATGACTACCATAATCCCAGCGGTGAGGTTCCAACCGTTTTTAATTGAACTTTTGGCAAAATCGAAAATCATGAAAACACCATAAATTATAAGGCCGATAACGAATATCCACATCATCATGGATACGAAAAACTGTGGGGCTATGAAAACCCCAATACCAAAGAGCACCATGAGGATGGAGACGAAGATCCCCAGACCTTTACTGCCTTCAGTCACACTGCTTAAATGACTGTTCATTTTTACTTCCTCCTTTAAATTTAAATGGTAACCCATTATAAATAATTATACCCACTTCGCTAAGCAGAGTAACAAAAAAAGTTGAGAGAAAGAATAAAAAATTTCGTTTTACAGAATAGTTAATTCGCAGAATTAATATAAAAAAAGCTGAAACGTCTCATTTTACCCGTGAAGACTCTGGGAAGGTTTAAAAGGAATTCCTGAGATTTTCTGATATCCTTTGATACGTAGGCATGGAAACATTGTATTTTTCTGCCATTCGAAGGACTTCAAAAACAAGGCCGTCAATTTCCGATTTTTTCCCCAGGTTGATATCTCGCTGTACGGATGTTGATGCCGTAGGGGCAAGTGTATCTAAAATATCCAAATTAAACTGGACAATATCAACGGTAAAATGAATGTCCATGGCCACCGCCAGAGTCTGGATTTCCCGGATTAAATTGATAAACGACTCTCTTATTTCTCCGGGTTTCTGAACCGATGCCGCTTCTGCATGATAATACAAACCGCAGGCCGCCATTGCAGATATATAGGAAAATTTCTGCAAAGCGTCTCTTCTGATATCAGAGGATAGAACTCCCAGGATATAGCTATCATTTAAATCCCTTTCAATTTGTTTTAGAATCGGTCGGTATTGAGCTGGATCACGGACTCCGAAAAAAATCCTGAAAATTTCACCGTGCATCTGAATCCTTCCAGGACTTTTAATATTGGCTGACACATAAATACAGCCGTCGGTAACCAGCAGTGACCGAAGCATTTTCTGAAGTTTTCCACCGGTTCCGTAAATGTTCAAAATGGGAATCACCACCGTATTTTTATGAGCCACCTGTTTAATAAACGGAACAATTTCTTCCAGAGAATAGCCTTTCACGCAGACAAAAATTACATCCGGTTGTTCATTATAATGTTGTGTGTCACAGGCCTTTATGGGGAACACGGTATAAGTCCCCTGCCAATTTGTTTCCACCGTAAGTCCGCTTTCCTGAATGTCTGCCAAATGTTCCCCTCTGGCAATTAAAGTCACATCTTTTCCTGCTTTTGCCATGTAAGCCCCAATGCATCCACCGGTGCCGCCTGCTCCTATAACCAGATATTTCACACTGTACTCCTTTTTTCAAATACTTAATCAATCACTTTACTCTATTTATATTTTATTTTAATTGAAATTTAAAGTATAGCACATTTGCATTGTTTCATCATAAACTTACTTTCAGGTAAAGATCTCCACTGACTTCATTTTGACACATGCTATAATCACAATATTTGTTGATTTAATTATAGTGCGAATAAGAGGGATTTTCAAGCTGATTGGTTTAATATAATAAATACCAAAAAAACTCTAGGAATGGCGATGGGTGCTTATCATTTTAAAAATTGTAATATGGGATGTCTCTATGATGTATTTCCGTAACTTTAACGCTCCATTAGGGTGAAATCCATAAATATTTATAGTATAATGTGATTAAATCTACTATGAAAGGAGCTGTTTTTTATGAAGAAAAGATTTGAAAAAGCGGATAGTGTGTTTTACACGGAGGTTTGTGTAAAATAAAGACCCTTGCATAATGCCTCCATCGGACTTTTGCATATAGGAGGAACACCCATTGAAAAAATTAGAAGCATATGGTTTTACTCAAGATTTTAAAACAGAAGCAACATATTATTCAGAGTTTATATCAGGTCGGATTATATCCCAGTATCGGGATCTATATAAAGTGGTGACAGATCAGGGAGAGTTTTTTGCTACCCTGGCTGGGAAATTTCGCCATAAAGCAAAACATCTTTTGGAATTCCCGGCGGTTGGAGATTTTGTCATGGTTGATCGCAGCAATGATGAAAATGGCAACGGGATCATTTATTCATGTACTGAAACGAAAAAGTTCATTTGAACGAACAGCTGTTGGCTTTAAAAATGAGGATCAGATCGTTGCAGCGAATATTGATATTGTTTTTATCTGCATGTCCTTAAACAAAGATTATAATTTATCCCGGCTTGAACGCTATCTTTCCGTGGCCTGGAACAGCGGAGCCATACCGATTGTGGTTCTGACAAAAGCGGATTTGTGTGACAATGTGCAGCAAAAGCAGGCAGAGATTGGATCCATAGTCATTGGGGCAGATATTGTCACAACATCCAATCTGGATACCTCATCCATTGATATGCTCTTGCCATATATCAAGGAAGGCTCAACAGCTGCGTTTATCGGATCTTCAGGTGTTGGAAAATCCACACTGATCAATCGTCTGGCAGGTCAGGAAATTCTGTCTACAAAAGAAATTCATCAGGATGATAAAGGGCGGCATGCTAGTACAAGACGAAAACTCATTCTTTTTACCAAAAGGAGGAGTTCTCATTGACACCCCGGGTATGAGAGAACTGGGGGTGGACTCGGTTGATTTAGCACAGTCATTTTCAGATATAGACGCATTAGCCAGTCAATGCCGATTTAAGGATTGTGCTCATAAAAAAGAACCGGGTTGCGCAGTAAGAGGCGCCATTGAAGATGGAAGCCTTAATCCTCGAAGACTTGAAAACTTATTTGAAACTCAAAAAAGAAGCCCGATATGAAGGCTTAAGCACAAGACAGGTTGAATCGGAAAAATTTAATGAAATGTTTGCAGAGGGTGGTGGTATGAAAAAAGCCAGAAAACTCATGAAAGAAAAAAACAAGCGCAGTTATTAAAACATTGGCTTAGATCTTGAAAAACTCCCCTTGTAAATCTGGGAAGAAAAATTATGATATAAACTAAAAGTCTGATTTCAACATTTATTGAGATGAGACTTTTCATTAACAGGCTAATTAAACGGGGCTTAAAAAAATCTGGAGGTAACAGGGTATGCAAGCACATGATTATGACGGATTGGAACTGTCAACAGCGATGCTGATTAAAGCGGCAGAGAAGCGGGGAATTGTAGTTGACATACTTGATAGGGATGACAATTTCATCCGATTGAAAAAAGGAATTAAAACCGAGTATGTGAAGCAGGCAACCAAAACATCTTTGGATCCCTACATTGTGCCGCTGATCATGGAAAACAAAGAGGTGACCAAATTGATCCTCCGGGAAAATGGGATCAATGTGCCCATGGGCATTAAAGTCAAAACGATAGAAGAAGCCTTTGAAAACTGTGACCGATTTGATGGCAGAAGTATAGTGGTCAAACCAAACTCCACCAATTTTGGTCTGGGTGTGGTCATCCTGAAAGAGATGCAATGTGAAAGCAATTACCCGATTTGTGAAATCAATTTCCGGACTGTTCTGGAAACCGCCTTCAAATATGACAATGCCGTGCTCATCGAAGAGTTTATCTCCGGCAAAGAGTATCGGTTTCTTATTATCGGGGATGAGGTGGTGGCCATCCTCCACCGGATTCCGGCCAATGTGGTGGGGGACGGGATCCATAGTTTTGAAAAACTAGTGGCGGAAAAGAACAAAAATCCCCTGAGGGGAACAGGTTATATCAAACCCCTTGAAAAAATAAAACTGGAATACCCGGAAATTGATTTTCTCAAATCTCAGAAAAAGACCATCGATGACATTCCCCATAAGGGGGAAACTGTCTTTCTCAGGGAGAATTCCAACATCAGCACCGGCGGGGACAGCATTGACTTTACCGATGATATTATGGATGCCTATAAAGCAATCGCAGTCCGGGCGGTAAAAGCCGTCGGCGCAAAGATCTGCGGTGCGGATATGATTATTCAGGATATTTCCAGAAAGCCGGATGCACAGAATTACAGCATTATCGAGCTCAACTTCAACCCGGCCCTGCATATTCATAATTATCCCTATGTGGGTAAGAACCGGCATGTTGAAGAAAAGGTGCTGGATCTGCTGGGTATGTACAAATAACTATTCAGAGAAGGTTTTGGATTATGGCAAATGCCGTTGAAAAACAAGGAGGTAACCATTGAAACCAAAAATAATTCTGGCCAGCCAGTCTCCCAGAAGACGGGAGCTCCTTGAACTGGTCACAAAGGATTTTGAAATACAGGTACCGGAAATTGATGAAAAAAGAATCGAGAATGCTATTTTACAAAACAGGGATGATGATTTTTTAGTGACAGCAAAAAAACTTATTTTGGAGCTTTCATCAAGAAAAGCGACAATCATTCAAAAGATCAATCGAAATGCCCTGGTGATCGGAGCCGACACCGTTGTGGTGTTGAATGATAAAATACTGGGTAAACCCATCGATGAAGTTGATGCCTACAACATGATCAAACAACTATCCGGGAACACCCATCAGGTTTTAACCGGTGTCAGCATAAGATACGGCAAAGTGGAAGATCAGTTTGTATCGGTATCGCAAATAAAGTTTTATGAATGGAATGAACAGATGCAACGGGAGGTTGCAGATTATGTGTCCTCGGGCAAGGCCAATGATAAAGCCGGTGGATATGGCATACAGGAAGAGGCTGGACTTTGGGTGAAGTGGATAAAAGGGGATTACAATAATATTGTGGGTCTCCCCATTGCCAAACTCAACAAACGGCTGAACAGGCTGTTGGATTTAGCACAAAACATTTAGGGCAGAAAAGGCATCAGGATTCTTGAGAATATCCACAAGGGTAATGTGCATTTTGAATGAGAGGGAAAATAAAAGCCAAGCTGTTTTATTGCATTAAAGATGTATAAACAAAACTACATCTTTAATGCAAATAAAATAATTGTCACAGACTATTGATGTTGAACCTTTTGTATTGATGGACTATATCAGCAATTGGAATGATATTTCAATAGGAATTAGGGTATAAATGTACTTACAAGGTAATAACATCGATAATGAGCAGGAAAATATATGAAAGAGAGTATGTGCAGACAATGATTCAGAGAACGTTATGGATTACGGCAGGCACCGTAAAAAAACAGGAGGTAAGATGATGTCAGATAAATTGGATTTTAAAAAGGAATACAAGGATCTTTATCAGCCTAAGAAGGTTCCTATGATCATCGATGTACCAAAGATGAAATTCATCATGATCGATGGGAAAGGGGACCCTAATGATGAGTCGGGAGAATATGCAAAAGCAATCGAATTGCTTTATGGATTGTCCTACACTATTAAAATGAGCATAAAGAGCGGAAATGCGTCATCGGATTACTTTGAATACGTTGTTCCTCCGCTGGAAGGCTTATGGTGGACTGCAGTTGATTGCCCCTTTGACACGAGCCAAAAGGAAGAATTGATCTGGACAGCGATGATCCGACAGCCGGAATTTGTCACCGATGAAATATTCAAATGGGCTGTTGATGAATTGAAGAAAAAAAAGCCCGATCTTGACACCGGCAAGGCAAGGTTGGAGGAGTTTACAGAAGGGCTCTGCGTTCAGATGATGCATTTGGGTCCATATGATACGGAGGCAGTGACGGTTAAAGCAATCGATGAATTTGCCGCATCCAATGGATATGTCAATGCCATTTCAGAAGTCCGTCCGGACGGCACCATCCGAAGGCACCATGAAATCTACCTGAGCGATCCACGTAGAGTTGCCCCGGAAAAAATGAAAACGGTTGTCCGGCATCCAATCAGGAGCAATAAATAGTATCTGAATGAGGGATATGGTTTATTAACTATATCTACAAAAGCAAAGGAGGTGTAACTATGATTTGTCCAAGATGTGGGAAGTCAAACCCTGAGGGCACTGAATTCTGTCTTTACTGTGGGGCGAACCTACAGGAAAAAGGCAGTGTGAAGGAAGAACCAGAATATGAAATAAAATCAATGTCGGATAGCCAAAAAAATGTACCGGCAATTAAGAAAGAAAATTCAAGAAAGAATCTTTTTATCATAATTATTGGATGTATTGTTTTAATTTCTATTATACTGGTATTTTTACTCCGTTGAATAGTAAAGAAAAAGATGGTAGAGGACCATAAAGCGGCAAGCCTTCAGCATTTAGTAAACAGATAAACTATCTTGCTGTTATGTTTTATGACATTTATGATGGTGGAGCCGCCAAATCATCTTTCACTAAATATGAAAGAAATATCCCCCTACGCACTCTTTAAAATCAGGTCTTTTTCCAACGTTTCAATGTTGGAAAAAATGCTTCCATTTCTTTTCTTGCATCTTCTTCTGTAATTCCTTGTTTTTCTTTAATCAGGAATGGAATACTGACTTCAATCATTCTTTTCATCGAGATGTTGCTTGTGAATTCACCGTTTTTATAGCAGTCGTCACAATAATCTCTGCTTTTTTCTCCGTTTTTTTCAATACCATATAATTTGTCCGTTTCGCCCATGGGTTTGCCACAACTTTGACATAGCTTTTCACTCATGCTGATACCTCCAATCATAGTGTGTAATTTACGGTCATTGTATTATAATTTTGAGCTCAAATCAACCTGATTATTGTATTAATCCATATTGAATGAAATCATTCTCTGTGGGTTTTGTTTTTTTGACTAAATCAATTTGGATGGTTTGCAAACTTTTTTCAACTGCCAACTTGACAAAAAGGGATCAGGTTTTTTGAAATTTCACTATTGACAATAATTATATGCCGTGATATTATATTCCGCGATATATAATAGTACGGTATACAATTAAATAGGCACAGAAACTGGAGAAACATTATGAAAAATCAAAACCCCTGGCCTGAAATCATCAATCTTTTACAAAGCGCAGAATCAAAATTATCAAAAGCCAGAGTTAACGCATTCGGGGCATATGGATTGACTGGACCACAAATTGGCATTCTGTTATTACTTGACAAAAAAGGTGCTATGAAAATCGGTGATATCGCGGATGAGCGTGGTATGATCCACAGCAATGCATCCAATATCTGTTCCCGTCTTGAAAAAGCCGGGTTTATAGTCCGCGACCGCTTAAAGGATGACCAGAGGGTTGTCAATATCCAACTGACAGATAGTGCCCGAAATAAAATGGTCGACATCAAAGCCTGTGTCGATGCCTTCTACAAGAGAATAGATGAAAATGTCTCTCAAAAGGATTTTGAGGATATTAATACAGGCCTTGTCAAGCTCAACAAATTGTTTGATATGCTTGAAAACCCAAAATGAAAGAAGGCCTTATGGTAATAGGGCTTTTACTGAGAATTAGCACTACACAAGGTGGCATTGATGTAGCCACTGATTCATCTGAGGAGATATAGTTATGATTGAAAAAACAAAAGACAAAGCATTTGCAGTGATGCTGGCCATTATACTTGCGGGTATGGTCATCACCATGCTGAATCAATCCATTATTAATATTGCACTGCCCCAAATAATGACCCAGTTTAATATTGATGCATCCACGGCCCAGTGGCTGGCCACCGCTTACATGCTGGTGTGTGGCATTCTTGTGCCGATCAGTGCCTATTTGGTGCAAAAGTTTAGTTATAAACAGCTGTTTATCACAGCAATGGCATTTTTTACAATTGGTTCCTATATTTGTGCCATTTCCAACGGGTTTGAAGTGATGCTGACGGGGCGGGTAATTCAATCGGTTGGCGGAGGAATACTCATGCCTCTGAGCATGAATATTTTCATATCAGCATTTCCTGTTGAAAAACGTGGTTCTGCAATGGGTTTACTCGGTATTGGGTTGATCCTTGCGCCGGCATTGGGGCCTACCGTCAGCGGATATGTGATTGAGTATTATAATTGGAACGTTTTGTTCTATGCAATGACAGCCATCGGTTTTTGTGTTTTAATGGTTGCATTCTTTTTCTTTAATTTTAGGAACGAAAAAAGAGATGTAAAGCTTGATTATTTTGGAGTCATAACCTCCAGTATTGGTTTCGGAGCCTTGCTTTACGGTATCAATGAGATTGCGGGAAAAGGCTGGAATGATTCAGAGGTCTTAACATTTCTGGCTGTTTCGGTTGTTTCATTGACGGTGTTCGTATTCTATGAACTTAAAAAACAAAATCCATTGCTTGAGATGAAAGTTTTTAAAGACTTTAATTTTTCCTATACAATCATTGTGAATATTATTCTTCAAGTTGCCCTTTATGGCGGTATGATTCTATTGCCTATTTACTTGCAGATGATTCGTGGGTTTAGTCCGTTAGAAGCAGGGCTTTTACTTCTTCCCGGTTCATTATTAATGGGTATTATGGGCATATGGACAGGAAAGCTTTATGACAGGATTGGAATTAAACCGCTTGCCATTATTGGCTTCACCATATTGACTGTTACTACCTATATGCTTACAAAACTTTCAGTAAATACGCCCTACATGGAAATCATGCTATTGTACACCATTCGTTTGTTTGGCTTGTCCTTTGTGATCATGCCGATTACATCAGCTGGACTTGCGACGATTCCAAGAGCGCTGATTCCTCATGCCAATGCACTTTCAAGTACCTTAAGGCAGGTTGCGGCATCCATCGGTACTGCCTCTCTTATTGTTGTAATGACCAATCAGTCAAAATATTATATCCAGGATTTGGGAACGGCTGTAACTGCAGATGCTGCTAAACTCGCTGCAATTCATGGGATCAACAGCGCCTTTTTAGTTTCTGCTATTATTAGCGCAATCGCTTTGCTTCTTTCCTTCTTCTTCAAAAAACCGAAGCTGGAAGAATCAAAACTCGAAAAAGAAGTACTTGTATTTGAATAAAACAGTTATTAAACAATAAAAAATGGAGGAAAATCAAAATGGGAAAATATCGTATTATAACAATTGAAAGGCAGTATGCCAGTGGTGGAAAGCAAATCGCAAAACAATTAGCGGAAAAATTAGGCTTCGAATTTTACAATCAAGAGATTCTTAATATGGCAGCTAAAAAGCTTAATATTGAAACAGACTATATTGAGCACCTGGAAGAAACAGCAACAAGCAGCATAATGAACGCCATGGCCAGGGCGGCGAATTTTACTGAGGATCAAGAACTGTCAGACAAATTATTCCGTGCAGAAAGTGAAATTATCAATCGTCTGGCACTTACCGGAAATTCTGTCATTGTGGGACGATGTGCGACCCAGATATTAGCAAATCGAAAAAATTGTCTGAGTGTATTCATTCATGCCAATGAAGATGCGCGAATCAGAAGAGCGGTTGAAGAGTATGGAATATCTGAAGATGAAGTCCATGCTGTGCTTAAAAAAACCGACAAGAGACGTTCAGAATTCTATAATACCCACGCTCATAAAAAGTGGTACAGTATGGATACCTATGATGTGTGCCTTAATAGTGAGGTCATTGGTATCGATAACTGTGTGGAAGCAATAGCATCATTAGCTGTCAAGTCAATATAAAGATATAAAGACCGAAACTTTCCCGGGCCTGTTCATGTGAACAAGGCAATAGAATTAAGGAAAGGTAAAATATCTGATAAAAATGCAAAGTTATATGGTATTAAAGGGGCGAATTGTGATATCATTATCGCCAGAAATCATACCAATATTATGTAGTTGGTGGCTATGTCTCCGAATGGGTAATATTTAACTTTGAATCACATTGAGCAGAAGGTATTTTTTCAACCAAAGTTTGAAGGGATAAGAATACATGAATGCATTTTTAAAAAGGCAAATTCAAAATTTTGCTATTTTTCTTTTAGTAATCATTGGATTTGGGAATTTATTTGCGGCATTGCCTTTAAAATTTGCCAAAGAGTTTGAACATATTTATGGGAATATGTTTGATCCTAATGTTGTGGTAACCCATGGAGTGTTATCTTTTTTACTGGGTCTACTCATGCTTCTTCTTGCTTACAGTTTATTTAAACGGGTTCGTAATGCATGGATTATTGAGGTGATTGTTTTATTTGCAACACTGGTCTTACAAATAGTTCACTTCCACAGATTTACGGTTCCCATTGTGATCATTGAGTCATTTGTGCTTCTTGTGCTTCTGATCTCGTATAAGGACTTTTCTAGATTGCCCAATAAAGTAACTTTGAAATGGGCTTTTATATTTATCGGAGTTTCGTTTACATTGCTCCTCGTAAATGCTTCATTTGGTTTATATATCATGAGAGCACATATAAATGATGTCCATACAGTCTATAATGCTTTGTTAAGTTCAATCAACTTATTGATATTTATGGATACAAATGTATTGGATATAAAAAATAATTTAGGCCAAATTTATGCAGACTCGTTAATAATTACTAACTGGATATGTATTTTTGCATCGGTATTGTTGCTCATGAAACCCCTGGTGTATGATTATATTCATGATAAGCAGGATAAGGAAAAGGTCCGAAGAATCGTTCTTAAACACGGACAGAATCCCATGTCGTATCTGTCTCTGGAAAATGACAAACGTTATTTTTTCGGTAAAAATGTTGAAGGTGTTTGCTCCTATACCATAGTTGGCAAAGTTTTAGTATGCTGCGGAGACATTATCTGCGACAAAAATGATGGCTTTATTTTTTTAACGGAGCTGTTAACATTTTCCAGGCAAAATGGCTTGGATATTTTATTACTCAATATAACTGAATATTTTCTTGATTTATACCAGGCTGCTCAGTTTGGTATTGTGAAATATGGAGAGGACGCCTGCTTTAAACTTTCTGAATACAATCTTGCCGGTGGAAAAGTTGCCAAGGTTAGAGCGGCGATTAATCATGCCAACAAAGCAGGGATTATCGTTGAAGAATATCAGCCCCAAAAACAGCGGGATCTGGAAATAGAAAGAGAAATACTGAAAATATCAGAAGAATGGAAAAAGAGTAAAATGATTTCCGAAATGACATTTATGCTGGGTGGTGTCGGTCTTGACAATCCTCTTGATCGGCGGTATTTTTATGCAAGGGATGCCCAAGGAGAAATGCTGGGATTTGTTGTTTTTTTACCATATTTAAGTGGCAAGGGATATCTTGCCGATGTAACAAGAAGAAAAAACAACGCTCCTCAAGGTGTTCTTGAAAAAATTAACTATGAAGCCTTTATGGTAATGAAGGATGAAGGTGTTCAAATAGGCAATATGGGACTTTCGCCTCTGTATAATGTAGATTCAGGAGATAAAACAACATTTAACGAAAAACTTTTTGCTTATGTTTATGAAAATATGAACAATGCGTATAATTTTAAAGCACTTCATCACGCAAAAGAAAAATATGCACCTTCCTACTGGGAAGATCGCTATCTGGCTTATTATCCAAAGCCTTTTTCGCCTTACTTTGCGTATGCGATCGTAAAAGCTCAAAATCCGGAAAATATTTCCAAAGTGGTATTAACTCAATTAAAGACGAGGAAAGACGAAAACAGCCAATGATTACAGTCTCAGAGAAAACCACCCGTTAGACGGGTGGTTTTTTGATATTGGAAAAGCTTTGGAAGTGTCTTTCACTAGTTTGCTACAACCCCATTCACATAAAGGGTATGCCCGTTCAGCTGGACGTTGCTCATGCTGCCATTAAACTCGGTGACATAACTGTCCCCGGTCAGTGACCAGGTACTGGTTGAATCAAGGGTTATCTTCATGGCAGAAGCGTTGGTGCCATCGGCATTGATTGAACCGGTGAAGGTTGAACCATCTTTGATGGTAAGATCTAGGGTGGAAATGTTATCCACTCTTATATTGCCGTCAAGTTGTTGATTCGATGCGGTAAACGTACATTTTCCGCCGTTGGAACCCGCAGTTCCCCAGCCCCTTGATGAATCATTCCCTGATACCTGTAACAGATAAGTATTGGCTGCAGGGGTGAGGGATACCCCACTCAGTTGGATGCTGGAAGTGGTGTTGGTGACGTAGAACATATCGCCACTGTTGGACGTCAAGGATCCACCAGTCATGATAAAGCTGCTGTTCCCGACCTGGGCGTCACCGGACATGCTTTGATACAGCATAACGTTATGGATGTTTTCATTTGAACCGGCGCTCCCAGTCATATTACCGGAAACGATGCAGTTATTGATGAAATAATCATAACCGCAGGCTTAGCTGACGGTTTGCATTTGTCCTATGAAACTAACCGACCATTCCCCATTAAGCGCAAATTAAAAGGACTGAGCCCTGTATCATAAAGAGTTCAGTCCTTTTTCTCATTGTTTCTAAGGTGGGTTTGTTTTCAGCAAGCAGTTGAATCCATTATTTACGGACTGGATTATTTATGATCCTTGAGGTAATTTTGGGTTCGCAGTGCTGCATTTTCCTGGATATCATAGTAGTAGAAGGGAAAATCAAAGGTATGAAAAACTCCTTTGCCAAACATCGCATTTCCCGGAGCATAGGTATTGACATCCACGGTACTGCAAATGATAACACCCTTGGCGGTATCAACCTGGGCATCTGCAAAGTTCATCACTTGCTTGTAAGTCCCATCTGGATTTTTAACCACAGAACCATCCGGATTCAACTGGAGTGAACCCAGGTTGTCTGATGCAGGTGCCGCTGTTTCGTCGGTGGTCCAGCTAATAGGGTTGATCGCCTTGGCACCGGGAGTAACCACACCATCGGTTCCTTCAATGGTAGGGGCCTGTGTGTTGTATGAAACAATAACCCCGGTGTCACCAGCGCCTGTGGCAAATTTAAGGTGTGGATTCTGGGACAGATAATCATCGGTGACAGAATAGCCAATGACATAGGCAGCAATCATGCGATCATTTACCTCAGGGTGTTCTTTCATATATTCCGACAGGATATAGATCATCACATTGGAACCCTGGGAATGACTGGCTAAAATAAAGGGTCGGCCATTATTATAATTCTTGATGTAGTAGTCAAAGGCTGCCATAGCATCGGTGAGGGGAATGCCTTTGACAATATCCTGTTGTTCACCAACGGACATGGCAAGGGTGGAGCCGGCATCATCCTGGCGATAGTAGGGGGCATAGATATTGGCGGTGGTTTCAAAGGCCGTGGCCTGTCTGTCATATGCCAGCTTTGATTGCTGAAGCATGACAGGGTTATCAATGTCACAGACAATCGGATCGGATGCATTCACCTTTGCCCAGGCTGATGGATAGAGGTAAAATACATCCACGTCTTTGTTGATTTCAGTGGGCACGGTTAACCAGTGTGCACTCTGGCTGTAATCCGTTGCCTGGATGGCAGTGGAGATTTCCGTCTGGGCCACAGCTTCATTTGTGACCGTGCTGCATCCGACAACAGCCAAACAGCAAAATAAAACAGTGAATGATAAAAACAGGTATTTTGTGATCTTCATTTTTCTTTTCTCCTTGTTAATTTTAATTTACTTTTTAATTATCGTCAAAAGCAAGGAAAAGCTTAGAGTTTTTCATATAATCCCTTGAGAAAAAACTTGTTGATATCGATCAATTGTTAATCAGCTGTATGCCTGAAGGGTTGTTAATATGAAAATATTATGATAATATAAAATCATATAAGAAATGACTTATTTTTTTTTGTAAACTTTACTTATGTAATTGCATTTCTTGGGAAGTTTAAAAAGAAATTGAAAATAATTCTTATATTGCAGTATTAACAATTATGAATGGAGAAAATGAAATTATGGTTGCGTTACCAAATTGCCCAAAATGTAATTCAGAATATACTTATGAAGATAGAAATCTTTTTGTTTGCCCTGAATGCGCCTATGAGTGGACTTTAAAATCCGAAAACGAAGATAGTGAAGCAGAAAAGATTATCAAAGATGCAAATGGAAATGTCTTAAATGATGGTGATACTATTATAATAATCAAAGACCTTAAAGTAAAAGGAAGTTCATCAGACTTAAAAAAAGGAACCAAAGTAAAAAATATACGTTTGGTTAATGGGGATCATAATATTGATTGCAAAATTGATGGCTTTGGAGCGATGCAATTAAAATCAGAATTTGTTAAAAAGTCATAAATGACGGTGACATTTTGAAAGCATTAATTCAGCTAATTTTACACACGGAACCCTGGCACTTTAGTGCCGAGGGTTTTTCTCGAGGGGGACTACTTTCTGTAGGTTCTATTTTTTTTATCTAAAATCAAAGCAGTTAGTTTTCAAGTTCCTTTTTTTCAACTATTAACTTGATAGGGGGGATCAGGGTATTTTTTTGAATCTCACTATTGACGATAATTATATGCCGTGATATAATATTCCACGGCATATAATACCGCGGCATGGGGATTTGATAGGTAAAGAAACTGGAGAAATATTATGAACAATCAAAGCCCGTGGTATGAAATTATCAATCTTTTACAAAGCGCTGAATCAAAATTAGCAAAAGTAAGAGTTATCGCGTTTGGGATACATGGGTTGACTGCACCGCAAATTGGCATATTGTCATTGCTTGACAAAAAAGGTGACATGAAAATCAGTGATTCATCTGAGGAGATATAGTTATGAATGAAAAAACAAAAAATAAAGGATTTGCAGTAATGCTGGCCATTGTAATTGCTGGTATGATGGTTACAATGCTGAATCAATCCATTATTAATATCGCGCTGCCCCAAATAATGACCCAGTTTAATATCAATGCTTCAACGGCACAGTGGCTGGCTACCGCCTATATGCTGGTATGTGGCATTCTTGTTCCGGTTAGTGCATATTTGGTGCAAAAGTTTAGTTATAAACAGTTGTTTATTACGGCAATGATATTCTTTACCATAGGTTCCTATGTCTGTGCCATTTCGACAGGATTCGAAATTATGCTAACCGGTCGGGTAATCCAATCTGTTGGGGGAGGAATACTATTGCCCCTAAGCATGAATATTTTTATGTCTGCTTTTCCAGTTGAAAAACGCGGTTCTGCAATGGGATTACTCGGTCTTGGGATGATACTTGCCCCGGCATTGGGACCTACCGTCAGCGGCTATGTTATTCAGTATTATAATTGGAATGTTTTGTTCTATGCTATGACCGCTATTGGTTTTTGCGTCTTATTGGTTGCCTTCTTTTTCTTTAACTTTAAAAACCAAAAGGGAGATGCAAAGCTTGATTTATTTGGAGTAACAATCTCCAGCATTGGTTTCGGATCCTTGCTTTACGGTATCAATGAGATTTCGGGCAAAGGCTGGAATAATCCTGAGGTCATTACTTTCCTGATTATTTCAGTTGTTTCGTTGACTGCCTTTGTATTCTATGAATTTAAAAAAGAAAATCCATTGCTTGAGATGAAAGTTTTTAAAGACTTTAATTTTTCCTTTACGATTATTGTGAATATTATTCTTCAGGTTGCCCTATATGGTGGCATGATTCTGATTCCTATTTACTTACAGACGATCCGTGGCTTTAGTCCATTAGCTGCAGGTTTTTTGCTTCTTCCCGGTTCATTATTAATGGGGATCATGGGCATATGGACAGGAAAGCTTTATGATAGGATTGGAATTAAACCACTTGCCATTATTGGCTTGACCATATTGACTATTGTAACCTATATGCTTTCAACACTCTCAATGGATACAACCTACACTGAAATCATGATATTGTACACCATTCGTTGTTTTGGTTTGTCCTTTGTTATGATGCCGATTATGTCAGCAGGACTTGCGACGATTCCAAGAGAGCTGATTCCACATGCCAATGCACTTTCAAATACTTTAAAACAGGTTGCAGCTTCCGTCGGCACCGTGTCTCTTGTGGTTGTAATGACCAATCAGGCTACGAACTATGCTCTCAATTTGGGAACGGCTGTCACTGCTGATACTGTTAAACTCGCCACAATTCACGGGATCAATAGTGCCTTTTTAGTTTCTGCAATTATTAGTGCACTAGCTTTAGCTGTTTCTTTCTTCTTCAAAAAACCCAAGCTTCAAGAATCGAAACTCGTAAAAAAAGTACTTGTATTGGAATAACAACAATCAGGCGACGTTCAGAATTCTATAATAGTCACTCTGATTGTTCTTAGCTTAGGCTGATTATCCTATTGCCATTTCCTGCATTTTAATTGACATCAGGACTGATATGAACTATACTCCTTCTAATAATTGAAATATGGGAGGTCTCTATGATGCTTTTTCGTAACTTCAACGTCCCACTCTGGGAGATATTCGCTGGCAATATGCTGCTTTTGTTTTGCAGCTTATTTTACCTTGCCTGGTGGGTTGTTACCTTTCGTCCGAATTCATCCGGTGGACCGGTCGGCGTGTTCTACATCGTGGCCGCTTTTATCACCGGAATTGTTGCGATTGTTCTGATGTCTGGCGGTATCAGCTCGCTTTCGCAGAGTTCAGAAAGTATACCGGTGAGGTTCATTCTGCTGGGCGCTGTCGCTTTACTAATTGTTCTGGTTCTGATCACGACTATGGCATTTCACCGGATAGTGACTTCGGAGCTGATAATAATACTTATCTGGGCAGCATTGGAGTTGTCCGTGATCACTGTGCTATACGGTTCAGGGCGCTTTGGTTCGGGAAGTGCGGTGACACTGGCAGTCCTTGTGGGAATTGCTACCGTCGTCAGTTTGATCTGCTACGTGCTTTATTACCGTCTAGACGAAACCGCAAGTTACTGGGTCGGTATGGTTCCGCTATCAGCAGCTGGGCTAGTAGTAGCGGTTATCTTGGGAGTTTTAGCGGTTTCATAAGCATAAGCAGACGGAACTCGAAACCCAGAGAAGTTTCCCTTGTTACAAGAGGGGGTAGCAGCACGGCAGACACATTCAAAGCGGACTTTCTTTAAGTAATTGTTAATTAAGTTCTTTTGTCTCAGTCTGCTATAAACAATTTTCCCAAAAGTCCTTTAATCCTTTTGCCAGTTCACTGAAATTTCCGACTCTGATATGGGGAAACCATTCCTTTGGAAATAACTGAAGATAGCTTTGATTACTGAAACGTTCATCAATGAGTAGTATAATTCCCTTATCTGTTTCGGTTCGAATGACTCTTCCCGCAGCCTGTAAAACCTTATTCATTCCTGGATACAAATAGGAATATTCATACCCGCAGTTGTTCTTTTTATTAAAATAGTCCCTGATAATATTTCTCTCAAAACAAATCTGAGGCAAACCAACGCCGACAATAATCGAACCGATTAATCCATCCTGTTTCAGGTCCACTCCTTCAGAAAATATGCCTCCCAAGACGCAAAAACCTAGAACCCCATCCTTGGTATCAGCCCGAAATAAATTTAGGAAAGTTTCCCGATCTTCCTCATTCATATCAGCCGATTGTTTAATGGTATAAACATCCGGATAATGGTCGGTAAACACATCAAAAACGTCATTCATATATTTATAGGATGGGAAATAGACAATATAGTTGCCCTGTTTTTGATTTAATACAGATTTTATTGATTCGGCAATGGATAAAAAGGATTGATCCCGATTCCTATATTTCGTTGATATATTATCAGAAATCAGCAGTGCTCGGTTGTTTACATCAAAAGGGGAGGGAAAACTGATTTTATAACTGTCTTTTCCGCCGCCCAGAATTTCTAAAAAGTATTCGACGGGTGATAGGGTCGCCGAAAAGAAGATGGCGGCCTTGCCACGTTTAATTGCTTCACTTAGCAGGTAGGATGGATCCAGACAGAACAATTTCAGTTTAGTGTCATCCTGAATGTTTTCAATGGTTGTCACATATCGTTCGTCATAGAACTCGGAAGTTCTCATAAAGGTTAATGCATTAAAGTAAAGTTCCAACAGCTTCTCGTGGCCTTCTGTTCCTTCATTCTTAACCAGCCATTCTTCGGATTCTTTAATAAATTTCATGATTAGAGGATAGATGTCTCTAGGTTCGTTCTCCAGAATCCAGTGATGTTCAGGTTCAGCTAATTTCCTCTGGCCGATCATAAATGAATTCAATTTACCCAGGGACTTGGTGATCTTTGGTTCCTTGTCTTTAAACATTTTTTTCAGCTCAAGCATGGGTTTTTTATAGAGTTCGGCAGAAAACATGGATCTGGCCCGATCAACCAGATTGTGTGCTTCGTCAATAAGAAAAGTATAGTCGCCACCATTTTCTGAAAAAAATCGTTTGAGATAGACTCTTGGATCAAAAACGTAGTTATAATCGCAAATAACACAATCAGACCAAAGGGTTAAATCCAGGGAAAATTCAAAGGGACAGATTTTATGCTTCCTGGCATAGTTTTCGATAACCGGCCTGGTGAAATAATTTTCATGCTGCAAAGCATCAAGAAGGGCGATATTGACGCGATCAAAGTGACCTTTGGCAAATTCACAATGCTCCGGATCGCAAATCGATTCCTCTTTAAAACATATTTTATCTTTGGCGGTAAGGGTGACTGTCTTGAATTCAAGCCCCTTGTCTTTCATTTTGGAAAACGTTTCTTCAGCTACTTCCCGGACAATGGTTTTGGCGGTGAGATAAAACAGTTTAGAAGTATGACCTTCTGCCATTGCTTTTATTGCCGGAAACAATGTTGATATGGTTTTCCCAATGCCCGTTGGGGCTTGAATAAATATTTTTTTATTTTCAACAATGGTTTTGTACACCGAAACAGCCAGCTGCCGCTGACCCTTTCGGTATGTCTCAAAGGGGAAGTCCAGGGCTTTTATGGAGTGATCCCTTTGAGCAATCCAATCCCTGGTGAGACTTGCCCAAATAAGATACTTATCCATAAGATTGAAAAAGAAAGTCTTTAATTCATTTTTCTGAAAATGTTTGATAAATATTTTTATCTGATCCGTTTCCAATTGATAATAGGTAAGCTGTACATCAATCTCTTCAATATTATTTTGGACACAATAAATAAAGGCATAGCATTTTGCCTGTGCCCAATGGGTTTCATTGTAATTTTCATTAATTTGTTCCAGGGGTCTGTTTGTGGATTTTATTTCGTCAACAATCATTAAATCATCGTTGGCGATAATGCCATCTGCACGGCCTTCTATCCTAAAGTTAAAGCCCTGATATTCTACACTATATTTTAAGGTCACTTCAGGAGTGTACCCTTTATCTTTATTCTCTTTTTGAATTTTCTGATGTATTCTGGTTCCTTCCAGAGCCCTTGAATTACTCATGAATTGGGAATCAATGTCACCGGAACGAAGTATGAATTCTACCAGGTTTCTAACGGATAGTTTTATTTCTGGTTTGCTCGTCATTTTATCACCTTAAAATCCAATGAAAAAAAGCAGCGAAAAAAAACAGAAAATAGAAAAAAGTATTTTATAACATCCATTCAACCTTGATTTCATGCTTTTTCGGTTTAATTGGAGTATTTTTATCCGGATAACCAACGGCCATGGCTGCGATGGGAACAAACCCATCTGGTAGATTTAATGCTTCAAGTAATGATTGATCCTTTGATAGTAACAAAACAACACTTCTGATAAAGACGGTGCCTAAACCTAAATCCGTTGCGGCTAAAATCATGTTTTCCAGAACACAGGCTGCATTGTTCTGCTCCAGGTTGAACTGTGATATTTTACTGCAAACCATAATTGCAGTTGGTGCACCATAAAAGATACTGGCATCTTCTCGATTAAAGACAACCAGGGCACCTTTGTTCAATCGTTTCAAATAGTCTTCATTTTGGATCACTTTGATCAATAAATCATCATATAGAGCCATTCCAACAGGGGCAGCTTTGCCTGCCACCAGAATCTGGTCCAGTTCTTTTCTTGGAATCTGTTCCTCTTTATAGCTTCTAACCGAACTTCTATTTGCAATCGCTTTGAGTGTTTCCATTTTCTTCCTCCATTTTAAAATAATTGTTTAAAGAAAATTAGTATATCCTTATTATACAAGTAATACTCATTAATTGGAAGTATGCAAATTATAATAAGCATACTAATAAAAATATAAATAACGGAGATAAAGAAAAATTAATTAGCGGTTTCCATTTAGAGCGTTTTCAAGATATAATATAGTTGCTTAGCAAAAAAAATGTCTTCAAGTGGGGGATCGGGTTATTCCTTTCGGTCAGCATAGATTCATAAAAGGGGGGAGAATACATGAAACCAAATTACGTTGAAGAAACCATTGCCATCAATGGCATCGAAGAATACATGATTCACTACCAGGGCGAGATGGTTGCTCCCGTTGTTTTATTTCTCCACGGAGGGCCGGGAAGTTCGGAATCCATTTTTGCCTATTATATCGAAAGCGGCTGGACGGGGAACTACACCAGTGTGTATTATGATCAGCGGGGCGCCGGGAAAACGTATTATATGAACAAAGACGCCATTCCGACCATGGACATTTTGAAGGAGGACCTTCTCCAGACAGTGCTTTATGTCAAGGGAAAATATCAGAAGGAAAAGATCGTCATTCTTGGGCATTCTTTTGGAACGGTGCTTGGATCAATGTTTGCTATGGAACATCCTGAACATGTGCTCTGTTATATCGGCATGGGACAGGTCATTGATAACATGGAGAATGAGACAGTTGGTTATATCAAATTGAGGGAAGCCATTGAGGGTTCGAGGAATGAAAAAGACAAGAAAAAACTAGTGGCAATCGGTGCCTATCCTCCGAAATCGGATGACCAGGCTCTGGTCAAAAAAATGAATGCTCTTCAAAAAATGCAGGGAAAATACAAGCTTGGCATGAAAATAGACTGGCATCTTATCAAACTGATGCTGAAAAGCCCTGTTGTCGGCTGGCCCGAGATATCGGGTCAGATCAGTGGAATGAAGGTCAATGATGGTGTGTTTCGAGAATTTTGGGATTATAGCCTTTATGTATATAACAGCCAGTATGATGTGCCGGTTTACTACATTTTGGGAGAAAACGACAATCAGACTCCAACTGAGATTGCTGTGAAATATTTTGAAACCATTATCGCACCGGAAAAAAAATTGTATCTCATAAAGAATGCAGGGCACATGACCATGCTGGATAATTTAGAGGATTATCAGATTGCACTGAAAGATGTTTTGGACCGGAATTCATAATTTGATAAGGGCAAAAAGCAGGCCAGAACTCTATGCCTTAAAAGAAAATCGAGAATAAAAGGAGGGATTTCATGAACGCTGTTATCATCAGAGAACTGGACCAGGAGAAAATTCCCTTAGAATTATTTTAATAAAATAATTCTAAACGATTTTTGCAGGCAGTTGATTTTTATCTGTATCCGCGCATCTTATTTGTCATACTTTGAAAATTTTTCTCTTTAACATCTCCTGCATGATCAAACCTGCAACAAACCCAATTCCGATATTCCATATAGAAAAACCAGCCGTAATCAATAAGATATAGTAATCACCTTTATCTGAGCCAACATCACGAGCGGAGACTGCCAATTCCAATCCGGCAAAGAATAGAACGACACCTAGCACACTTGCCGGGAAGATGCTTAACAGCAATAAAAATGAACTGCTGAAACATAATCCAACAATCAGAAGTATTCCCCCTAAAATAATAAGAGATCCCCCGGTGCGAGCGCCAAACCGGACATGCCCAGCCATCCCTCCGGCACCGTGACATACTGGAATTCCACCGAAGATCGGGGAGAATAAATTCATAATTCCTTGTGTAATCGCTATTTTATTTTCGGTGACTGGATGCTCTGGAAACAGTCTGTTATTTTCTTGAGTG
>Ga0209540_10000948_pt1 | contig 23349 bp, 20 predicted proteins | sample BarGraIncu01121A_FD_184501 | JGI IMG/M metagenome (GOLD analysis project Ga0209540, IMG submission 184501) | Arctic peat soil microbial communities from Barrow, Alaska - Barrow Graham LP Incubations 011-21A (SPAdes) (version 2) | ecosystem: Environmental > Terrestrial > Soil > Wetlands > Peat... | reverse complement strand
TGCCCCATTTCCCGCCAGGCTCGCCACCGCCACCACCGCCGCCACCACCGCCACCGCCACCGCCACCGCCGCCACCACCGCCACCGCCCACAGACGGCGGCGGCACAGTCGGCGGCATCAACACGCCGGGAAACAACAATTCGACGGTTAACGCCCTGCGATTTTTTGGATCAAGACCAACCCCCGGCACACGCTGACCTTTCCTGAATCGGATGAAAACAAAAACTTTGATTGCTTTTGGCGCCGGCCTGTTGGCTGGCGTCGGGATCGCCGGAGCGCAAACGCCCGGCGCGATGAACCAGGTTGAAAATGTTCAACTCCGGCAGCACCTCGATCAGACGGCGCAACAGAAATTTGACGCAGGCGCTTCGGTGCCCGAACTCTATCCGGGCGAGGACCAGGATGTCGGTCCGCAATCCGTGCTGCGGATTAAACCGCGCCAACCGTTGTTCGAGGCGATGGCGGACGCGCAATATTTCTACACCGACAACATGTTCCTCAACGACCAGAACAAAATTGACACCGCCGTCCTGGTGAGCACGGTGGAAATTGCGCTGACGCCGAAACCGTTTGATTTGGCCGGCGGCAAAGTCGCTCCCCGGATTGGTTACCGGCACCAGTGGTTTGATTATGGATTCGATGGGAAAACGCTTCCCCAAACGGGCACGCTGTTGAGTGATTATGATTTCAACGCGCAGACGTGTTTTGCGGATTTGCGGTGGTCGCAGGGGAACTGGATTGCGCAGGCGGGCCTGGATTACACCCGGCTGATGTCCACGTCCGATTACGATCAATTTTATCAGGAATGGCTGCCGCACTGGGGCGTGCAGCGGGTTTTTCCGTTGAACAGCAAGGCGGCGTTTTCGCTCGGTTACGAGGGCAATTACCATTTTTCCGACAGCGGCAGCGCGCCCGCTCCCTTCAACCAAAGCGATTTTGACGACCGCACCGACCAGATGTTAGTGGCAACGTATGTTCAGATGCTGGGTAAATATGCGGTCATCCAGCCCTATTATCGTTTCAAATACACGCACTTCACGCAGTACACGATGGGCAGCCGCAATGATTGCCTGAACACGTTTGGTCTCGCGCTTTACTGGATCCTTTGCCCGAACTGCAACGTCCGCGCGTTTGTCGGCTATGATATCAAGAACTCGGACAACAGTTCTGTACCGGGATACCACCAGTTTGATGCCGGCGGCGGGGTGAACGTTTCGCTCAGGTTCTAATTGGCGGCGTCGCACGCGCCAGGCTTTTAACTTGCCGTTTCGCCGGCTTTTCTGAAAACTCGCCGCGCGCGTTGGCGCTGCTGCCGCTTCGTTTTGGACAAGCTTCCCGGCACGAACGAAAAAACTCACAACGCGCAAAGAACCTGAAATGACTAAAGTGCTGTTGCTCGGATTGAGCCGCTGGGGCGTCAACCCTTTGTGCAATCTCAACTCGATGCCCGTCGAGCGGGATAATTTACCCAACGTACGTGCGGTTAAACCGCATCAGCGCGACAATTGGTACCGGCTGTTGAATTGAATGGAGGGCACTGCTTCGTCAGTGCCCCAAAACATGGGAGCATTTTGACTGCCTCCGGAGCGCCGGCCTCCGGCACGGCTCGTTGAGGTTTGTTTCACCATCGCGCCGTGCTGGAAGCCGGCGTTCCGGGGACGATGCGCAGATACGCCCCATTTTGGACCGCCAGCCAATTCCAGCTTGACCATTCAAAGCCATTGTGTTAAGTAAAACATGTACCCGAGGCATACTTTGGCTAAAAAGCTAATGGAAACAATAAGCTCGATTCCGAAAACCGCCTGTCCGAACACGGTGGCTTGGTGTTTAAGAACTGCCTGCGCCGCGAGACTGCTGCCGCTGTTGCTGCTTTTGTCGCTGCCCGCCATGGTGCAAGCCCAATTCACTTTCACGACCAACAATGGCACGATCACCATAACGAGATACACCGGCACTAATCATATGGTAACCATCCCCAGCACGACCAATGGCCTGCCTGTCACAAGCATTGGCAGCTATGTGTTCAGTGGCACCAGCGCGACCGGCGTTACGATTCCCAATAGCGTTATCAATATCGAAACCTTTGCGTTTGCCTGTGCCAACCTGACCAACGTCACGATTCCCGACAGTGTTACCAACATCGGGAACTATGCGTTCTATAGTTGCCCCATTCTGACCAACGTCATGATCGGTAATGGTGTCATCAGCATCGGGGTCGGGGCGTTCAGTTACTGTAGTGACCTGCCCGGCGTTATGATTGGCACCAACGTTACCAGTATCGGAGTCCAGGCGTTCGATCACTGTTTCAGCCTGACGGCAATCACGGTGAATGCTCTCAATTCCGTCTATAGCAGTGTGGATGGAGTTTTGTTCAACCAGAGCCAGACCACGCTTATCCAATATCCGGAGGGCAAGGCTGGTAATTACACGATCTCCGGCAGTGTCACCAGCATCGGAAGTTATGCGTTCGACAACTGTGCCAGTCTGACCAACGTCACAATTCCCGACAGCGTCACCATCATTGGAACCAATGCGTTCTATAACTGTCTGGGCCTGACCAGCGTCATAATTGGCAATGGTGTTACCAGCATAAGAAGCAATGCGTTCTATTACTGCACCAGCTTGGGCAATGTTACGATCCCCAATAGCGTGACCAGCATTGGGGACTATACGTTCGCTTACTGCACCAGCCTGACCAATGTTACAATTTCCGACAGCGTCACCAATGTCACCACCATCGGGAACTATGCGTTCAGTCGTTGTTCGGGCTTGGTGAATGTCACAATCGGCAACGGTGTCGCCGCCATCGGGGGCTATGCGTTCGATCACTGCGACAACCTGACCAGCGCTACGATTCCCAATAGCGTAACCAAAATCGGGGACTATGCGTTCTATGCCTGCCACAGCCTGACCAGCGTTACGATTCCCAACAGTATCACTAACATCGGAAACTATACGTTCTCTGGCTGTAGCAGCCTGACCAGCGTTACGATTCCCAATAGTGTCACCAGCATCGGGCAGGGGGCGTTCTATGGCTGCGCCAGCTTGGCAAGCGTGACAATCCCCAACAGCGTTACAAACATCGGATTCGAGGCCTTTCTGGGCTGCTACAGCCTGACAGGTGTTTATTTCCAAGGTAGTGCCCCTAACGTTGGGTACTATGTGTTTAACGGTGATGACAAAGCGACCGTCTATTACCTGCCGGGGACAACGGGCTGGGAGAACTTTGCCCAGTTGACTGGTCGTCCGACGGTGCTTTGGAACCCGCAGGCGCAGACCAACAACGCGAACTTTGGCGTACAGATGAACCAATTTGGGTTCAACATCACCGGGACAACCAACATCCCCATCGTGGTTGAAGCCTGCGCGAACCTGGCCAGTCCGGTGTGGGTTCCGCTGCAAAGCTGCACCCTTACCAACGGTTCAGTTTATTTCTGCGATCCCCAGTGGACAAATTATCCTGGCCGTTTCTATCGCTTCCGCTCGCCGTGAGACGAGTCAGTGCCCTGAATCTTGAAATTGGGCAACGACAAAGCACTGCCTTCCAATTTTGTGGAGCATTTTTTGCGAAACGCCGTCCAATGAATCAGTTATGCCATACCACCAGACAAACAGCCTATGAAAACGCCCGCTTTCGTTCTTTGCCCGGAAGAACGGGGAAATTTTTACGAGACTTTTACAGTATTATGACAACCACCGCCCGCCCCGGTGTTAGTAAAGAAGAAAGCAAAAAACTATGAAACAAATCATCTCCATCGCCAGTTTGGCCGGCTTGATGGCGCAGGCAGTCTTTGGCGCCGAGCCGGCGCTGACGATTTACAACCAGGACTTCGCCGTCGTGCGCGACACGGTCCCGCTCGACCTCAAATCCGGCGTCAACAATGTGCGTTACGCCGACGCGACCGCGCGCGTCGAGCCGGACTCGGTGATTTTGCGCGACCCGGCCGGCAAACATTCGCTCCAGATCTGGGAGCAAAATTATCGCAACGACCCCGTCACCCAGGAACTGCTGCTGTCGCTGTTTGAGGGCAAGACGATTGATTTTCAAAACATCCGCCTGAAGGACAATACCCAGTCGCGCGAACTCATTCCGGGCAAAATCATCCGCAGCGGCTACGTGCCGGGCGGCGGTTCGGAACAGCCCATCATCGAGGTGAACGGCAAACTGCAGTTCACTTTGCCCGGAACCCCGTTGTTTCCCGATCTGGGCGACGACACCGTGCTCAAGCCGACGCTGAACTGGCTGCTCCAGTCCGACCAGCCGGGCAAGTTCGACGCCGAGGTCAGCTACATCACCGGCGGGTTCACCTGGGAGGCGGATTACAATCTCGTCTCACCGGAAAAGGGCGACACAGTGGATTTGATCGGCTGGGTGACGATGAACAACCAGAGCGGCAAAACGTTCCGCGACGCCAAAATCAAATTGATGGCCGGCGACGTGAATAAAATCCAGCCACCACAACGTGAAATGTTCGAAGGAATGAGCAGAAATTCAATGGCAATGCCAGCTGCCGCTCCGCCGGTGACAGAAAAATCCTTCGACGAATTTCATCTTTACAGTCTGGCGCGGCCCACGACATTGCTTGATCGCGAGACCAAGCAGGTGGAATTCGTCCGCGCCACGGACGTGAAAGCGCCGGTGATTTACGTTTATGACGGTGCGGAATCGGGCTACCGCTTTTACGGCGGGCTGATCCAGGACCGTGGTTACGGCACGCAGTGTAACAAAAAGGTCCGGGTGATGCGCGAATTCGTGAACGCGGAGACGAACCATCTCGGCATCGCCCTGCCGAAGGGCAAGCTGCGGTTTTATCGCCGCGACGCCGACGGCCAGATGGAGTTTGTGGGCGAGGACATGATTGACCACACGCCGCGCAACGAAACCATCCGCGTGACCACCGGCAACGCCTTCGATCTCGTGGGCGAACGCAAGCAGACCAATTTCCGCGTGGACACCAGCGACAAATGGCTGGACGAAACGTTCGAGATCAAGTTGCGCAACCGCAAGAAGGAGCCGTTGGAAATCCGCGTGGTCGAGCATCTCTACCGCTGGAGCAATTGGGAAATCACGCAAAAATCCGACGATTTCAAAAAAACGGACTCACAAACGATCGAGTTCCGCATGCCGGTCAAACCCGACGAGGAACGCACGGTGACTTACACGGTGCATTATTCATGGTAAGAACATCGTTTCCCAGGCCGGCGCGATCATTGAATGTCACACGCTGCTGAATTAAACTGTCACGCCGGGCCCAAAACGAGCTTGCGTGAAGCTTTTAAAAAGAAGTAATCTTCCTTATGGCCAATCCGCCGACATCGCGAGTCATCCGCAATCCGAAGACGCGCTTCAACTGGCGCGTCAGCGATTTCATTCGCCGGATGATGGTCTGGTGGTTTGAACTCCGCGCGTGGATCACCGGACGCGGTTATTATTGTTCCACGCTGGCGGGTCAGGAAGATTACAACATCACCGTCAATTCCGACCTGACAGTATCCTGTTGTTGCCAGGATTACGATGGCAGCGGACATATTGGCGATCTGCGTAAAAACACGTTTGAGGAAATTTATTTCGGGCCGGTGGCGCAGCGGTTTCGCGACAAGCTGGCGAAGGGGAAAATTCCGATTCCCACCTGTGTGCGTTGCACCATCAAGCGCCTGCCCAAAAATACCGCGCCGCCCAAACCGCAATTGCCGTATCGCGGGATGCTGCTGGAAAACACCGTGCTGTGCAATGTGGACTGCATCGGTTGCGCGCGGGAAGGCGCGGCCAACATCCGTTCGAGCAAACGGATGGCCCTGGAGGAACTCGGCCGTATGGCCGACCTGGTGCACCAGCTCAAAATGGAGAAACTGTTTTACCTGAACCTCGGCGAGCCGTTTTTGTCGCCGACCATCACTCAGGAACTGCCGTTGTTGCGCGCGAAAAATCCCGACTGCTGGATTCTGGTTTCCACGAACGGCATTCTATTGAACACGGACGCCAAGCGCGAGGCGGCGTTGAGCCTGAGCCATATCCTTTTTTCCGTCCATGGCATTAGCAACGAGATGAGCGCGAAATACATGCTGGAGGGCAGTTTTGAAAAAGCCCACGCCGCGATGAAGGCGATGGTGGCGTACCGCGATGCGCGTGGCCTGTGCCAGCCGGTGCTGGAATGGAAATATCTTTTGTTCAACTGGAACGACCAGCCGAAGGCGATCCAGCGCGCCATCGAAATGGCAAAGGAAATCGGCGTGGACATCATTTCGTTCTGGCCGACGCACAATCCGTTTTACGGCATGTCGTGGCGGTATCATCTCGGCCGGATGAACCACATCGGCGTCAAATGCTGGAAGGGGCGCGAAGTGATTCTCCGGCCGGACAACGTCGTCACGAAGCGGTTCCATTGATGTCCTCCGGCGTTCGCCCGCCGCGGGTGGTTCACGGCGAAATGAGCCTCGACGCCGCGGACAAAGTCTGCGATGTAATTGCCGAGTTTTAAGGAAACAAAAATGCCCGAGACCCCCGAACTCAGCTTCGTCATTCCCTGTTATAACGAGGAGGGGAATCTACTCGCGCTCATCGCGGCCGTCCGCGAGGCGGTGGAGCCGCTCAAGCTGCCCTACGAGGTCGTCATCACCGATGATTGCAGCAAGGATCGGACGTGGGAACTTCTCAAACACCTCGCGGCGGGCGACCCGCGCATCCGCGCCCAACGGTTCGCGTTCAACTGTGGGCAGTCCGCGGCGCTGTGGGCGGGCATGCAGGCGGCGCGCGGCCGGGCCATCGTCACCCTCGATGCCGATTTGCAGAACGACCCGCGCGACCTGCCGAAATTGCTGGCGGCGCTCGAAAAATTCGACTGCGCTTGCGGCTCGCGCGTGGCGGCGCGGCGCCAGAGCGACGGTTTCATCAAGGCTGCGTCGTCGCGGATCGCCAATTGGGTCCGCAACAAGCTGTCGAGCGAAAACATCAGCGACGCGGGCTGTTGTTACCGGGCATTCAAACGCGAGTGCATCGAGAACTTGAAATTTTTCAAGGGAATGCACCGCTTCATGCCGACCCTGTTCAAGATCGAAGGCTTCACCGTCACCGAAATCCCGATTGCGGCCAACCCCCGCCATGCCGGCCGGAGCCACTACGGCATTTGGAACCGCCTGTTCGCATCGTTTTATGATTTGCTGGCGGTGCGCTGGATGAAGAAGCGGATGTTCCGCTACCAGATTGCGGAGAGAATCAATTAACCGGTCAAACATGAAGACCGGACGACAGACGCCCGCCAGGATTTGTTCATGCAAAGATTCCTGATCCAGTGCGTCAACTGTGTTCTGCTGGCGATCATCTTCTTCGGTATCCCGGCGGTTACCGGAGTGCAGTTTGGGGATTGGCAGATTTCCGCGGTTCCCCAAGCCAGGCGGTTGATGTTGTGGGGATTGGTACTCGCCGTGGCCGGAAACGCGGTCGCCGCGCTGGGTCTGATCAAAGGCCGCAAGGAACGGAAATTGTGCTGGGAATGGACGGCGGTTTTTATCGGACTGCTGTTCGTCCAATACGCATGCCTCCGCGGCTATTTCAACTTTAACTGGCTGAAGCAAACGCTGTTGTGGTTTCAAAAACACTTCTAATACCAAATCCCGGAGACAATCGGTGCAATGGGTAGGGCGGCGCTGCTGCGCCGCCGGGGATGATGGCCGCGCAGCAGCACGGCCCTACCGTCTGGGAAATGTACCGATTATTATCGGGAAATGGTATAATAAGCCCCCCGTCGTCGGCGAATCTCCAAAACCGGAATCAGCGGAACGTTTTTCCGGCATTATTTTTTAAAAACCCCGCCTTTTATTCTGGAAAAACGGCAAATTTTTATGCAAGGTTCGTTGTCTGTTTGGGTTGCCGAAGTTATGCAAAAATTTAGATGACAAAAAGAACCGCTCAAAAATGAAAGAATTTTTATGGAAGTGATCGCTGGGAAAAAATCCACGCCGGGATTGCAAACTCTCCCCGGGGACGACGTCCGCCAAATCATGTGGCGTTTCGCCGACCGTTACGAATTGCACATGCTCGTGCAGGCCAGCCGCGCCGTGGCGCGCGGGGCGGTCGCCCGCGTCGTCGCGGACGGCGGACGCAATTCGCACGAATGGACGCCTGCGAAAGCGGGACTGCTTCAACACTTCGACGAGAGTGGCATCACCGCCGCGGCCCTTGACCCGGAGGAGGGCGGCTTCATCGCCGGGCCGAAGAACCTCGCGCTGGCGCTGGTTGCGTTCGAACTTTCGTGGGTGGATGCCGGGGCTGCCACGTGCAGCCTTGCGAGCAATCTGGGTCTGGCGCCGATTCATGAGCGGGGAACGCCGGAGCAGCGCGCCAAATACGTTGGCAATGCCGCGCCGCTCAAGCCGGGTGAGAAACGCAAGCAGGTCCGCGCCGCATTTGCGCTTACCGAACCGATCCCGTTTGCCGGGGTTGAGACCGGAATGCTCGCCGGCAAAGTTCGCGTTGCCGAGTGGAAGGACGGCCAAGAGCCGATGCTGCAAGTGGACAAGCGCGGGCGGTTCATCACCAACATGGGTTTCGCCAACGTCGTCACCGCTGCCGTGGATTCCGACGACAAACGAATCAAGGGCAGTTGCATGGTCATACTCGAAGAAGGGGACCCCGGCACTTGGGACCGCGGCACGCCGACGAAGAAACTCGTCCACCAGCTTTCCTCGACAAACGATCCCGTCTTCAATCTCAAGGTGCCGGCCAGCCGCATCGTCGGCGGGTACACGGTCAAGGACGGCATCATCATCCCGAATTATTCGAACGGTGAAATCATCGAAGCTGTCTTCCGCCGCACACGCGTGACCGTCGGTCTGATGACCGCCGCGAAACTGCTTTCCGCCGTCGAGCCGGTGATTCTTTACCAGCGCCGCCGTTTCCGTGGCGGCGAAGGCGCGCCCGGCACGCCGCGCTACGAACTCGGTTTGCAGCAAAAGGAAGACGTGTTGCATCGCCTCGTGGACATCTGGGCCGCCGGCGAGGCGAGTGCGTCACTCGGCTTCGAGGCCGCGCGGCTGTTCGATGTGCTCGATCCGCTGGAGAAGCAAAAGGACCAGTTGCTCGCGGAGAAAAAGTTGGCCGGGCGCGCCGCGCTCAAGGAACTGGCAGCGAAACAAAAGGACGCGCTGGAACTGCTTCAGATCACGTCCCGGCCGGTTGGCGAACGGGAATTGAGGCGCCAGGAAGAACTTGAAGCCGACCTGCTCGTTCAGTTCGTCAAACTCGACTCGCTCGCCGGCGTCCTTTGCCCGGCGTGCAAGCTTTGGAACACCGGCCACGGCGCAACGATGATGCGCGAGGCCGTCAGCCTCATGGGCGGCTACGGTGTCACGGAGGATTGCCCCGGTTTCCTCGGACAGAAGTGGATGGACGCGCAACTTGAAGCGACCTACGAAGGGCCGGAAGCCGTGCAACGTCTCCAGCTTTCGATCACGATGACCAACGAGTTGTTCCTCGCGCAATTCCAGCAGTGGATTCTGGAAATGCGGCGCATCGCCTCCGACCGGCCCGGCACCGGCGCCTGCACGCTCGCCAGCGCCATGCAACTCTGGCTCTGGACGCTCAATCACGCGCAGGAAGCCAGGGATGCCGATGGCGTGAAGCTCTACCACAAGGCGCGCCAGGGCGTGACTTTCCCGCTGGCCGATGCGCTGTGCTGGCTGCTCGCCGCGCGGCAATTCACCCTCGATGTGATCGAACTGGAAACGAAAGGCGCCGCGATTCCTGCGCTCGCCGATGGTCTTGCCGGCACGGTGAGTTTTTTCATGGACCTTTGTCACGTGCAATGCGCGCGCGCCGCCGGCGAAATCAGCCGCATCTGCGCCGAACTCGTCCACGGCTACAACCGCCATCCGGCTTGGGACGAAACCAGTTGTCATGCCTGCTATTGCGCCGCCGAACTTGAGTTGCTCGAAGGCATCATCCCGGGCATTGATGGTTCCGCGCGCGCCTACTCGGATGTATCGGAAACCGGCGAATCACATCCATCGAAGGCCGGTCCGTGCGTGAAATTCGCCGGCTTGGAAGACTTCGTCCGCCTGCGCGCCAAGCTGGACGGTTGCCTCACCGGCTGTCGCCTCGCCAAGGACCGCGCCGCCGAGGCGCTGACGAAGGTGATGACCCGAGAAACCTTGGATTACCCCGCGTGACACTTTGAGAATTTGAATACAAATCCCAACCCAACAAAAGGAGACCAGTCATGAAAACAAAACGAGTAACAACGTGGGCGGCGGCCATCGAGGATCAACCCGGTGAATTGGCCGCCAAGCTCTGCGCCCTGGCGGTGGCGGGCGTCAACCTTGAATTCCTCATCGCGCGCCGCGCGCCTGACAAGCCCGGCACCGGGGTGGTGTTCATCACGCCGGTTGAGGGGGCGAAACAGGGCCGGGCGGCCAAAGCTGCGGGGTTCCGTAAAGCCGACAACCTTCACACGGTGAGAATCGAAGGCGATGACAAACCCGGCGTGGGCGCGCGCCTGACCCAGGCATTCGCCGATGAGGGCTTGAACCTGCGCGGATTATCGGCGGCGGCCATCGGGAACAAATTCGTCTGTCATGTCGCGGTGGACAGCGAAGCGGATGCGGCGAAGGCGGTGCGAATTGTCCGCAGCCTGTAACCGGAGCCTGGATCAAGGTGATGACCCGCGAAGCGCTGGATTATCCGGTGTGAAATATCCCCGACACTGGACACCTGGATCGTTCAACGGCTATCATTCGCGCCATGATTGAGTGGGCTGACATTCAACGTTACTGCGACGCGATTGCCCGCGAATTCAAACCGCGGTGCATCGTGGTATTCGGCTCTTACGCTCACGGCCAGCCTACCGACGACTCCGACGTGGACGTCATGGTGGTGATGCCATTTTCCAAAAAGCAGCGCATCCGTCCATCGCTGGCCATCCGCCAGCGCATCGCGGCTGGATTTCCGGTGGACATTCTGGTGCGCGAGCCGAAGGAGATTGCCCGGCGATTGCAGTGGGGCGACTCGTTCATCACGGAGGTGATGACGCGCGGCAAGGTTATGTATGAAGCCGAGCACGCGTGAATGGGTGGCCAAGGCCGAGGAGGATTGCCTCGCCGCGCTGGATTTGGCCCGGCGGCGCAAGCGCCCCCTGTGGAGCGGCGTCTGTTTTCACGCCCAGCAATGCGCGGAGAAATATCTCAAGGCCCGCATTGAGGAAGCGGGCCTGCCTCTCCAGCGTACTCACGACCTCGACGAGCTCCTGAACCACGCTCTGCCGGTGGAACCGCTCTGGTCCGCGTTCCGGCCCGCGCTGCAAACCTTGACCGACTACGCGGTGGACTTCCGCTATCCCGGACACACCGCCAACAAGAGCCATGCCCGCCGCGCGCTGACTGACTGCAAAGCCATCCGCCGCGAAGTGCGGACAAGCCTGGGCTTGCCGGTTTAAGTCCGGGACAACGTCATGAAATGCACCCTTGAAAGGCTTCCTTCCGGCTTCGCTTTCCTTCTTAAACCACAAGAGGTTGCATCTTTGAGGTCGCAAATTGCGACCTCAAAGGGACGAGGCGGAAGGCGTTATATTCCCAGAGCCTTTACCGAATTCGGCGCGATCATGGCGGCGAATGTTCTCACCAAATCTCGCAAGCGTGGAACCCTATGACTCGACCACCAGAAGCTTATGTCAGTTCCAACCTGTTTGAGGCGGGCATCGGTCACGTCGCGGTGACCCGATTTCGCGGTAGCAGCGATGCGGAGGTTGGCGTTTTTTTGCTCGACACCTTTTGCCTTGGAGTGAAGGACGCGTTTTACACCCGCGTCAGTTCGGCGGAGTACGACTCAAGTGTGTTGGCACGGATCATCCCCGCCGCGAACCGCAAGTCGCTCGACCTGCCCTCGGCGCGCAAGCTGGTGGAGAGTGCCGTCGCGTATGCTCAGAACCTGGGCCTGGCGCCGCATCCTGATTACAAACAGGGATGCCGCGTCTTCGGTGGCATCAAGTCCTCGGATTCCACCGCGACCTTCACCTTCGGCAGGAACGGCAAGCCCTTCTATGTGCAGGGGCCACACGATTCCTTTGCGAAGTGTTTGCGCATCATGACATTGTTGCGCGCCCGCTGCGGCACGGATGGTTTCGACTTCCTCGTGGCTGCCAACGAAACTGAAAATCTCGAATTGGAACGCGCCGGGTTCAATATCCGCCAGACGGTACCAATGCCTCCCGAAGCCCAGTAAAACGCAAGCTGTATCACTTGGTATGACCACCGAACCCGCTCAACAAACTCCCGTCATTGACCGCCAGCGCATGGACGTGGACATCGTCTGCGTCGGTTTCGGCCCGGCCACGGCGGGATTCCTTACCACGCTGTCGAAGCAACTCGTCAATGCCGATCCCGCCGCTGCGGGACCCGCCGTCGAAAGCGCCGCCGTGCCCGGCCTGCCGCCGCAGATTGTCTGCTACGAGCGCGCGGATGACATCGGCTTTGGCGTCTCTGGCGTCGTGACGAAAGCGCGGGCTTTGCGCGCAACGTTTCCCAATCTCGACCAGGCGCAAATCCCAATGGCGGCGCCGGTCGACGAAGAAAAAGTTCTTTATTTGCTCGATCCGGTCGGCGCAAGCAGGCGCTCGGCCGCGTTGCGCGCGGCGGATGCGATGATTCGCATGTTCAAGTGGGCGCTGCCGGTGGAACACGACGCACTCAATCTGCCGTGGACGCCTTCATTCCTGCACAAGGATGGCGGCCTGATCCTCTCGATGGGTCAGTTCATGCAATGGGTCGGCGCGCAGGTGCAAAGCACCGGAACGGTCCAGATTTGGCCCGGAACGCCGGTGGCAGAAGTTCTGATAGAAAATGCCGACGCAGCCGAAGCGGATGCCAATAAAGTAGCGCAGGCGTCTCGCCTGCCCGGCGAGCGCGTCAGCGCGAGCGAGAACACGTCCACCATTGCCGGTCGCAGGCGAGACGCCTGCGCTACTTTACGGGGGCACTCGAAAGTAGTCGGCGTGCGTTTGCTCGATCAGGGCGTGGACAAGAAAGGCCAGCCTGCCGCTGGTTTCACGCCGGGCATGGACATCCACGCCGCGCTCACGGTCATCGGTGACGGCCCGGTCGGTCCCATTGGCCAGCAACTTGACTCGCACTTCGGCATGCCCGAGGGCCATCACACTCATGATTGGGCGGTGGGCATGAAGTTTGTCGTGGATTTGCCCGAAGACACGCCGCTCAAACCCGGCACCGTGTTGCACACGTTCGGTTATCCTGAACCGGAGATTTTTGGATTCTTCTACGTCCATCCCGACCGCGTCGCGTCGCTCGGCATTTTCGTGCCGTCGTGGTTCGACAGCCCGATGCGCACGGCCTACCGCCAGCTCCAGCATTGGATGCTGCACCCGTATCTCTGGCGCTATCTCAAGGGCGGCAAACTCCGTTCGTGGGGCGCGAAAACGCTTGGCGAATCCGGCCGCCGCGGGGAACCGTATCTCGTCGGCGACGGTTATGCGCGCATCGGCGAAGGCAGCGGCAGCACGAACGTGCTCACCGGCTCCGGCGTGGATGAAGCCTGGGCCACCGGCACACAACTCGCCGAGGCCGTGCTGGAATTGCTCAAGGCGAAAAAGCCGTTCACCAAGCAAAATCTGGATGATACCTATGTAAAACGCCGCCGCGCCAGTTGGCTGGACAAGGAATCCGTCATCGCCGAAAAATCCCGCGATGGTTTTCACAAAGGCGTCGTGTGCGGCATGATGGGCATGGCGCTCGCCGGTTTGACGAAAGGAAAATTCACGCTCGGCAGCGAACCCGTCCAGCCGTGGAAACGTATTCCGAGCCTTGAAAAATACTACGCTGGGCGCATCCCGCCCGAGGAAATCGCCAAGCTGCGAGCCGAGTGCAAAGCCAGGAATGTTTCGCTCCACGGCGCGCTGATGGACAAAGTTGGCTGGCCGGCGATTCCATTCGACGGCCAGTTGCTCGTGTCACATCAGGACGCGCTGCTCATGGGTGGCAAGGTGCAGGCGCCGCACGGCTACGCGGATCACGTTGTCTTCCAACATCCCGAACTTTGCGAGAAATGCGGCGAGCAGATTTGCATCGAGGCGTGCAGCGGCCAGGCGATTTATCCCGGCGAAAACGGCGTGCCGAATTTCGACCGCGAGAAATGCGTCCACTGCGGCGCGTGCATCTGGAACTGCGCGCAACCATTGCCGGACAATCCCGAACGCACCAACATCGCCTTCCTCGCCGGTACCGGCGGCCTGCATTCAGCGGAGAACTAGCCGTTCGAGAAACGAAAAGACCGAGGATTAGCAGGAAGTTAGTGACCCCATTTCGCCCCCTTTTTTCTTCGCCTTGGAACAAGGAATAATATTGTTTGCTCGACCGGCTGGCGTTTGATTGAATGGCATCATCTCGGCGGGACACGCATGAGCTAACAGAACGGACAAAACCATGAAGCGGAGCATTGTTCATCTTGCAGTGACGTGCGTGGCGGCATTCCTCGTAGCATCTGCGGCCACGGCGACGCAAACCGGGACTGTTACTTCGTGGGGAGAACAAGTAATGCCCGTGGTTCAACCCGCCACCCGCTTTACAGCCATCGCCGCGGGAGCCGAACACAATTTGGCGCTCAAGGCCGACGGAACCGTTATTGCGTGGGGAGCCAATTATTACGGCGAAACCACAGTGCCGGGCGGTCTAAGCAACGTCGTGGCCATTGCCGCGGGATTGGCTCATAATCTGGCACTCAAGGCCGACGGAACCGTCGTGGCCTGGGGAGCGGGCCAGACCTACGATCCTGATACCTACGTCGATTATGGCCAGTCCATCGTGCCGGACGGTTTGACCAACGTCGTGGCCATCGCTGCGGGACAGTATCACAGTTTGGCGCTCAAGGCCGACGGGACCGTCTTGGTGTGGAACACCAACTATTACGATTATGGCCTAAGCGCGATGCCGAACGGTTTAACCAACGTCGTAGCCATCGCCGCCGGGCTGTATCACAGTTTGGCACTAAAAGCCGACGGAACCGTCATTGCGTGGGGAGAAAATAATTACGGCCAAACCACAGTGCCGGGGGGTTTAACCAACGTCGTCGGCATCGCCGCGGGAAATCTCCATAGTCTGGCCCTCAAGGCCGACGGGACCGTCGTCGCTTGGGGCTACACCAATTATGGCCAATGCACGGTACCGGCCGGTTTAACCAACGTCGTCGCCGTCGCTGCTGGAGAGTATCATAACTTGGCACTCAAGTCTGACGGAACCGTTGCCGCCTGGGGAAACAACAATTACGGCCGATGCACCGTACCGGTCGATCTGACCAACGTTGCGGCCGTTTCCGGTGGAGGGGCACATAGTCTGGCCCTCAAGTCCGATGGAACCATCGTGGCCTGGGGAAACAACTATTCTGGCCAGAGCATGGCTCCGGGCGGTTTGGGCAACGTCGTCGGCATCGCCGCGGGAAATCTCCATAGTCTGGCGCTCAGGTCGGACGGGACCGTCGTGGCTTGGGGAAACAACAGCCTTGGCCAAGGCGCGGTGCCGGCCGGCTTAAGCAATGTCGTGGCCATCGTCACGGGGACGTATCACAATTTGGCGGTCAGGCGGAACGGGACTGTCGTGGCCTGGGGAGACAATGCTTACGGGAAAAGCACGGTGCCGGCCGGACTAAGCAACGTCGTCGCCGTCGCCGGGGGAGGATTTCACAGCTTGGCGTTCAAGTCCGACGGGACCGTCGTGGCTTGGGGAATGAACGATTACGGCCAAAGAACGGTACCGACCGGCTTGAGCAATGTTGTCGCCGTCGCCGCGGGAGGATTTCACAGCTTGGCGCTCAAGGCCGACGGAACCGCTGTGGCCTGGGGATACAACAATCACAGCCAAAGCACGGTGCCGGCCGGGCTAAGCAACATCTTAGCCATCGCCGCAGGATATTATCACAACTTGGCGCTCAAGTCCGATGGGACCGTCGTGGCCTGGGGAGGAGGCAACACGTATAACCCCAGCAACTCCGTTGATTTTGGCCAGGCCATCGTGCCTGGCGGTTTGAGCAACGTCGTGGCCATCGCCGCAGGATACTATCACAGCTTGGCGCTCAAGTCCGACGGGACTGTCGTGGCCTGGGGAGACAACCAATATGGTCAAAGCACGGTGCCTGGCGGTTTGAGCAACGTCGTCGCCATCGCCGCAGGATTGGATCACAGTCTGGCGCTGGTCGGGTGGCCTACTTTGCATGCGAACGTTTCCGGAAATAGCATCACCCTTTCCTGGCCGCTCTGGGCACAGAATTTCAGTCCGCAAACCACGACGAATCTCACCGATCCGGATTCTTGGACGACGCTGCCCGATGTGCCGATGATCGTGAATCAACAGACCATCGTCACGAATCCGGTAGAGGGAGGGAAACGCTTCTATCGGTTGAAGCAGTAGCGGACATTCATGGGGTCAAGCAAGGGGGCGCCCATTTTCGCGCCATCCCACCAACACGACTCATCATTTGCTGCGCCGGATCGCGGAGTCTCACCAATCGTCCACGGTCAGCACGCAATAAAGCAGCAGCCGGCGATGATTGCCGGCAGGCACAGGCTGGACAGTTCCCGGCATCCCGGACAATCCGGAACGCACCAACATCGCCTTCCGCGCCGGCACCGGTGGCCTGCACTCGGCGGAGAACTGAAGAGGCAGGCTCGTTGCTCGCGCCTCGCCTGCGGCAAAAATCCATGGCCGCGAATGGCGTCGCATTTTAGTTCATGACCACCGGCTACAAATTGCCGGTTGAATTGTAGTTGCCGAAACACGGTGTCAAGAAGCTAGATTGACACTTGATGAACCTTTTGATAAAAGCAATCCGTCACTTAACGCGCGGATTGAAAGGCAGTTTGGTACTGAATATGAAAACTATTCACTTGTTCACAGTCTTGGGTGTTTTGGCAGCCGTCAGTTCAACTCCGGTTCCAGCGCGGGCGGCCGAGGGCGATGGCGTCGCGGTGGCGATTGTTTATGACACCTCCGGCAGCATGAAGGAGCAGGTCCGCGACGGGGTCGGCAACCTGACCCCGAAATACGTGATCGCGAACCGCGCCCTCGTAAACATCGCCACTCGAATCCAGGCTTTCGCCACCAACACAACCACCGGCACCCCGCGGAACATTCAAGCCGGCCTGTTCGTCTTCGATGGCGCCAACGCCAAACAGGCGGTGACGTTCGGTCCGTTCGATGCCGCCGCTTACAAAGATTGGGCGCGAAAATTTTCCTCGCCGGACGGCGGCACGCCGTTGGGCAATGCACTCGCTGAAGCTGGCAAAACCGTTCTCAGCTCCGGCCTTGCCCGCAAGCACGTGCTGATCATCACCGATGGCAATAATACCTTGGGCCCCACTCCCGCCGAAATCATGCCGCAGGTCAAACAGCAGGCCGCAGCGAAGCAGACCACGGTGTCCGTCCATTTCGTCGCGTTCGACGTGGATGCCAAAGTCTTTTCGGGCGTGAAAAAACTCGGCGCCACGGTGGTCGGCGCCGCGGATGAAATCCAGCTCAACCAGCAACTGGAGTTCATCCTGGAAAAGAAGATTCTGCTGGAAAACGAAGAGCCTCCGAAAAAGCAGTGAACCAAAGGAACCGTTATGTTTAGAGCAATCAAACGTGTGTTTATCTGGCTCGGGTTGATGGCCGAGAGGGCGACCGAGAACGACGCCATCAACGAGGCGGTCGTCGAGCGCGGCATCCGCGATTCCAAGGCCAAGGCCGACAAGGCGCATTACGCCAACGGGCAACTGGCCGGGCAGATCGCGTTGCTCAAGGATCAGGTCAAGCGCCAGGAGCGCCAGCGCGAAGACTTGCAAGGCATGCTTCAGGCCGCCGCCGCGGCCAATGACAACGCCAACGGCGCGCATTATGCCGACGAACTCGCGACGCTCGAACAGGACCTCGCCGACAACAAAAGCCAGCTTCAAAGCCTCGAGGAATTGTATCAGCAAAACACGCAGATCATCGCCCAGAGCCTGCGCGAGATTCAGAAATTCCAGCGCGAGTTCGAAACGGTGAAAACGAAGGTCGCCATCGGCCGCTCGCTGGAAAACCTCGCCGGGATGATGAAAAGCTCCATCACGGAATTGCAGGGCATGATGGGCGGCGAGCTGGGCCAGTCCATGCAGCAATTGCGCCAGGCCGCCGCCGGCGGCGAAGGCCAGATGCGCGCGACGCTCGATCTGGCCAAGGAAATGGGCTCCGGCATTTCCCGCCAGCAGGAAATGCGCAAAGCCCGCGGCGCCATGTTGTTCGAGGAATACAAAAAGAAAATGGGCATGGTGCAGGGCGAAGCCGCTGCCGCTGCGGCACCCGCGGCCAAACAACCCGAGCGGCAGAAGATTGCGGAGCAATGACCGGCCCGACTTGAACGCTTAACCCAAAACCTCAACTCATACACTTATGACAGCACGCGGAAAAATTATTTTGACGATCCTCATCCTGGCTGTGGCCGGTTTCGGTGCCTGGCGTTGGTGGGACAAGATCGCCCCCACCGGCAGGTCCCAGCAAGTGTCGATCAACCCTCAGGATCTCAAGAAGGCCCTGGACGACGCCCGGGCAACGGCCGATGTCGCCAGCAAGCTCCTCGCCGGCACCAACGCGGTGTCGCTCGTGGACGGCTCGGCCATTCCGCCCGTCACCGGCGTCAGCGATTACGACAAACCGATGAAGGACGGCAAGTTCGTCGTCCAGTTCCCCATCAACATCTGGCCCGGCTGGGCGCCAATCATTGTCGCCAATAACGGGCTGGAGCCGAATGAGAACAGCGTTTTCTACAAGAAATACGGCTTCTACGTGAAGCTTGCAATCGTGGATGACCCGGTCAAGGCGCGCGACCTCTTCGCCAGCGGCCACAGCCACGTGCTGTGGGGCACGCTCGACATGATGGCGCTGTTCGCGCCGGAGCTGGTCAAGGATTCGCGCACCGTGCCGGTCATCTGCCAGCAAATCGACTGGTCGGGCGGCGGCGACGGCATCGTGGCGCGCGGCGACATCCGGAACATCAACGATTTTCGGATGCAGAACGGCAAGCGTCGCAAGGTCGTCCTCGCCCAAAACTCGCCGAGCCATTACTTGGTCATGTCCCTGCTCATTGACGCCGGCATTGACCCGGCGCAGGTGGATTTCAAATGGGCCGGCGACGCCCCGGCCGCCGCAAAGATTTTCGTTCAGGACCAGACATACGATGCCTTCGTCGGATGGTCGCCGGACATTTACACAGTTTCCGACAAAGTCCCCGGCACGCGGCTGGTGGTCACGACGGGCAGCGCGAACCACCTGATCGCCGACGTGTGGGCCGTGCGCAATGACTTTTACCGCGACCACCCGGACATCGTCGCCAACCTGATGCGCGGCATCTTCGAAGGCATGGACATGGTCCGCAAAGACGTGGTGGGCGCGGCGCAGACGCTCTCCAAGGCCTACAATATCCCGGTCGAAGACTGCAAGAACATGATCGGCAAGGACGGCGGCGTCGCGGAAGGCGACGCGCACCTGACCAACTACCGCGAGAACTCGAACTTCTTCCTCGACCCGATGAACCCGTCCAACTTCGAGATCGTCTGGAACCGCGCCTCCACCATCTACAAGACGCTTGGCGCCATTGACGCGCCGGTGCCCTCGGCCAAAGCGAAGGCCGCGAGCATTCTCGCCCGGATGTCCGAGGAATACAAAGACGTGCATGACCTGTCGCAGCCGTCCTTCAAGCCCGGCGCGCTGTTCAAGACCGCTGAAGCCACCGCGAACGAAATCCTCACCAAATCCGTGATCATCTCCTTCGAGCCGAACCAGGCGGTTCTCAATCTCAACTACGACGCGACGATTCCGGCGACGATGGAAGAAATTGGCAAGCTGGCCGGTGTGTTCGGCAACGCCTACATCGTGGTGGAGGGCAACACCGACGCCAGCCGCAAGGGCGTGGTGCCCGCGGACCTTGTGCGCCAGCTTTCCTACGACCGTGCCGACGCGGTGCGCAAGTCGATCCTGAACAAGTACAAGTTCGACCCGAACAAATTCAAGGTGATTGGCAATGGCTGGGAAAACCCGGTGCCGGGCATGACCGATTCCAGCAATCCTGAGCACAACAAGAAAAACCGCCGGGTCGAGGTCAAAGTCTTCCCGCTGGAGAAAGAATAGTGCTCGGCTTTTTCCTTTTTGCGCTCGCGTTCGTGGGGCTGCTGACACTCGTTGTGCGCCTGACGGGGCTGGGCGTTCGCAAAAGCATCCCCCGCCGGAATGAGCTTTTGATCTCCGGCATCTTCATCGCGCTGGTGCTGGGGGCGTGGTGGTTTCTGACCCGCGGCGCCCGTTTTGAAGACCGGCTGATCAACGTCACCATTTTGCCCAGCCCGATGGAGATGCTCAAGGCCTTCGGTCCGCTGCATTTTGATCAAGGTCTGGTGCGGAACGCTTTGACCTCCATCGAACGCATTGCCATTGGCTTTACGCTGGCGGTGATCATGGCGGTGCCGCTGGGAGTGTACATGGCGACGTTTCCCGGAATCGCGGCGTTCTTCCGCCCGGTAACGCTGGTCGGTTCGTACCTTCCAACCGTCGTGTTCATTCCCCTGACGATCGCGTGGTTTGGAGCGACGGAGATCCAGAAAATCACTTTTCTGTTCATCGTCTATTTCGTCGTCGTGCTGCCGCTCACGATCAAAACCGTCGCCGATGTCCCGGCGGCATATCTGGACGTGGCGGCCACCAAGGGGGCGAGCCAGTGGCAGCTCGTCCGGCACGTTCTTTTTCCCGTGGCCCAGGCGGATATCTGGGATCTGCTCCGCGGCGCGTACGGCGTGGGTTGGACCTGGATCATCCTGGCCGAGGTTTGGGCCAACGCCGAAAGCGGCCTCGGCTATCTGCTCGAAATTTCCTATCGTCGGGGACACATGGACCGCTATTTCGCCGTGGTCGTGGTGATTGTGGCCATTGCGGTCGGGTTCGACCAGCTCTGGCGCATGGGCAGCCGGCTGTTGTTCCCTTACCGATATGTGGAATCATGAGCGAGGCGCCCCAACCTGGTAATCCGAAAGCAACGGCTGCCCCGGCCGCGCCGAACGAGGCGAAACCGCCCGTCTCCGCCCGGGTCGCGAGTTCGCTGCCGGAACTGGTGCGCTTTGAAAAGGTGACCAAGAGTTTCGGCGAAGGTCCGGAAGCGCGCGTGGCCATTCAGGACGTCTCGTTTATCATTGAAGATCTGCCCAATGTGGGCGAACTCATCGCCATCGTGGGGCCGTCGGGCTGCGGCAAATCAACCGTGCTGCGCATGCTCGCCGGACTGCGGCCGCATTTCCCGCCGACGTCGGGCGAGGTGAAGGTCTTCGGCAAACCCATCACACATCCCGGCGCGGATCGCGGCATGGTGGATCAAAAGTACTCGCTGATGCCGCACCTTACCGTGCGCGACAACATCGCCTTCGGTCTGATGCTGCGCGGCATCCCGTTGAAAGAACGCTGCGGCCGCGCCGCCGAATGGGCGAAGAAGGTCGGTCTTGAAGGGTGCGAGGACAAGTATCCCTCCGAACTTTCCGGCGGCATGCAGCAGCGCGTGTCCATCGCGGCCACGTTGATTCTCGAGCCGAAAATTCTATTGATGGATGAACCCTTCGGCGCGCTGGATCCCAAAATTCGAATGCAGATGCAGGAATTGCTGGTGCAGCTTTGGAAGGAGCAGCAAAGCACGGTCTTCATCGTCACGCATTCAGTCGAGGAAGCGATTTACCTGGGCGACCGGGTGTTGCGCATGGGCGCCAAACCGGGCCGGCTGGTGGAGATTTTGCAACTGCCGCGGCCCGACATGTCGCCGGAGATGATGCGCAAAAAACCCTGGTTCAACGAACTGAGCCAGGAATTGTTGCGCCGCCTGGAAACGGACGCGCCGGCCTTGGGAGAATTGTCCGGCATTGACCGGTGGCGGTGATTCGTTCCGCACCCGGTCCCTGCCGTCGAAAACCGCAGAGGAACACGGTTGAACTGAAAGCCAAAAAGTTAAAATTGAACATTCGCCCATGACAACCCGCGAACTTATCCTTCTGGCCGGCCAGCATCCGGTTGTGCTGGCCACGACATTCATCATTCCGCCCGTTGCCGCCTGGGTGTTGGGACGCATTCACGGGCAGGCTCGAGGTGGCGCCGCGCCGTGGAAATATTTTTATTCCGTGCTCGTCTATCTGGCGTGCGTTCCGGGGATGTTCGCGGGCGTGCTCACGGCTTACACCCTGTTCATCAGCCGTGAAAACCTCCTCGACGTGAACCCACTCGTCTATTTTTTGCCGGTCGTTTCCATGGTCGTCACGCTGGTGTTCATCCGAAAAAACGTCTCGTTTGACGAGGTGCCGGGTTTCGACCGCCTGTGGGGATTGATGGTGATGGTCGGATGCAGCTTCGCCATCGCGCTGGCGGTTCAAAAGACGAACATCTGGATTTTCTTCGGCGGTTCCATTGAGCGGCTGTTTCTGCTGGCCGCCGGAGTTTTTGCGCTGTTGAAATGGGGCGCCGGCCGGCTGTTCCGGCGGCGCGATGAGCCCGCGCCGGAGCGGCCGAAATTTCCCGGCCCGTGAGCCAAATTTTGCATGTCCTCTCAACCGGCAATCCGTTAAATTCCTGAAGCGCTGGCATGGAAGAGCAAGCACCCAATTATCGCGGCGAATTTTTGCGCAGCCCGCAGCACGCGGCGCTCGGGCTCCTGACGCTCGGGATCGGTTTCCTTAGCGCGACCCCGCTGGGTTTGCTGGCGGGGGTCACCATTTATGCGCTCGGCTGGGTTTATCTGCCGGACCTGCCCTTCTTCCGCCGCTGGGTGGACCAGCGCCGTGAAGGGGCCAAACGCATCCAGGACCTCCAGAAAATCAATGAATTCATCCAGCGCCGCGATGCCTTGCTGGCCTCGCTTTCGCCGTCGCGCAATCAGCGTTACGGCCAGCTCGCCGCCGTCTGCCGCGACATCGAAAGAGCCAGCGCAGACAGCCCGCTCGCTTCCGCGGATCCGTCCACCGACCCGCGCCTGCGCAAGCTCGATGAACTGATGTGGACGTTTCTGCGACTGCTGGGCATCGAAGAATCGCTCGAGCAATTCCTTGAAACCGAACGCCGCGAAGATTTGCCGGGAATTATCAAGGATGCCGAAGCCGAGGCGGCGAGTTTGACGGGCCAAGTCGAATCTCTCAAGGCGAAGGGGGACAGCGCGTCGCTCGACACCCGGCAGCGTTACCTTGGCTCCCGGCTCGAGCGCCTGGAGGTTTTGCGCAAACGTCAGCAGCGAATTCAACAAGCCCAGGAAAACCTCGCGCTCGTCGTCGCGGAACAAGAGCGCCTCGAACAGCAGATCAAGCTCATCCGCGCCGATGCCGTGGC
>Ga0209540_10000947_pt1 | contig 23349 bp, 20 predicted proteins | sample BarGraIncu01121A_FD_184501 | JGI IMG/M metagenome (GOLD analysis project Ga0209540, IMG submission 184501) | Arctic peat soil microbial communities from Barrow, Alaska - Barrow Graham LP Incubations 011-21A (SPAdes) (version 2) | ecosystem: Environmental > Terrestrial > Soil > Wetlands > Peat... | reverse complement strand
ACAAACACCATAAGTAATAATAGTACTATTGAATACAATGGCACAATTGCACAAACAATTTTAGCTATGAACTATGGTAACCTGATAAGTAGCAACAGTGGTCCCAGAACATTAGCATCCTCAGGTACAATAGGAGTTTACGGAGCTTTTACTCCCGGAACAAATGTCTATGCAGTTTCAGGAAGTACGGTAGATTTCAATGGTTCAACTTCACAAACCATACCGGCATTCACTTTTAATAATCTTATCATTAATAATAATGCTGGTGTCACGTTGAGTTCAGATGTAATGGTGAACACTTCATTGCTTATTAATTCAGGTAAAATTTTGACGATACCATCAACCAGACAATTGAATGTGCTGGGAACCATTACCAACAATGCAGGTGTTTCAGGTTTAATAATTAAAGCAGACCCCGATAATTTGCTCTCCAATGGTTCTCTTATTTTTCATAATGCAGTTGGATCACCAGTTCAGGCAACAGTCGAAATGTACTCAAAAGCATCTAAAGCTACCAATTACAAATGGCAGTTTTTTGGAATCCCACTTCGTACCATGTCGCCTAGTCCGACTTTCGATGGTTCTTATGTTCGTCAAATGTTCGAAACCGGTACAAACACAACTGAACATTGGTTGCAACTTACAAACGCCTCTACTCTGAATTCTTTTACCGGTTATGAAATTACACAAGTATCACCTAGAACTCTTTATTTTCAGGGGGAATTGGAGAATAGTGATTTTAGTTCCGGCAAATTATCGTACACTATCAGTGCTACCTATCCCGGACAACATTTAATTGGTAATCCTTATACAGCTGCCATCGACATAAAAAAAATCAACTTTGGATCAACTGATGCTGCTATTATTGATAATACAGTTTATTTGTATAATACCGGATCGTATGCCGATTGGACAAATACTGGTTCGGGATCAGGAAGCGGCACTTCAGCCGGACAATATATTGCTGTTCCAATATTGAATGCCGGAACCAGCGGCATACCGGCTCAGATACCATCTATGCAGGCTTTTCTGACAAGAACAATGAGTGACAATGTCCTGGCAATAGTATCCATTCCCTATAGTGCTGCAGGCACAATAGTAAAAAACACGGATCTGCAACGTGTTAAAGCTGTCAAAAACGGAAGTATGAAAATAGACATCAATGGTTCCCGCTTTTCCGACCGGATGTGGATTATCACCAATCCAAACTGCACCCATAATTTTGATAATGGTTGGGATGGCTCTAAATTTGGAGGATCAATTCTTTCTCCACAACTTTACTCCATAGAAGCAGATGGCGATTATCAGGTGAATACTGTAAACGATATAAATAATACGGAACTTGGTTTCCATGCAGGTGAAGATTCAATATATACACTAACGTTCACAAATGAGAATCTGGAATCATCCTACAAACATATTTATTTGATTGACCTGCTGGACAGCACTACAACCGAAATTACTGAAAATGGATCAGTTTATTCTTTTGTAGCCGGCTCAATTGACTCACCGGTAAAACGTTTTAAAATTGTAACCAGTATTGAAAAAACCAAGAAAGATAAGAAACCGGATACGCACCATAAAGGACTAAAGATATTCTGCTCACACAAAACCATAATCATAGATAATTCAGGCGGTGAAAAAGGTGATTTGATGCTCTATGACTCAGTATTCGGACGTCTAATTAAAAAGACAACTTTTAATGCGAATGGAATTACAACAATTCCAATGAACGTACGTGATGGATTATACGTAGCGAAAGGAGTAACAAAGTCCGAGGAGTTAACAATATCTGTTATAATTAAGTAGATGCAAAAAAGACAGGATATACCCTGTCTTTTTTTGTGTTTATTTAATATGGATTCAGGAATTATTTATACATTCTTTCGCGCACGGCTTTAATATCATCAGAAGTAACATAATCGTCGTAGTCCATTTGCTTATCGATAATACCACGGGGTGTGAGTTCGATAATGCGGTTACAAACGGTCTGGATAAATTCACGGTCATGTGAAGCCATAAGGACATTTCCTTTGAAGTTCACAAGCGTGTTGTTAAACGCCTGGATAGATTCCAGATCCAAGTGGTTGGCAGGTGAGTCAAGTATCATTACATTGGCATTACGAAGCATCATACGGGATATCATACAACGCATTTTTTCACCTCCGGAAAGCACACTTGCTTTTTTATAAATTTCTTCACCTGCAAAAAGCATTTTTCCCAGATATCCACGGATAAATGCTTCTGTAGTATCGGTTGAGAATTGTCCGAGCCAGTCAACTAATTTCAGGTCGGTATTAAAAAATTCAGAATTATCCAGCGGTAAATAAGCATTTGTAATTGTTACGCCCCAATTGAAAGTACCTTCGTGCGCTTTGTCGTGTTCATATATAATTTCGAAAAATGCAGTCATGGCACGTGGATCACGCGACAGGAAAATAATTTTATCATTTTTCTCCACATTGAAGTTCACATCTTTAAAAAGAACAGTTCCATCGACGGCTGTTTTACCAAGACCGGCAATTTCAAGTACCATATTACCCGGTTCACGTTCAGGCGTGAAAATAATGCCCGGATATTTACGTGTTGAAGGTAGAATTTCATCAACATTGAGTTTTTCCAACATTTTTTTACGACTGGTAGCTTGCTTTGACTTAGCGACATTCGCACTGAAACGGCGGATAAATTCCTCCAGCTCCTTGCGTTTTTCGTCGGCTTTTTTGTTTTGGTTTTGTTGTTGACGCAGGGCTAATTGACTAGATTCGTACCAGAATGAATAGTTACCCGAAAAAAGTTGTACTTTCCCAAAATCAATATCTACTGTGTGAGTACTTATAGCATCAAGGAAGTGACGGTCATGCGAAACCACTAATACAGTGTTTTCGTAATTTGCCAGATAATTTTCGAGCCACATAACGGTATCCACATCCAAATCGTTGGTAGGCTCATCAAGCAACAAGTTATCGGGTTTTCCAAAAAGGGCACGTGCCAGAAGCACACGAACTTTTTCCATCCCGCTGAGGTCTTTCATTAGTTGGTAATGCAAATCTTCTTTAATTCCTAAGCCGCTCAGCAATGATGCCGCATCACTTTCGGCGTTCCAGCCGTTCATTTCAGCAAATTTTTCTTCCAAATCCGAAGCACGTAATCCGTCAGCATCCGAAAAATCTTCTTTTAGGTAAATGGCATCCTTTTCATCTTTCACCTTCCAAAGCACATCATGCCCCATCATCACGGTGTCGATAACAGTATATTCGTCGAATTCAAAGTGATCTTGTTTCAATACGGATAAACGTTCACCTGTACCAAATTGAATTGTCCCACGCGTAGCGTCGAGATCTCCGCTGAGTATGCGGATAAGAGTGGATTTTCCGGCACCATTGGCACCGATAATACCGTAGCAATTGCCGGCGGTAAATTTCAGGTTTACATCGGAGAATAAAACACGTTTGCCAAATTGTATGGCGAGATTAGAGACAGTAATCATTTTTTTAAAGAGTTTGAAAAGTTCCGTGTTCTGCATTTTGGGTTTTGGGTTCCATATTACACAGTCTTGGTTCTTTAGTCTTGGTTCTTGGTTCTTATTACTATTTTAAAACAAAGAATAGAACCAGCTTGTTTTCCAAACCCGTTCTATTCAATTATTTTTTTCAAATATATTTATTTTGAAGTCTTATTTTATGATTCCCAATTTGCGTGCATTTTTTGAAATTTTTTCAATAGATTCGTCAATTTGATCAAAAGTATGTGTTGCCATTAATGAATAACGAATTAGCGAATCTTCGGAAGGAACAGCCGGAGAAACAACAGGATTTACAAAAACACCGTCATCCATTAGCAAACGTGTAAGCTTAAATGTATTCGTATTGTCGCGAACAAAAAGCGGAATAATGGGTGTTTCAGTTGGACCAATTTCGAATCCGGCTTTCAGGAAACCAGCTTTTGCTCGGTTTGTATTTGCCCATAAGGCATCTTTTCTCCACGTTTCTTCTGCCATTACATCCAATGCAGCTAACACACAACCTGTTGAAGCAGGCGTAATAGAAGCACTGAAAATTAATGTGCGAGAATTGTGTTTTAAATAATTGATGATGTTTTCGTCAGAGGCAATAAAACCACCAATGGTTCCGAGAGATTTGCTAAAAGTTCCCATTATTAAATCCACATCATTGGAAACTCCAAAATGTTCACAAATACCAGCTCCTGTTTTACCAAATACACCCAAAGAATGAGCTTCGTCAACATAAATGGAAGCATTGTATTTTTTAGACAATTCAACTATTTCAGGTAATTTTGCAACATCACCTTCCATGCTGAAAACGCCATCAGTAACGATAAGTTTCAATTTATCCGGCTCACATTTTTTGAGTAATTTCTCCAAAGCATCCATATCGTTGTGACGATATTTTAGTTGTTTGGAAAACGATACCCGTTTACCTTCTATAATCGAAGCATGGTCGTATTCGTCAAAAATCAGGTAATCTTCGCGTCCTGTGAGACATGGAACAACACCCGAATTTACAGTAAAGCCGGTAGCATAAACCAAAGCAGATTCTTTGTGAACCAATTTTGCCAAACGTTCTTCCAATTCAATATGAATATCTAAAGTTCCGTTCAAAAATCGAGAACCAGCACAACCGGTGCCGTATTTCTCTATTGCTTTAATGGAAGCTTCTTTCAGACGAGGGTGATTCGTCAATCCCAAATAGCTATTCGATCCAAACATTAATACACGTTTTCCATCAATTGTAACAACTGTATCCTGATCTGATTCTATAGCTCGAAAATAAGGGTAAAGACCATTTGCCTTGGCTTGTTGGGGTGCATCATATTGCCCCATAACATTACTTAGTAGACTCATATATTATAATATGGATATAATTAAAAACGGCTGCAAAGATACGTAATTTTTTGTGGAAAAAAGAATATCTTTTGATTTCTAACGTTTATTTATCTACTTTTACACCTCGAAATTTATACCTAAAATACACGTGAGTAAACAAATAGATTACGAATTATTACCTGTTTTGGCAACAAAATCGGAAGTTGAATGGAAGCGTTTTTATTCAAAAAACAAAAAGAAACTTGAAGGAATGGATTTGCAGGTGCATGCACTTCACGATAAGATTTCGAAACGTACTGATTGTCTGGCTTGTGCCAATTGCTGTAGAACATTGGGACCACGCATTACTGATAAAGATGTGGAACGTATGGCCAAAGCGCTCAGAATAAAAGCATCGGCAGTGATAAAGAATTACTTGCGTGTAGATGAAGATGGTGACATGGTTTTTCGGTCAATGCCTTGTCCATTTTTGAGAACAGATAATTATTGTAGCATATACGATTCTCGCCCCAAAGCTTGCCGCGAATACCCGCATACTGATCGAAAACGTTTTTTTCAGATTTTTAATTTATCTATTAAAAATGCCTATACTTGCCCAATTGTGTATGAGGTACTTCAAGATTTAACTAAGACGACTCCTAGCCCCTAAAGGGGAACTGAAGTTACTTTCGCCTCCTATTATCTTTTTATTATTGTGTCAAAAAGCAATAATAATCAATACTAACATCTCTTGTTCTCCTTTAGGGGCTAGGAGTTGTTTATTTTATTTTCTCAAAATCGTCCCAAAAATTCGGATAAGATTTGCTCACAACCTGTGGATTTTCAATGCTAATAGGCCGCAACAATGCTACAGGGGCAAATGCCATAGCCATTCGATGATCATCATATGTGGCAATACTGACAATTTCAGCAGTTTCGCAACGTTCATTATCCCAAGCCAACATGCCTTCTCCCGGTTCGATAAGCACAAAACCTAGTTTTCCCAATTCATTAGTCAAAGCAGCAATCCGATTGGTTTCCTTAATTTTCAAACTTTGCAAACCGCTGAATTGAAATGGAATTCCTTTCAAACAACAAGTTACAGCAAAAGTTTGTGCCAGATCGGGTTGGTCGGTAAAGTTATATTCCATTTTTTGAGTGATCGTTTTGTTTGGTGTGAGCAAAACACCATCGGACAGATATGTTGTTTCCACACCTAACTGAGCGAAAAGTTCAGCCACTTTGCTGTCACCCTGAAAGCTATCCTGTGTCAATCCGTCCAGATAAATGCCGCCTTTTCCGACAAATGCCAGCATTTCATACCAATAAGATGCAGCCGACCAATCTGATTCCACTTTGTATGGTATTGGTTGGTATTCTTGCGGTTCGATGTGAATAACATTGTCTTCAAATTGCACTTCGACTCCATATTCACGCATCATTTGAAGTGTCATATTGATATAAGGTTTGGAAATAATTTTTCCATCTAATATGATTTTCAATCCATCTTGCATAAGAGGTGCAATCATCATTAATGCCGAAATATACTGACTGCTCACGCTGCCATTCAAATGGATTTCTCCTCCAACGAGTGCACTTCCAAAAATTCGTAAAGGTGGAAAACCTTCCTTTTCTACATATTCAATGCGTGCTCCCAAACTATTAAGTCCATCAACCAACAGTTTAATCGGGCGCTGTTTCATCCGCTCACTACCGGTTATAATCCATTCTCCTACAGTTTTTGACAAAAAGGCTGTAAGAAAACGCATAGTTGTCCCTGCAGCTCCAATATCAAATGTAGTTTCATTTGAGTCCAATGCATTTACAAGTGCCTGAGTATCATCGCAGTCTGACAGGTTTTGAATGTCATATGGGCTATATGCCAAAGCATCTAAAATCAAAGCCCTGTTGCTGATACTTTTCGATGCCGGCAGATCAATACGGACGGTTATATTGTCTGTTGTTATGTGAAGTTCTTTTATATTTTGCATGAATTTATTATCAGTTCTAGTTTGTTATTTATTTTTACAAACTATCATTTTTGTATAATACCAATTATCATTAATCTTCATCGAATTTTTCAATTCGTTTTCCAGCAAGGTTTTTTCCCCAGAGTCAAATTTAAAACCAGGATGCACATAGGTAAAGTACTCAGTATCTCCGGTCCAAAATTTTAGTACCTGAGAGTGCCATTGGGTTTGAGAAATAAGGTCGACATTTAATGATTTTATCTTACTTCTCAGAGACTCCATATACTTTAGAGGTGTACTCGAAAAAAAGCTCATTTTCTTTTCGTCGAAATTTTCAAAACTTGTGGAGTTATTGTTGTATTGCCAACTTGTATATAAAGTATCTCCCTGAAAATAATTAAAGGTTTCTGTTTCTCCTTTAATAAAATACTCGATATTTATAAAACTATTTATGTCTTCATTTTCCACATTCATCACAAATTTCTCATTTTGTTTTTCTTTATCGCTTTTACAAGCTGTAAATAGGACTGACAAAAATAGTATATAAAGTATCTTTTTCATTCTAAGTTGTTTTGTAAGCAAAATAAATAATTTAATGAACGACTAAACCGCCAACTCATAAATTTTCTTTATATCCTTCTCTGTCAATTTTACAAAACTACCCATAGTTTGTGTTCCTAATCCGGCTGTTTTTACAAGTGTTGGTATATCTTCAGCTTTTGCTCCAAGTTCCGAGAAGCGAACCGGCATTCCGATGGAAGTCATAAACTGTTCATAACGTTCAATTCCCTGACGTGCCGTATTTTCCGGTTGTTGGAAGTCCATTTCGCATCCCCACACACGCACCGCAAATTGAGCAAAACGCATTACATCATGATGCATAACAAACTTCATCCAAGCCGGAAACATAACAGCTAAACCTGCTCCATGTGCCACATCGTACAATGCTGAGAGTTCGTGTTCCAGTTGATGCGACGACCAATCCTGATCGCGACCCACACCGCAAATATCGTTGTGCGCCACCATACCTGCCCACATTATATTTGCCCGTGCTTCATAATCAGTTGGATTAGCCAAAGCTTTAGGGGCTTCTTTTATAACGGTCAATAAAATCCCTTCACAAATACGATCGGTAATTTCAACATCTTTTGTGTTTGTAAAATATCGTTCCATGACGTGAGCCATCATATCAGTTGCACCACATGCAGTTTGATAAGCCGGTAATGTACAGGTGAGCTCAGGATTTAAAATTGAAAACACCGGACGTAGAGCATCTCCATTTGCAGCACGTTTAAGCATACCGTTTTCATGAGTAATCACCGAGCCGGTTGATCCTTCGCTACCTGCAGCTGAAAGAGTCAGAACGGTAGCAACCGGTAAGGCCTTTTCAACTTGTTTACCTTCATAAAAATCCCAAAAATCACCCTCGTATAAAGCCCCAAGCGCTATAGCTTTAGCTGAATCGATCGTACTACCACCACCAACAGCCAAAATGAAATCTATTTTTTCGCGTTTACAGATTTCAATACCTTCGTAAACCAAACCACTACGAGGATTAGGCAACGCTCCACCTAGTTCGGTAAAGTAAATATTTTCTGCTGTAAGTGACGATTTTACACGCTCCAGCAAGCCACTTCTAACAACTGATCCACTACCAAAATGAATTAAAACTCTTGATCCGCCAAATCGTTTCAGGTATTTTCCAGTTTCGGTTTCTGTTTCTTTTCCGAACACAAAAAAGGTAGGACTATAAAAATTGAAGTTATTCATAATGTGTAATTATTTAAAATTCTTTATTGATTTATTTAGATACTTACTTTTAAAATATATTGATTTTCAAAGACATAGAAGTCAATAATTATTCTCTTTAATTTTTAATTTTATTCAATCTTTCAATTAATTCGTTTCCTAATTCCGTTTTAATTTTTATGTGATTGAGTACCTCCAGAACAAAAGGATTATTTTCGAAGCTACCGCGCACCGATTCAAAATCCTGATGTTTTTGTTCTTCATTTCCATCAACTCCAAAACCGGTTTTTGAATTTAGGTCAAATTCTTTTTTTGCATCGTCGTATATTAGTTGGTCTAATTTTACAACCGAAGTTTTCCAAAGTTCTACTACTTTCATAAGATCTTCGTAGGTTACTTTATCGATGGTTTTACCCCAATAGGACTCAAGTTTTTGGCTGGCCCAGGTCCATTCGTAATTGTAATACTCCTGATGCATGAATTCAAACGCATGTTGTATTTCGTCGAGTGTTACAGGTTCGTTCTCGATCTTTTTCAACAAAAAATCAATTTCATTTTTCGGTGCAATAAGCCCTGATAAATCTATCCATTCTCCAAGTCCTTTGTCAGTATCAGATTTCAATTTTCGGTGCACCTGCTCTATCGTTTTGAATTCGATATCTTTCAATCTGTTGATAAGTGAATTTCCCAAAAATTTGTAAATAGCTGTATTATATAAATCAATTCCCTTGTTTAAAGAAGAGTTTTTAATACTGCAATTTTGATACGAATAGATATCAGTTGCCTCTCCAGAAATATGTTGGAGATTTTTCAATACTTCAACCCCTTTCATCATTTTTTGGATTGTATAAGGGCTGAGCAAATTGAAGTTAATTGGATCCAATTTCCGGCTATCTTTTCGGTTATCACGTTTAGGCCACTTTTGCGCATCGCGAATAGTACCAACACTTCGAAGGTTAACACCCGGTACCAAATAGCTTTCGGTGGCATTTTCTATCATATAGGAGAATGGTAAATCCGATGTGTCCGAATGTTTAGTATGCCGTCCCATTACCAGGGTAAAAGCACCAATTCTGGCTGGCCACAATAAATATGAATCACTGGTGGTTTTCGCTCCACGTTCGGCAATGCCCTGGTGAATTGGTCCTAATTTATACATGTGGTTGCTTTGATTCGAACCGCTTCCTGCGTTTAGGAACGAAAACATACCTGCAATCAGGAGACTTGACTTATGATGCGAAACTGTGTATGGTCCTGCAAAAATGGCGGTTGCTTCGCCGTGCATTCCCTGACAGTTAGAGAAAAAGAGTGAATCGAGGGCAGAATAGTGTTTCCCCATAATGCAACCTTGTCCTATAAAACAGCGCGATACCAAGGTAGAATCAGTTATAGTAACCCCGGAGCTAAGTATAAATTCATTGCATTTTACACCCGAACCAACAAAAACCGGAGCTTGGAAATTACTATTTATAGTGCCATTTTCGAGCAACGAAGCACCTTCAATAATAGCATAGTCGCCTATACGAACATTTTTTAAGCTACCACAGTTAATTATACGCACATTTTTCCCAACAGTTCCTTTATCCGATTGTTGTGCTATAGAATATTCATCAATCAATTTTTGTAGGTTCTGAATCACCTTTGGACGGTGACGATACAAAGTGAGAACATACGCTAATGGAGCTGAAAGATAATCGAAAATAGGAATTTCGCGGCCACCGCCTTCGTTCATAACCGGCACTTTTATACCGTTGCCAAAAGAAGAAATTCTATCAACTACCATTAAATTGACATTTTCGATGTACGAACCTTCTTCAATTTTATAATTGGCAATATAATTATGAATTTTGTCAATATAAACATCATTTTCTACCGTGCAATTGTGTAAAATACAATTGTATATGCCTGAATGTTTTTTTAAACCACCTGCCAATTCAAAAATTTTAAGGTAAGTTCCTAACAACACAACACCAGAAAAATGCACATTTGAAATAAATGCAGGTGAAAATGCTTCTGCAACTTTTACATTACTCCAATTGTCTGCCGAACAACCATAAACAGTCAGGGTAGCAATTTCTTTTTCGCTTAATGGACGATAATTAGTCATAATATCTCAATTTTCAAATTTTTCAATTCCTAATTTTCATTTCTTATTACTCATTCCTACATAGGGGCAAGAAAGTTTTTTACTCTTCAATATCTGTGTAGTTTTGGTACAAAAAATCGTTGTGAGGGTAACGCTCGACATGAATAGCTTTAATCTTCTCATACATCAATTCTTTTAAGTTATCAATGTTTATCTTTTCTTTGGCCGAAATAAAAATACAGTTGTCGTGCATTTTGGCCATCCATGTTTTTTTAAGTTCTTCTAAGCTAATATTTTCGCGTTTTATTGGTGCTAAATCATCCTCATCCTTAGGAGAATATATGAAAGCATCCATCTTGTTAAATACCAAAATCATGGGTTTTTCTTGCGGATCAATTTCTTTCAAGGTTTGATTTACCACTTCCAGTTGCTCTTCGAAATTAGGATGTGAAACATCCACAACGTGAAGTAACAAATCAGCTTCACGCACTTCGTCTAAAGTTGATTTGAAAGATTGTACTAAATGATGAGGCAATTTACGAATAAAACCAACGGTATCGGAAAGCAAAAACGGCAAGTTATCTATAATTACTTTTCGAACCGTGGTATCGAGCGTTGCAAATAGTTTGTTTTCAGCAAAAATATCGGATTTACTGAGCAAATTCATCAAAGTTGATTTTCCGGCATTGGTATAACCCACCAATGCCACACGAACCATTTTTCCACGGTTTTTACGTTGGGTAGTCATTTGTTGATCAATATCTTTCAGATTTTGTTTCAGCAACGAAATTTTAGTAAGGATAATACGACGGTCGGTTTCGATTTGTGTTTCACCGGGACCACGCATACCAATACCGCCTTGTTGACGCTCCAGGTGAGTCCAGAGACGCGTTAAACGTGGCAACATATATTGACATTGTGCCAGCTCCACTTGTGTTTTAGCACTGGCAGTCTGTGCTCTTTTAGCAAAAATATCCAATATAAGACTCGTTCTGTCCAGAATCAATACTTGCAATTCGGCTTCAATATTTCGTAATTGCTTAGGCGTTAATTCATCATCAAATATAACTACACCAATTTCATTCTCATCAACATACCCTTTTATTTCAATTAGTTTACCTGGTCCAACATAAGTCTTGGGATTTGGATATTCTAATCGTTGGAAGTAAAGCTTTTGTGGTGAAGCTCCGGCCGTTTCGGCCAAAAAAGCAAGTTCATCCAAATATTCACGTGCTTTATCTTCATTTTGTAATTGGGTGATAACACCTACCAGTACGGCTCTCTCTTCGTATATCTCTGTTTTCATATTTCTTTTTTTTAAAAAAAACCGTTTGGATGTACCAAACGGTTTTTTGTTTCTTTTCGATTCAGAATAATACTTATTGACCGTTATTGCAATCGTTCAGAACTCTGAAACCTGATTTTAATTTTGTAGTTTGAAGTTAACCGGCAAGGTATATTTCACCCGAACAGATTTACCACGTTGTTTACCCGGTGACCATTTTGGCATCGATTTAATTACCCGGATTGCCTCTTTGTCCAAACTTGCATCCACGCTACGTACAACTTCTATATCTACAATGGAACCATCTTTGTTTACTACAAATTGGCAAATTACACGTCCTTGTATCCCGTTTTCCTGTGCAATCACGGGGTATTTTACGCCCGAACTTAAAAATTTAAACAATTCTGCATCACCACCAGGAAACGATGGCATAGTTTCTACTACTTGAAAAATAACCTGTTCTTCTTCTTCAGCTATTACCGATGCGGCTACGGGGGCAGCAATTACATCAACAATTTTATTTTTATCATCTTCTGTATTAATTTCTATTGTAGATGTCTCTTTACTATTATCAACTACATTCAACACTTCAACTACTTCGGGGGCTGGCGGAGGGGGAGGTGGAGGTGTCTGATCCTGATTAGTTTGAATAACATCAAGTTCGTCTTCAACTAAAAAATCATTGTTAGCAATGTCATAAACTGTAACTTCAGATTTGGTCCATTCAAGCCCAATATAAACCATAGACAAAACCATAACGAAACCAATCAAAAGAAAGAATACTTTTTTGTCTTCCAGCGAAGCTTTTGGTGATTTTTTCAAGTCCATAATTATGTTGTTTTTTATAAAACCAATTTAGGATTGACAAATGTAATATATTTTTTTTAAAGTTCATTTCTCAAATTGAAAAATAAATGATTTTCTTTTTCAATTTGAGAAATGAATTGATTTAATATAAATTTAATTTAGGAATAATATAATTTTCTCTTATTTCTACGTTTAGTAAATTATTAAAACTAATTTTACACAATCAGCAGACAAAAATAGTGTATCTTTGGCTATTTTTTAATAAAGCAGTTATTCGTTATTTTTTTTCATTAAGTTCACTCAATATATCAAAAATCGTATTTGATGACTAAAAGGTTTTTATCATTTATACTATTCGTAATGTCCTGTATTCTTGCCTTCTCGCAGGCAGGAACCGGAATATATCAGTTTTTAGATTTACCTGTATCTTCCCGATTAGCAGCCCTGGGTGGAACAAATGTTTCGCTACGGGATGATGATATTAACTTTTCTTTTCAAAATCCCTCCCTATTAACTGCCGAAACGCATAATGTAATCGGGCTAAATATGGCTAATTATTTAGCTGATATTAAGTTTGGTTCTGCTGTTTATGGACGTACTTTCGGCTGCGACAATTATCTTGCTTTTGGTATTCAATATGTTGATTATGGAACTTTCAGGGGATTTAATGAATTTAATGATTCTACTGTTAATTTCACTGCAAAGGATTATGCTATTAGTTTAATGTATGCACGCCCATTAACAGATAAAATTTCGTTAGGAGCTACACTCAAACCTGTGTATTCGGTATATGAACGTTACAGCAGTTTTGGTTTAGCCATGGATTTAGGAGTGAATTACAACAATCAAGACAAACTTTTTTCGGCAGGTTTGGTTTTTAAAAATATTGGAACACAATTTAAAGGCTATTATTCCGACGAAAATGGACAACATTTGGAACCGTTGCCTTTCAATATTCAATTGGGACTTTCAAAAAAGTTTCTCCATGCACCATTGCGCATTTCTTTTACATTAAACAACCTACAGAAATGGGATTTAAGCTATAATTCGACGAATCAACCAAACGAAACGCTGAACACTACGACTACAATTAAAAAAATTGGATTTGTTGATATGGCTTTCCGTCACGCTATCATAGCTGTAGAATTTGTTCCAACTAAGAATTTCTATCTTGCTGCAGCTTATAATCATCGTCGTGAAATAGAAATGAGTATGCCCGGTTTTAAAAGTTCTGCCGGCTTTTCTTTCGGAGGCGGTATAAAAATTTATAAATTCCATGTAGGATTTGGAATGACACAATTTCAGGTTGGTAATTATTCTTATCAATTTTCATTAAGCACGGCATTAAACGAATTTAGGCTTTAGTTGAATGGTTGATTGGTTGAATAAGTTAATTAGTTATATAGTTTAGAAAGGATAGAAATGAAAAAAATAATTGTTGCTATTGATGGTTTTTCCTCCTGTGGAAAAAGTACAATGGCCAAGGAATTAGCTCGCGAAGCAGGTTATATATATGTCGATACCGGAGCTATGTATCGGGCAGTTTCACTTTTCTGCATTCAAAACGGGTGGATGACAGAGTCCGGGATCAACGCTACTGAATTGGAAAAACACATTCAATCTATTCATATCGAATTTAAAACCAATGCTGTTGGAATTTCTGAAACCTTTCTAAACGGGAAAAATGTTGAGAACGAGATTAGAACACTGGAAGTGGCCAATGGTGCTAGTCGTGTAAGTACATTGGGATTTGTTCGTCGAGAGTTAGTGCACCAACAACAACTTATGGGACAACAAAAAGGTGTAGTAATGGATGGACGGGATATTGGAACAGTTGTTTTCCCAGACGCCGAACTTAAAATTTTCCTGACAGCTTCGCCCGAAATAAGAGCCAAAAGACGTTTGGATGAGATGTCTGCCAAAGGTGAAAATGTAAATTACGAAGACGTGTTAGCCAATGTAAAAGAACGGGACTATAGAGACCAAAACCGTGAAGAGAGCCCATTACGGAAAGCAAGTGACGCTATAGAGATTGATAATTCGGCTCTCACGCCTAATGAACAACGCGAAATTCTCCGAACTTTATTTGCCGAAAGAACGTTTAATTGATTTATAATTTGGTTACTTACAATTTACAATTGAGAATAGAATTGCTTTAAATTGTAGATATTCCGGTACCAATGGTAAATACTAACTGTTTAATTAGTAAATAAATATTATGACAAATATTGAAATTGATAAAAAATCAGGGTTTTGTTTTGGAGTTGTCAAGGCCATCACAAAAGCTGAAGAAGAATTAGCCAAAGGTGGAATACTATATTGCTTAGGTGATATTGTACATAACGGACAAGAAGTGGAACGACTCGCACATATGGGTTTGATAACCATTGACCATGAACAACTTGCTCAACTGCGTGATGCTAAAGTATTGCTCAGGGCTCATGGCGAACCACCCAGTACGTACGAAATTGCCAAAGAAAATAATATTACTTTGATAGATGCATCTTGTCCTGTGGTACTAAAATTACAGTCCAGAATTAAAAATGCCTATCAAACTTTACCAACTCCCGATACACAAATTGTGATTTATGGTCATATTGGTCATGCTGAAGTAAATGGATTAGTCGGACAAACTGATCAAAAAGCCATTGTTATTGAGAGTGAAGAAGATTTGGACAAAGTAGATTTATCAAAAAATATTCGTTTATTCTCGCAAACAACTAAATCGTTGGAAGGTTTTAATCATTTAGTAACAACTTTATCCGAAAAAATTGATAAACAGGTAAGTTTTGAATATACTGACACAATTTGTCGCCAGGTATCGAATAGAATCCCAAATATTACTACCTTTGCAGAGCAAAATGATATTATCGTTTTTGTGAGCGGTAAAAAGAGTTCGAATGGAATTGTACTGTATGAACACAGCAAAAAGATTAATCCAAACACCTATATGGTTCACGATTTAACGGATGTTGAAAAATTGAATATTGACCTGACAAAAAAAATCGGTATTTGTGGAGCAACTTCTACCCCAAGTTGGCTAATGGAAAAAGTAGCTGATAAGTTAAACGAGATGGCTTTGCAAACTGTAAATGAATAATTAGAATAAATACCAAATTGAAGTTTTTAGTTAACACATATATTTAAAAAATGAAATACGAAATTAAATGTATTGGTTTGCTTACTTCCGGTGGCGATGCCCCTGGAATGAATGCTGCCATTCGGTCGGTAACGCGTGCTGCCATTTTCAACGGAATACGTGTAAAAGCCATTTACAGAGGGTATAGAGGATTGATTACAGGTGAAATTACAGAATTTCAAACACAAAATGTGAGTAATATTATTCAACAGGGCGGTACCATTTTGAAAACGGCTCGTTGCGAGGAATTTCGTAGCCATGAAGGTCGAAAGTTGGCTTACGACAACATGCGAAAAGAAGAAATTGATGCGCTGGTAGTAATTGGTGGTGACGGAACATTTACCGGTGCGCGTATTTTCGCACAGGAATTTAATGTGCCAATTGTAGGACTTCCTGGAACAATAGATAATGACTTATACGGAACCGATGCAACTATTGGTTACGATACGGCTTTAAATACAATTATTGAAGCGGTTGATAAAATTCGTGATACTGCTTCGTCGCACGAACGTTTGTTCTTTATCGAAGTAATGGGACGCGATGCCGGATTTTTGGCTTTAAATAGTGCCTTGGCTTCAGGAGCCGAAGCTGCTATAATTCCTGAACGCGAAACCCAGGTAGACCAACTGGAAGAACTCATTAAAAACGGTTTCCGTAAATCGAAAAACAGTAGTATTGTGATTGTAGCCGAAAGTGAAATCACCGGCGGTGCAACAGGATTGGCTGAACGTGTACGTAAAGAACATCCTGAATACGATGTGCGGGTCACTATACTAGGACATATTCAACGTGGCGGTTCACCCACAGCTTACGACCGTATTTTGGCGAGTAGAATGGGCGTGGCAGCTATCGATGCTTTGATGGACGAACAACGCAGCATTATGATAGGTATTGTGAACGATATAATTGTACATGTTCCCTTCACCAAAGCCATTAAAGATGATAAACCGGTAAATGAAAATTTGTTAGGCGTCATTCAAATGTTGTCGATATAAAAATCACAATCACTGAAGGGGGTTTTATATCGCAATTAATGCATTGATTTTTAAATTATCTTCTTCTTTTCCCACTTTTGAGGACTGAGGGGGCTCTTATTATGACTCCAACCTCCATACTTTTTGTTTGTCTTGGTAATATTTGCCGTTCACCCATGGCTGAAGCTATATTCCAAAGAATACTAGAACTCAAACATGAGACTAATCGTTTTGAAATCGATTCTGCAGGATTATTAGATTATCATCAGGGCGAATTACCTGACAGCTGTATGCGTTTTCATGCCGAAAAGCGTGGGTACAACCTTACTCATCAATCACGCCCAGTGACAAAAGCTGATTTTGAATATTTTGATTGGATAATTGGGATGGATGATCAGAATATTCGCGGTTTAAAACAACTTTCTTCCAATCAGGCTCATGCGACCAAAATCCGCCTTATAACTGATTTTTGTCAACATTTTGAAGATACACAAGTTCCTGACCCATATCATGGAGGCGATCAAGGTTTCGAACATGTGATTGATTTATTGGAAGATGCCTGCGAAGGACTTTATAAAGTGGTAATTAGTTTATAGTTAGTAGTTCGTTAGTGACAAATTCATATCATTTTCACTGCAAATCCATGGGTAAAATCGTTTTCCATTATAATATTTAACGCAAGCAATTGTCAAATATCATCATATAAATGATAACCTATATCTAAAAAAAATAGACTCTACAATTTCTGGAAAAAAGAAAGAATGTCTATTTTTTTTAATTATCAAACATTCTTTCCAACCTTAAAAAAGTAATTGGAGGAATAGTGAACAGAATCTTGAAATATAAATATGTATTTTAGACATACTTAGGTGTAAATAGTTAAAGTCTTATTTAAGTTGTTGCATTAAATCTAAGTTCACCAAAGAACTCCGGGCAGTGAAAATCTGGAGTTGTTTTTAAGATAGGATTCCAACTTACATAATGCGGAGTTGATGTTCCGTCAGCACATTTATAAAAATTTCCCAACAAATTATCCTGAAGCTCATTCGGATCAATTCCAAGTATTTCAAATGGTATCTTAACCGTCAACTCCCAGTAACTAAGGCCTTCCTTTTCGTAGAAAAGTTGTCTATACAAAGATGAGAAACGTTCAATTTGTTTCATTTGATTCTCTGAAAATGGAACAACATCAACATCACGTCCTTTTCGGGTTGTTGCAACACAGGTTCCGATACAGTTGAACTCAAAATTCATATAAGTTTCACTTTGTGGCTTTTTACAGAAAAATTCCACGCAACTATCTTCCCATACCGGTTCTTGGTCATTTATATATAAAGCTCTGATATTTGTCTCTTTTATTTGAAACTTTAAATACAATGCGCTATTTGAACGAGCTATTACAAACTTCGATTCAGGACAATAAGGAAACTTAACCGGCCAATTGACATTATTGATAACATGATATTCTTTTTCAGCACTCAGAATCTTAGATGCAATTTGGGCATCTCTATTATTTAAATCTTGTAAATACGGGATATTAATAGCATTCATAATAAATATCTTGTTAGTAATAACATTGAAGTATCTATAAATAATGATTAAAGATTATTATATCATACCTTTTACGATATCAATAATTTGTTGTGATAATTCGCTAGCAGATTTCATAGTTAGTGCTTCTGCATAAATTCTAATAATTGGTTCAGTATTTGATTTTCGCAAGTGAACCCATTTCTCCGGCCAATCAATTTTCACTCCATCATTGCTTTGATATTATCAAATTTATCATTGTTGTTTTTTTCAAACAATTTGTCCATTGCCTCATAATCTGCACAATCAATATTCTCAAATGTAGGTCGGATACCGGTAATTTTCGCGATTCTATCCAGCACCTGAATGTCAGAGTTTGTTAAATTATCTACAATGATTACTTCATAACCTGAATATTGAAGTTCTACAACAGTGTGTGAACCAATATAACCGATTCCACCTGTTACTAATATTTTTGCCATAGATCGATTTTGTGTATTAAGCCTTAATCCAATTTATACTCTACAAATGCCTCAATAGCCTCGTAGGAGGCAAGTCCTAATTTGTTGTATAATTTAGCTGTTGCCTGATTGCGTTCTTCTGCCCGTTGCCAAAATAACCGTTCATCATTACCCAGGAATGGGGCACTCTCCATTTGTGACTGATGCTTCAAGATTGAATGTCGCTTTTTCCTTAGTTGCTCCGGACTAATAGGTACTGCCATTTCAATGTGATCTATCTCCCATTCTGCCCAAGCTCCACGATACATCCAGATACGACAGTCTTTCATCCATAGTGCAGCTTTCAGTTCGTGAATAGCTGCTAAAGCAGCATCCAAACATAATTTATGTGTACCATGTGGATCAGCCAGATCCCCTGCTACAAATATCTGATGAGGCTGAACTGTTTCCAACAATGGAATTATCTTTAGAATATCTTTGTCCGAAAGTTTTCCTTTTTGTACTTTGCCGGTCTCATAAAATGGGAGATCAAGGAAATGAATATTTTCCGGTTTTATACCCACAAAACGACAGGCTGTACGGGCTTCTTCCCTTCGGATTTGGGCTTTTATGTAAAGCACATCAGTAATATCTGAGTCACCGGCCTGTTTTTCCTTACTCAGGAAATGAAGAATCTCTGTATATTTTTCTCTTACTAAATCATTTTTTTTATCGAAACGAGCCATTACATTTTGCATCAATGAGATATACCGGATCACTTCTTCATCACCAACAGCTATGTTACCCGAGGTCTGATAGGCTACGTGTACTTCATGGTTTTGATCTACCAGACGTTGAAATGTTCCGCCCATGGAAATAACATCATCGTCCGGGTGAGGACTGAATACCAATACGCGTTTTGGATACGGATTGGCTCTCTCAGGCCTATTCGTGTCATCGGCATTAGGTTTACCTCCCGGCCAACCGGTAATTGTCTGTTGTAAATCATTGAAAATTTTTATATTCACATTGTATGCAGAACCATACAATGCCAGTAATTCATCCAGTCCGTGCTGATTGTAGTCTTTATTAGTCAGTTTCAGAATTGGTTTCTCAGTTTCGTTGCAAAGCCATACTATAGCACGACGGATAAGCATATCTGTCCATTCACAGGGACCAACCAACCAGGGATGACTTATTCGGGTTAATTGTTGAGCCGCATTTAAATCAATGGCTGCCATCGCATTATTATGTAATTGCAGGAACGAAGCGGGTACGCTGTCATCAGTTTTCCCTTCAATCACTTCTTTCAGTATGGCTGACTTGCTTTCTCCCCAGGCTAATAGAATAACCTGTTTTGCATTGAGCAAGGTAGAAAGCCCCATGGTTATGGAACTTGTAGGAACTTCGGAAATGGAGCTGTAATATTGTTTCAAATCCCGTTGTGATTCATTGTCAAGAAGCATTAAACGGGTCAATGTACTTATCTGAGAACCAGGTTCATTATACGCTATATTCCCGACTAAACCTACACTTACCAATACTAAATCCAATCCGTTGTATTGTTCAATCAGTTCCTCGTAATGACGACAGAAATCATACACATTGGAGCGATTGACAGTTCCATCAGGAGTATGAAAATTTTCGGATTTAAAATCGACTTTATCGATCAAATATGTTTGAAGAAGTTTCGCATTTGAATGCCGTTCGTCCTGATTTACCGGAAAAAATTCCGACACATTAAAAACAATTACATTGGCGAAACTTAAGTCTTCCATGTGATGCATTCTCACCAGTTCATCGTAAACACCCAGTGGAGAGAATCCTCCAGATAAGCCAAGAACACATCGTTCCCCCTTATTTTCTTTCTCCTGAATTAGCGTAGCAACTTTTTGGGCAATGGCATATGCCCCTTCGTTTGTATCTGCATATATAATCGTGCGCAGTTTCTCATATCGTGTCTGACGTAGACTTTCAATCATGTCATTCGAGCGATAATAACGCTCGGGGGTACGTTCCAACGTAATTTTGGAGCTTAAATCGTATTGCATGGTTTAGAATTTAGTTGATTGGTTAATTAGTTAATCGGTTCGATATTGTGATTTGTAAGAAATATCTTTATTTATCCGATTTTTTCTATTTCTTTAAAATACCTGTAAGTTCCGACTTTTAATTCTTCTATTGCTGATTCATCACAAACAATTATTCCTTTGGGATGAAGTTGTAGTACGCTAATTGTCCACATGTGATTCACCGAACCTTCGACTGCCTGACACAAAGCCCGTGCTTTATTATGTCCATTGACAATAATCAGAACTTCTTGTGCATTCATCACTGTTCCAACTCCTACAGTCAGTGCTTTTTTAGGGACAATATTAATATCGTTATTAAAAAATCGTGAATTGGCAATAATGGTATCCTGTGTCAGTGTTTTTATTCGTGTTCGTGAATGCAAAGATGATCCCGGTTCGTTGAATGCAATGTGACCATCGGCACCTATTCCGCCTAAAAATAAATGAATGCCACCGACAGCTTTAATCTTAGACTCGTAGTTTTCACATTCAGCTTCCAAATCGGGTGCTTTTCCGTTTAGTATATTCACATTCTCTGACAAAATATCAATATGGCTAAAAAAATTCGTCCACATAAAGCTGTGATAGCTTTGCGGATGTTCTTTCGGAATACCGACGTATTCGTCCATATTGAAAGTTACCACATGTTTAAAGGAAACCTGTCCTCCTTTGTATAACTCTATCAGCTTTTGATATGTTCCAAGCGGAGTTGATCCGGTAGGCAAACCCAACACAAAAGGACGTTCTGCACATGGAGAAAATCCATTAATTCTGTTAGCTATATAATTTGCCACCCAAGTTGAAATTCCTGAGATATCTGGTTGTATTATTAATCGCATAAGAAGATTTATTTATAATCTTACAGCTGTTTTTCCTGACTGTAAGTATTATTTTAAAATGTAAATGATAATTTGACGTCTTATTTTAGTTGATGTCGTGTTAAGAATACTTTATCGCTTTTTACGGATCTTATAACCATATGTTCCAAAATAAAGGATAAATAAATAGGCTGGAATAAAAATCCAGTATGCATGTTGATAATCTGTTGATGTAGATACTTCGGCAGTTTTGAAAAGATCAAGCAAAAATCCAAAAATCAACGGTAACACTGCTCCACCCACAATTCCCATAACTAACAGAGAAGCTCCGGTTTTAGTAAACTTACCCAAATCAGCAATAGCAAGTGGCCAGATGGCTCCCCACATAATTGAGTTGGCAAATCCAATAGCTATAAGGCCGTAAATTCCCATTTCGCCGGGCAGAAAAATAACGCACAGGGAAGCTACCAAACCAATAATGGTAAACAGTTTCAGCGCATTGGTCTGAGAAATCATTTTCGGGATCATTAATACACCAAAAACGTATCCAACAAACATGCCTATCGGAACATATTTTGCGTATCCTTCGGGATTGGCAACATTTTCACCAAAAACAGCCTTGGCAAAACCAATGATAGATGCCATTGGCAAAGTTTCGACACCAACGTAGAAGAACAAAGCCAAAACGCCCAATAATAAATGCGACATTTGAAACACGTTTTTTTTTCCTGTAGCGTATGTACTGGTGCTGCTTTCATCGGTTTCATCTTCACCGGCTGCTTTTACTTCGGGTAGCGGAGCGAAATAGATAAATACACTCAGAACAACCAGAATACCAGTTACAATATAAAATGGAAACGAAACCTGATTTAATTGTACGTTTTTCAAATCCAGAAATAAACCAAGGAAAACAGGGCCCATCCACCAGGCCAGTTTATTCATAATTCCCATCAGACACATACGCATCGCCGCACTTTCGTGAGGGCCGATAATGGTAACATAGGGATTTACCGAAGCCTGCAATAAGGTATTGCCTATTCCACCAATGAATAGTGCCAACAGAAATACAGGGAAACTGGCCATATTAGCTGATGGAACAAATAATACCATTCCTACTGCCATAATCAGTAGCGAAAAAACAATACTTTTCTTATAACCCACTTTCTTTATAACCCAACCTGCCGGAGAACCAAAAACAACAAATGCAGAAAAAATAGCAGCTGTCACGAGATATGACTGAGTTATGGAAAGATGTAATGCATCTTTCAAAAAGGGAGTTAAAAATCCGCTGATTCCCACTCCAAATCCAATTACAAAGAATAGTATACCTACTATAAGTAATGGAATCACAAAGCTGTTTTGTTTATTTAAATTTTTTGAATTGTTCATATTTCTTAGTTGTTATTTTACAATAGTTGGATTTAAATAATACTCGTTATGAAGCGTTGCATTTCCTGATAATTTGCTTCAATACTTTGTAAAAGTTTGAACTGAGCTTTTGACCGTTGCAAATTATGCAAAGGACTGTTGATTTTATAATATGTATCACTATTCAGATAATCGGCAAGGAAACGGGTTAATTGCATGTAGGTCATTAGCTTGGCTCCAAATGGCAACAAGCTAATTTCGAGGGGTGTGAGGAAGATTTTTGCCATTT
>Ga0209540_10000942_pt1 | contig 23391 bp, 16 predicted proteins | sample BarGraIncu01121A_FD_184501 | JGI IMG/M metagenome (GOLD analysis project Ga0209540, IMG submission 184501) | Arctic peat soil microbial communities from Barrow, Alaska - Barrow Graham LP Incubations 011-21A (SPAdes) (version 2) | ecosystem: Environmental > Terrestrial > Soil > Wetlands > Peat... | reverse complement strand
AAACAATTTTTTACTTGAATCCAATTCTGCCCTCCATTTGTAGTTCTGAGAATACCGTGTATAGGATTTGATATAATATTATTAAGGAATAATACTCCCGTATTTGCATCAAAGAATTTTACATCAGATGTTTCCAGATATGTCGAGAACACAGGCAGCGGATACCACTGGCACAGACAATTTTCAACTGTCAATGTGCAATTTGCAATAAAAATAAATAATAAAGAAAAAATTATTCTTTTCATCTTACTTTATTTGTATAAATTTACATAATTACTTTTTTAAAAGAACTTATATATAAACTTACGTCTGAAAACCTTGCCGGGGTAATTTTTCATAAGTGATATTGCCCTTTATTTTATTTCTGAAATATTCTTATTCTGAATTCAGTTTTTTTATTTCAAATAAATTCCCGATAAAAAGCATTCCGATAAAGAACATACAGAACAGGTCGGGATTTCCCCGACAAGTCGGGGCAGGCTGATAAAATGACTTTCGTCATTTTATCATCAACATTTTTTTTGTTGCAATCATTACACCGTCGGCGGTTAATTGGTAGAAGTATATACCACTTGTCATATTACTTGCATCGAAATTACACTCATAGTTACCGGGAGTTTGTTTTCTATTTACAAGTATTGATATTTCTCTACCTTGAATGTCAAATACTTTAATCTGTACATCTGATGTTTTTAATATTTGATATTTAATTTTTGATATTGAATTGAAGGGGTTAGGATAGTTTTGAAAAAGTTTATAATCATTTAATACTGTTTCTTCTTTATGTATTCCAGTAATTTGTCCTCCACCGTTTGTAGTGTGAATTCCATTTCCTTGAAATGCCCATCCGGTAGAATAATTTATAAAATCAATACAATATACTACCCCGACATTATATGAAGAATCTATTTCCTGATATCCCCAAACTGCTCCTCCATTTGTAGTTTTCCAAATCATTGCTGTTATATGTGAATTTGGAAGATACTTGTATCCTCCTGCCCCATAAATTGTATCTTTATTTATGATTGAAAATTTTGTTATACTTCTTCCTATATTCTGAATTCCTGGGGCTATAGACTGCTGAATCCAATTCAATCCTCCATCTGTTGTTTTATACATATTACCAATACTTGCCCAACCCGTATATTCATTGATAAAAGTGATCTGGTATAAATCTGTACCCGGACAGGAAACTTGAAACCAATTATTCCCGCTGTTTGTAGTTTTCCAAAGGGCACTAGAATTATTTACCCACCCAACATATTCTCCATTTACTTTTTTATTATAAAAGAATATTTCATTTCCTCCAACATTTGACCCTGCTTGTATAGTTAAATTTATTCCTCCATTCGTAGTTCTCCAGATGTAAGGTACCCCATCTATCCAGCCGCTTACCCAGCCGGTATCTTTATTAATAAATGATAATCTGTTATATCCTATACCTGAATAAGATGAAACGCTATCCCAGGTCACACCCTTATTAAATGTCCTGTATAAAAATGAGTAACCATTTATTGTTGAAATTGAATAAAAAATTGTTGAATCTATTTTCTGACATGCATAATTATAACAATGCTTAATTTGAATCCAATTTTGGCCTCCATTAGTTGTTCTCAGAATTCCGCGATTTGAATCGATATTTTGAGTAATTATTATACCTGTATTCTCATCAAAGAATTTAACATCCAAAGTCTGTCGATATGAAGGAAATACAGGTAAGGGATACCACTGAGCAATACAATTAGTAATGAATAATGAATAACGAGTAATGAAGAGCAAAAGAATAGCGGTTACAACAATTTTAAGTTTTCTCATATTAAAAAATTTTATTTCCCCAAATTTTTTAAAATTTGAATTTATATTAGAAACCTATATCATATCATGATTTTAAAATATGCAAATATTTTTCCAACAAATTGTTGAATTTTATTTGTTAAAATTAGAAAGTTATAAAATGAATTATAAATATTAAATTTTGTAGAGATAGCTCTTTAAAGAAAGTAATTACACTATATTAAGAATTGCAAATAAGTTTAAAAACTAAATAAAGATTTGATTATTAATGGTTTATCTTATATGATGTCTAAATAGTTGATTTATAAATTGCTAGATTAACTTGTTAGTTTATATTTATCTTGTTCAAAGAGTTTTGGGTGTTTCTCATATTATATCTTAATTACAATCTTTCCGAATTGTTCAGAATTATTCATTCTGAGAAATGCATTTATATAATCTTTAAATTCAAAAATTTTATCTATCACAGGTTTGATATTATGTTCACTTACAAAACTCATCATATCTTTGAAATCTTTGTCAGACCCCATAGTTGTTCCATATAATACAATCTGCTTCCAGAATAATTTCCTCATGTCAAAGTTATTTGCGTTCCCCTTGGTAGCTCCGTAATTTACGATCCTGCCTCCCGGTTTGACAACATTCATTATTTTTGAAATAACATCTCCTCCTGTCCCGTCTATCGCTGCATCAATCTTGTTATTTAAAATATTAATGAGCACTTCATCCCACATCTCATTTTGATAGTTGAAACCTTCAAATGCACCTAATTGTTTAGCAGTTTTAATTTTTTCATTACTTCCTGAAGTAACGAATATATTTGCTCCCGTTGCTTTTGAAAAGAGAAAAGCGAATGTTGCTACACCGCCTCCGATTCCTGTGATTAATACATTTTCACCTGATTTAATATTTGCCTTTACCAGTACAGCCCTGTATGCAGTGAGTCCTGCAAGAGGGATAGCAGCTGATTCGCTTAATGACAGATGTTCCGGTTTCGGATAAACTTTAGAGGCAGGAACAGTGATATATTGAGATAACGTTCCATTTTCCGGCAAACCTAATATATTAAATTTGCTGCTTTGATAATTTTCGTTATCTCCCCAATTTGAACCCGGGTTTATTATTACTTCATCGCCTTTTTTAAAACCTGCCACTTCATCTCCAATCTTATCGATAACTCCTGCACAATCTGAACCCAAAATAATTGGAAATTTTATTCCTGAATATAAACCTTTAGTTATCCATAAATCCCTGTGATTTAATGCTGCATAATGAATTTTAATTAATACTTCATCTTTTCCCGGAAGTAAATCTTTTACTTCCTGAATTGCTAAATTTTCTTTAAGAAAATTTATTTCTCCGGTTTTACTTAATACTATTGCTTTCAATTCAATTAATTTTTAATTCTATAGATACCGGGCAATGGTCACTTCCCATTATTTCGTTATGAATATTCGCTGATACAACTTTTTCCGCAAAATCCTCCGATACCATAAAGTAATCTATTCTCCATCCTACATTCCTTTCCCTTGCTCGCGTGAACATATCCCAGTATGAATACCATCCCGGCTCGGGATTAAATTTCCTGAAAATATCAACGTATCCTAAGTTTATTATTTTATCTATCCATTCCCTTTCTTGGGGAAGAAATCCTGTGTTATTGGAATTCTCTTTCGGTCTTGCCAAATCTATTTCCTTGTGTGCGGTATTATAATCACCCGTTACTATTACACCTTTCCTGCCGTAATAATTTTTCTGAAGATAGAAAAACAGTTCATCATAAAAATCAAGTTTGTATCTCACTCTTTCAGGTCCTCTACCTCCGTTCGGGAAATAAACATTCGCAAGTACAAATTTCTCATATTCCGCAAATATTACCCTTCCCTCTATATCAAATTCTTCCTTACCAAAACCTTTTTCGATTTTCAGAGGTTGAATTTTTGAAAAGACAGCGACGCTCGAATATCCTTTTCTGTGTGCGGAAAACCAGTATTCGTGGTATCCCTTGAGGTCTATCAATTCTTTGCTAACTTGATTTTCCTGGATTTTGGTCTCCTGAAGACAAATTATATCTCCTCCGGATTCTTTTACCCAATTTACAAATCCTTTTTTTATTGCAGCCCGGACTCCGTTAACGTTCCACGTATATATTTTTATCGTTTTATTTACTGATGCCATTACTTTATCATCGGTTTATTTGACCTCGTCCAGGCAATTATTCCGCCTGTTAAATTTAATGGATTTTGAAATCCCATCTTTTTCATCTTCTGCATAGCATGATGACTCCTGTTACCGCTTCGGCAGTAGATGAGGATTGTTTTATACCTGTCAAGTTCGCTGACTTTGTTTAGAAAATTTGAATTATGATAATCAATATTAATTGACCCTTTGATCCTTGAATCTTTAAATTCATTTTCTGTCCGCACATCCAGAATAATGTTCTCGTTGTTCTTCATCAAATCATCAAACTGTTGAACATCAATGTCGGAACTATCTGTGTTTCTTGAAAATATATTCTCGAAAAATGACATTTCAATTTTTTAAATTAAAAATAATTTCCTTCACTTTTTAGCTGTAAACCGTCATAAAAATTTTATTATTATTAACTTTTTGTAATCAAATTCAAAGCAGATCCTGCAAGGAACCATTTTATTTGGTGTTCATTCAAAGAGTGCTGTAGTTCTATTTTTTCTTTTGTACCGTCTGAATGCTTCAAGTACATTTCAATTATCGATTTTGGCTTTAAGTAGTTCAGATCGAGGTCTATTAAATCATCTTCTCTTATCTTATTATAATCTTCCGTATTCTCGAAAGTTAATGGCAAAATTCCCTGTTTCTTTAAATTCGTTTCATGTATTCTTGCAAAAGATTTTACAATTATCGCTTTACCGCCTAAAAATCTTGGTTCCATCGCTGCATGCTCTCTGGAAGATCCTTCTCCATAATTCTCTTCTCCGACTACAACCCATCCTGTTTTATTTGCTTTATAATCCCTCGCTGTCTTTGGTACTTCGTCATAATTTCCTGTTACAAAATTTCTCACCGTATTCATCTTGTCATTAAAATAATTTATAGCGCTTATGAACATATTATTTGAAATATTATCGAGATGTCCTCTGTACTTCAACCACGGACCCGCCATAGATATATGGTCTGTAGTGCATTTCCCTTTTACTTTTATTAAAAGTCTCAGATCATGAAAATCTTTTCCTAAATCAGGAGCTTTAAAAGCTTCTAATTTCTGGAGCCTTTTACTTTCTTTTTTAATTCTGACATTAATCTTAGTTCCGTCTTCTGCCGGTTTCACGAAACCGAATTCCCCTCTAAGAAATCCTTTACCGGGTAGTTCATTTCCTTTCGGTTCTTCAATCTTTACTTTTTCACCTTTATCGTTTATTAATTCATCTGTCATAGGATTGAACAAAAGAGTTCCTGCAATCGCAAAGGCAGTAACTATTTCCGGTGAAGCTACGAAGGAATGTGTTGCGGGATTACCGTCATTTCTTTTTGCAAAATTTCTGTTATATGAAGTTATTATCGAATTTCTTTCTCCGTCTTTTGTATCATGTCTTTTCCATTGTCCGATGCAGGGTCCGCAGGCATTAGCAAGAACTAAACCGCCGATTTTTGTGAATGCATCCAATTGCCCGTCCCTTTGAATAGTTGCCCTGATTTGCTCCGAACCTGGCGTAATCACAAATTCTGATTTTGCTTTTAATCCCTTTTCATTTGCCTGAATGGCAAGAGACGCTGCTCTTTCCATATCTTCGTATGATGAATTTGTACAGCTTCCTATTAACGCTACCTTCAGTTCTTCCGGATAATTATTTTTCTTTACTTCATATTTAAAACTTGAGACCGGTACTGCTAAATCCGGAGTGAACGGACCATTAATATGCGGTTCTAACTCGGATAAATTAATTTCAATAATTTTATCATAGAATTTTTCACTTTCAGGATCTGCTTTTAAATAATCTTTTAATTCATTCGCAAGATTTCCGATTTCCTCTCTTCCTGTAATTTTTAAATAGTCGAACATTCTGAAATCATAGGGGAATAATGAAGTAGTGGCACCAATCTCTGCCCCCATATTACAAATTGTTCCCTTACCTGTGCAGGAAATCGATTCAGTTCCCTCACCGAAATATTCTATGATTGAATTTGTTCCACCCTTGACAGTCAAGATTCCAGCGAGTTTTAAAATAACGTCTTTCGCAGAAGTCCAGCCGTTCATCTTCCCCGTCAACTTCACACCGATAATTTTGGGAAATTTGAGTTCCCACGCCATTCCTGCCATAACATCAACTGCATCCGCACCTCCAACGCCAATTGCAACCATACCGAGTCCGCCTGCATTGGGAGTATGTGAATCTGTACCTATCATCATCCCACCCGGGAATGCATAATTTTCAAGTACGACCTGATGAATGATGCCTGCACCAGGTTTCCAGAAACCAATTCCGTATTTAGAAGATACACTCTCAAGAAAATCGTAAACTTCCTTATTATCATCAAGAGCCCTGAGCAAATCACTTTTCGCTCCTAATTCTGCCTGTATAAGATGGTCACAATGTACTGTACTCGGAACAGCTACTTTTTTCATATTTGCGGACATAAACTGCAGCAAAGCCATTTGAGCAGTTGCATCCTGCATTGCAACTCTGTCCGGTCTGAAATCAGCAAAATCAGTTCCTCTCGTAAATTCTTTTTCTGATAAATCGGAATGGGCATACAGAATTTTCTCGGTATAAGTCACAGGTCTTCCTAAAATCAGTCTTGTCTTTTCAACTCTTTCCTTCAGACCTGAATATAAATCCTTGATTTTATCAATATCAAAAATCATTTTTAATCTCCTTTTTGGGTTTATTATCTTCAAAAAATTTATTTAAATTTTTTATATCAAATATAGGTAAATTACATTTGTAATTTTCGCAAATGTAAACTGATGTTTTATTATCCGTGGTCCCAAGTGAATCAATAAATACGGAAATCCCGGCAATTTCTTTATTCTTTTTCAGAACTATTTTATCCGGCAAATATTCACGATTTATTTTATTTATGATTTCTTTCATAAAATTATCATCTGTATCTCCTGAAATAATAATTTCTTTCACAGAACCGGTATAAAAGCCATATGCTGTTAAGAGCATGGGGCTTGAAAATGGAAGCTTCTCCAAATCACTATAAAACAATTCCAGACTGTTTTTTACTTTTTCCATGTAATCTTCATTTTGCGTAATAATCCCAATCTTAAAAAGATTAATCAGCTGAACAGAATTTCCTGACGGTTCAGCGCCGTCATATATTTCTTTGATATTTAATATAACATCTTTTGTGTTTTTAGAGTTGTCGAAGAATCCGCCTGATTCATCATAAAATTTATTTAAGGCAACTTCATTAAGAGTGACGGCAATATTTAAGTATTTTGAATCAAAACCTGCCTCATATAAATTCAATAATCCATTTATGAAAAACGCGTAGTCTTCCAATGTACCTTCATATTTCACTTCTCCGTCTCTGTATCTGTGATAAAGAATTTTATCTTCTTTTGAAAATAATTTACCAAGAATAAAATCAGCACTTTTCACAGCAGCAGATAAAAACTTTTTATCGCCGCTTACCTGATAAATCTTTGCTAATGCAGATATCATAATGCCGTTCCAAGAAGTTAAGATTTTATCATCAAGATGCGGCTTTGGTCTTTCAGATCGGATTTTTCTTAACTTCTTTTTCGATTTTTCAAGTATTGAAATAATTTCCGCATCTTCCTTATTTTCGGCTTTTGCAATTTCATTTATATCGTTTGAGATGAAAAGGACATTCTTATTACCGAATACATTATGCGGATCATTGATTGTGTTACCGGAATACTCTGCACCATAAAAAGAATTAAAAATATTTCCATTTTCCAACCCAAGAATTTCCTCAATTTCTTTTCTTGTCCATAAATAAAAAGCACCTTCTTCTTTAGGGGACTTGCCTGAATGATCCGGAAAACTTTCTGCATCTTCCCCTGAATAAAATCCTCCGTTTGTATCCGTTAAATTATTCAGCACATAAATGGATATATCCTTTGCTATATCAAGAAATATCTCTCTTCCGGTTATCTGATAAGTCTCAGCGTATGTTATAGAAAGCTGTGCCTGATCATACAACATTTTTTCGAAATGCGGTACCCTCCAGTAGGAGTCAACCGAATACCGGTGAAATCCTCCCTCGAGATGGTCATACATTCCCCCATAATACATTTTCAATAAAGTGAATGTAACTATATCCAGTGCCTCGATATTTCCTGTCTTGTAATAATATTTCAATAAAAAGTCAGGAAGAACAGGTCTTGGAAATTTATTACCGGAACCGAATCCTCCGTGCTCATCATCATAAGCATTTTTTGCCTGCTCGAATGTCTTATCCTCTAAAAATATTATGTTCTCTTTGTCAAAACTCAATTTAGTCTTTCCGGAGATTTTCTTCTCTAAAAATTCCGTTATTTTATTTCCGCTTTCAACCACCTCACTCTGCTTTTCTTTCCATATTTTGTTTATCTCTTTGATAATGTCTTCAATTCCGGACCTTCCGTACTTAGCTTTAGGAGGTATATATGTTGCACCGTAGAATGGTTTTAAATCCGGTGTAAGAAACATATTTAAAGGCCAGCCGCCGCTGCCAAGCATTGACTGCAATGCCATCATATAGATTTTATCAATATCAGGTCTTTCTTCCCTGTCAACTTTTATATTCACAAAAGAATCATTCATCAGTCCTGCGATTTCCTTATTTTCAAAAACTTCTCTTTCCATCACATGGCACCAGTAGCAGGTGGAATAACCTATTGATAAAAAGATGGGTTTATTTTCATCCTTCGCTTTTTTAAAAGCTTCTTCGCCCCAGGGATACCACTGAACAGGATTATAAGCATGCTGCAAAAGATACGGACTCTTTTCATTTATTAACTTATTCGGTATCAAATACTAACTCCAAAATTTATTTTAATAATTTAGATTTTTAATTCCACAGGAAAACTGAAATATTTTGTCCCAATTTACTTAATAATAAAACAATAATTAATTATTTAAAATTCATATAAAAGGTTAAAAGAATAACTTTTTTTTAAGGCATTTGATTTTTATATTGCTGTAATTGTCAAATTAATATTTACATATGTCAAAAATTATTTTTGAAATAAATTACAATGTTTTTCCGGAGAAACGTGAAGAATACCTTCAGATAGTCGAAGAACTTAAAACCCGGATTCGGGAAAATACATCATCTGATTATTTTGTTCTCGAAAACAAAAAATTAACTAATAACTTCTCTGAACTGTATATTTTTGATTCCCGGGAAGATTTTGATAATATGGAGGATAATCAGGATGAAGCCACGAGTGAACTGATTGAAAAGATATTCGATGAATTTATTGTAAACAAAAAAGTAAATTACACAACTAAAGAAGAAGTATAATTTTTACAATTTTTTATTATTTTTGAAAGTAGCTGTTTTCATAAACAGGCTACTTTTTTTTCTTATAATAAATAATTTTATTATCTGCTGTCGTTCATGAAAATTAATGAATTATTCAATGCCAATGGAAATTTTGATTTAGGAAGGAATATTTATATCAAAATCGGTATTGGTATTATCACTTCATTGATTATCATTCTTTTCCTTCCGAATTATGAAAATACTACGATTGAATCCGAAGTCGGTACAATATGGTCTCACGAAGATTTGATCGCTGCTTTCTCATTCCCGATTTACAAGGATGAACCGGAATATGAACAGGAGAAAAAAGAAGCTGTGAAAATAATCAACCCCGTTTTTTCGGAGTTCCGTGTTGATGAAAATGAATTAAAAGATTCTATCGGCAATTTTTTTACAATACTTGATGAAGTACTCAGTAAAGCTTCAGCTCTTGAAAAAAATAAGGAAGGCGGAATTAATTCCGATAAACTTAATAGTATTAAAGAAAAACTCGGTTTCGAAATTGCAGACGAACACTGGCTAAAGCTTTTTCAATATTTTAAAAACGAAATTAAAGATAATAGCACTTCATATCAGAATATTAAGGTTTATTTGAAACAAACAATACTTTCTTATTATTCGAAATCTGTAATTAATGTAAATAAGTCCACCATCCCCACTAATAAGATATCGATCAAAAAGGATAACCAGAAAACGATGGACTCGGAATTACTCAGTAAAGTGTTTGACAAAAACGAAATATCAGGTTTGATTCGTGATAAAATTAATTCTCAGGTTCAGGATGAAATATTGAGAGGAATATTTTTTTCTGTTGCTGATAAATTTTTGAAGGAAAATCTGATATTTGATAAATCCCTCACCGATCTCGAAATTCAGAATAAGGTTGAACAGATCCCAAAAACAATAGGAATTGTGAAAGAAAATGAGAGGATCATCAGCAAACACGACCCGATTACAAAAAACACCAAACAAAAACTCGACTCCTATAAAAAAGTCCGGCTCGAAAAAGCCGGTGTACAGGATTATTTTGTCCAGTATCTCGGGAAAATTTTAATTGTTCTTGTTTTGCTCACTATGATGGTTTTATTTTTGTATTATATCAGGAACAGGATTTTTGCCGATAATTCTAAATTGGCATTAATTGCATCTCTCATCGTACTCGTAACATTCTTTTCTTTTTTAAGTCTTAAACTTGAAATCAATGCGCCCGTTGAACTGTTAATATTCGTCTCGGTTGCATCAATAATGCTTACCATTCTGTTTGATTCGCGGCTTGCTTTTTACACAACCGTCGTAATATCATTGCTTGTTGCATCTGTAAGAGGAGGGGATTACACGATATTATTTTATTCCTTATCAGGAGCGGCTCTTGCTATCTTTAGTGTGCGGGATATCAAAAACCGCTCTCAGATTTTCCGTTCATTCTTTTTTATACTTATCGGATATACTGTTTCTATTCTTGCTATCGCACTGGACAGGAACGAAAGCTTTCCGACTGTCATTACAGAATTAATATACGGTGGTATCAATTCTGTAATGTCCCCGATCATTGCTTACGGTCTATTGATATTTTACGAAAAATCTTTTAAGATAACAACCGACCTTACACTACTCGAACTTGCTGATTTCAATCATCCCTTGCTTAAAGAACTATCTACAAAAGCTCCGGGTACATTCCATCACAGCATAGTTATGGGCAGTATGTCAGAAGCCGCCGCTGAAGCAATCGGCGCAAACAGAGCCCTTACAAGGGTTGGCTGCTATTATCACGATATCGGAAAAACTATAAGACCCGAATACTATGTTGAAAATCAAATTGAAAGAGTGAACCGCCATGAAGCTCTGAATCCAAACATCAGTGCTAAGATAATAATATCACACGTTAAAGACGGAATTGAACTTGCGAAAAAATATAAACTTCCGCCGGAAATAATTAATTTTATCCCAATGCACCATGGCACTACTCTGGTCTCGTATTTTTTCAATAAAGCGAAAAATACAACTGACGGGAATAAAGAAGATGTGATGGAAAATACTTATATGTATCCGGGTCCCAAACCTCAGACAAGAGAAACAGCAATCGTCATGCTTGCCGATACAATAGAAGCATCAGCACGTGTGATTGAGGATTCTTCTCCCAAAAAACTTGAAGAAAAAATTGAAGAGATAATAGATAAACGACTTTTGGAAGGTCAGCTTGATGAGTGTGACCTGACATTGAAAGATCTGACCCAAATTAAAAAGAGTTTCCTTAATATCCTCGTAGGTATTCATCACCAGCGTATCAAATACCCTGAAGATAAAAAAACTAATTAATGTATATCATTTTTCGAAAACATTTTGTCATCCTGAACAGAGCGAAGCACTATATCGATGGATATTAATTCTAACACAAAACTCTTTGTTAACTTCCTGCGGACAGAAAAATCCTTATCGGAAAATTCCGTGCAATCTTACCTTTTCGATCTGAAAAAGTTTTTTGAATTCCTTGAAAAAGATAAATCAATATCTGATTTAAACAAAGTTGATGAAAAAATTATTCTCGATTTTCTCGGATATATGAGGAATTCAAAAAATAAAAAAGGGGAATACTACAAGGATAAATCCGTAAATAGATTTGTATCTTCTATGCGAACTTTTTTTAAATTTCTTAATAGTGAGAATATCCTGAATGATAATCCTATGGAATTTATCGATACACCAAAATTCGGGAGGGATCTCCCTTCGGTTCTTACTGTTGAGGAAATTGATAAAATATTCTCTCAGGCGGATACGGATACTTCGCTTGGTTTGAGGGATAGGGCAGTACTTGAAACCATGTACGCATGCGGTTTGCGTGTAAGCGAACTTATTAATCTCGAAATAAATGACCTTTATCTTTCCGAAGGATACATACGTGTTTTTGGAAAAGGTTCGAAGGAGAGAATCGTTCCAATCGGAAATTCCGCTGTTAGTTATATTGAAAAATATATTAAAGAGGTACGTACAAAGCTTAAGAATTTGAAGTCTGGAAATAATCTTTTTCTTAATTTCCGCGGCGGTAAATTTTCGAGGATGGGAGTCTGGGATATTGTCAGCAAATACTGCCGCAAAGCCCGCATCGAAAAGGAAATACATCCGCACACATTCAGGCATTCATTTGCTACACATTTGCTTGAAGGAGGTGCGGACATCAGGGCAATACAGGAAATGCTCGGGCATTCAGATATATCCACAACACAAATTTATACACATATCGACAAAGAATATCTCATCGAAGTCCATAAATTATTCCATCCAAGGGCATAGTAAAAAGAACAATTAACCCCGTAGGGGTGGAATATTTGTAGCCAAAGAAATTCTCTCACCTATCTAACCCCGTAGGGGTAAAATATTTGTATTTCTTCCTGCAACTGCATCTGCAACTGCTTCTTCCTCTTTTAACCCCGTAGGGGTGGAATATTTGTAGCAAGAAAGATACCCCCTCCTCTTTTAACCCCGTAGGGGTGGAATATTTGTAGCAAGAAAGATACCCCCTCCTCTTTTAACCCCATAGGGGTGGAATATTTGTAGCAAGAAAAATACCCCTTCCTCTTTTAACCCCATAGGGGTGGAATATTTGTAGCAAGATAGATTATCCTTAGTCATTCTAACCCTGAGAGGGGTGACACAAGACACAAAGAATAAAGAAAGAGCAAAAACAATAAGTAATGAATAATGAAGTATATGCCAAAAGTAAAAAATAATAAATACGTAAAATCCACGCCAGAGGCGGTCAGGCAATAACTTACGTAAAGGAGTTGTACAAGTTTGTCATTATATGTCATTTTAAATATTGATAAATCAGAGAATTCTACAAAAGAAATCATTCAATAAAAACTGGCAAAACTATGCCATTTTGATAGTTGCATAAAGAAGATTATTTTAAAGAACTTATGCAGAATCTTATAACCATATATTATTATGGTTATATCCAAAAATAAAGGAAATAAACTAATAAATCAAGCAATGCTTGTCAATTAATAATTAGAAATTAATTATTAATAATTTAATAGCAAAAACAACCAATAAAAAATTCATCGAGCAATAGCATTTGTGTTTAAGCCCAAATTAGAGTAATTAAAATCTTTAAACCTCAAACCATTTTGAAATATTGTGTTAATATTACATGGTTTAAATTGAGAAATAAAAAAATTAACTTAATAAAACGGATACTGGGAAGAGAAACTTGTCAAATTATGAAGAATTTATTTAACATGTTAAAAGGTTAATTTGCTTTAATAAATTAAAGATAAAATAAAATGACCTATTATATTGATTTATTCTCACCTGAAACTTATGAAGCATTTAAGAATTCAGATAGAAAAATTTCAGGATTCAGAGATAGGCAAAAAGGAATTGCATCGGAGATAAAACCAGGGGATAAATTCATTTGTTATATTACAAAGATTTCCCGGTGGTTTGGAATCCTTGAAGTAGATAGTAATTATTTTGTAGATAATAAACCGATTTTTTATACCTCTAATGATCCATTTGTTATTCGTTTTAATGTTAAAAATGATTTTATTCTTCCATTAGAAAACTCTTTACCAATGAATTTTGATGTTTGCTGGGAAAATCTATCTTTTACGAAAGGCAAAGCAAAAAATGACAGAAGTTGGACATCAATGGTAAGAGGTAGTTTGAGAAAATTATCAGACGAAGACGGAAAATATTTAGAGGGTTTAATTATTGCCCAACTTACTAATCCTGTTATTTATAGCTTAATGGATGAAGATAAAAAGAAATTAAAATCCACATCTGTAAAAACACAGGATAGTAAACAAGTAAATGTATCAATTCCCGAAAATGAAGAAATCAGTAAGATAGAAAGCAGTTATATCCAAACACCAAGGGATTCAAATAAGATTCAGGCATTACTTGCAGAAATTGGTGAAAGAATGAATTTAAGAATTTGGATTCCAAGAAGTGACAGACAAAAAGTTGTTGATATTTGGAAACCGAAAACAAAATGTTTAGTGGAAGAACTACCGTTAAACTATGATGATGCAACTTTGAAAACAATAGAAAATATTGATATACTTTGGATAAAAGGAAGATCAATCGTAAGAGCTTTTGAAGTAGAGCATACAACATCGATTTATTCCGGAATATTAAGAATGGCAGATTTAATGGCACTTCAACCAAACTTAAACATTAATGCTCATATTGTTGCACCATTAGAAAGAAAAGAAAAGGTTTTACAGGAAATTTCGAGACCTGTATTCGCATTTCTTGAAAAAGGACCATTATCGGAATCTTGTACATTTATTTCTTATGATTCAATTATTGAACTTTCAAAAGAAAGAAAACTCGAATATATGACAGACGCTGTCCTTGAAGAGTATGCAGAATATGCAGAGGAGTCGGAGATATAAAAAGAAGTGATTTAAAATTAATGTACTCTGAAATTCGAAAATTATAGATTTCACATAAATTTTGATATTTAATTATAATAAATTGAATACAATGATAAAAGATTAATCAAATTTTATTTTAACTTAAAATTATTTAAAATGAAAATTTTACATATTTCCGATTTTCACTATTCAAAATCAAAACTTGAAAAAGCAAAATATAAAACATTTATCTCAAAATATCTTGAACATATAACTAAAATAAAAAATATTGATTTTATAATTTTTACAGGGGATTTAGTTGATAGGGGTAATAATTCTGAAGATTTTAATATAGCTAATGATATTTTAATTGATCCGTTGATAAAGGCGACAAACATTGATAAATCAAATGTATTTATATGTGCCGGTAATCATGATGTTAAAAGAGATGAAGATATGGAAATGACTCAGGATCTTTTTAAAAATAAATTAATAGATAATGATATTTTAAATAATTTTGTTGATGATTCAAAAAACAATAAACAATTCAATTCAAGTATAGAATTACTAAAAAATTACAATGATTTCTCCCAAATATTTTACCGTTACCACTTAGATAAAAATAAAGATATAGATATAGTAAATTCACTTTATACATCTCATATAAGAAAAATTAATAATATTAATGTAGGGATTGTAACGATTAATTCATCTTGGAGAGCATACAATAATGACGCATATGGAAATTTATTTTTCCCATCAATTTTTATAGATAAAGCATTAAATGATATTAAGGATTGCAAATATAAAATGATGGTAATGCATCATCCGATATCATATTTTAGGGTTTTTAATGCTTTAGAACTGGAAAATATTATTCATTCAAATTTTGATTTTTTATTAACTGGACATGAACATGTACCAAAAAATTCTATAACATTGAATTATTCTAAAAGTATATGTCATATTGTATCGCCAGCTTCTCTAACTGATAGACAAGATAATAATATGGGATATTCAATATTAGAAATTGATGATGATTTATTAAATATTAAAAATGAAGTTGTACTATATGATATAAATAATTCCATCTTTTATAATCTTGATACAATCGAGCAGGAATTCCCATATGGCGATAACAAAAGAAATCAAAATAAGCTGAGAAAAAGAATAAAAGATATATATCTGTCAGAAATAGAAGAAATAAAAGACTTATTTGTAAATTTTACAAATGGAGAAACAACAAAAGATTTATTAGATTGTTTTGAAGACCCTGTCTTAAAAAAGAAAACCATGGAGGAAATTATAATTTCCAGAAAATCTGAAAAGCCAATTATATTTTCTGATTTATTTTTTAATAATAATTCTTACATAATTTGGGGCGACGATAAATCCGGAAAAACCTCTTTACTTAAAAAAATACAAATAGAAAATCTAGAAAAATTTTCGATGTATGGAATTATTCCATTATATATAGATCTAAAAGATATTAGTAGTCTACCAGATATTTTAACCCTATTAAAAAAAATATTAAAGCATTTTGATAAAAATACTTTAACAGGTTTGTTAAAAGATTATAAATTTAAAATTCTCGTTGACAATTTTGATTATAGTAAATTATCCTTTCTGAAAATAATTGAAACTTTCAAGAATGATTATATTAATACATCATTCATTATTTGCAGTGATATTTCAAAATATAAATACATTCAAACAAATTTATCTAGCTCAATTTCTTTTACAAATTTATTCATACATGATATAACTAAGCCTAAAGTAAGATCTTTATCCAAAAAATTACTTGGAAATAATGATTCGAATTCTAAAGTTGTTGAAAGAATGTATGATATGTTCAATCAATTTCATATCCCAATTAACTTTTGGACAGTATCACTATTTATATTCATACATGGAAAAGACAACGAACTAAATTTTAAAAACGATGGAGAATTATTAAATCTCTATATAGAAAACATATTGGAGAGAAAATCATTATCCTTGCAAAGTAATTCCGAAATATCGTATGATAATTATATTGATTTACTTGCTAATTTAGCTTATGAATTATATAATAAATATAAAAACGAATCGTATAGAATGAATTATGTTCAACTAATAAATTTTATAGAATCATATAAAGTTGGCAACGAAAGAGTTGTTGCTACTACTAAACAAATATTTGATTATTTAATTGAAAAAAGAATTATTAAAGAAAAAGAGGATGATGAATATACATTCAGACTAACTGGTTTCTTTGAGTTCTTTTTAGCAAAATACCTTTTTAAAAGCCAAGAATTTTTTGATACTGTAAAGAGTGATGAATATAAGTATCTAAATTTCAAAAACGAAATAGAACTTTTATCCTGTTTTAAAAAAGATGATATAAATTTTGTAAAGGATATATACAATTATACACAAAATAAATTTATATCCATTAATAAAGAATATGAAGGTAATTCAATTGATGAGAATTTAAAAGATAAAGTACGTTCAGTTATCGATTTTACTGAATTATCCGAAGTCGTTATTAATGAAAAGCCAAAAAGTATTGCAGAACAGGATGTTGTTGACGAAGAATTACCACCAATTGAAACAAATATACCGAAGGAAAATAATGACAAAGATTTTATGTCGCCAGAGGACAGTTTCTCAAAATTTTATTCTCATACTCGTTATTTAGATATTCTGGGAAAAACATTTAAAAATATTGAAAACACTTTGGACAGTGAACTTGAAAACAAAATATTGGATTTTCTACTATTGTCATATTGTAATTCGGGATATTTATTTATCGAAGAAATTATAGAAACTCCATTAGGTGAAATATTTAGTTTATCCATCGAACAAGAAAAAGAGAAAGAAGAAATTATAAAAAATTTTTTAATATCATTCATTCCCATTATTATTCAATCTCTTGTAACAAAAAGTTTTGGACATGCAAGAATGGAAATTATTATTCACAATAAACTAAAAGAATTATACAAAGACGAAGAAAATAATCAATATCTGATATTTATCTTAAATTTATTCTTGATAGAAGTTAATTTCGAAAAACATTTTAAAATTATTGATATCTTGATCGAAAAAGTAAAAATTGATCCTTTGCGATATTTACTTTTGCTAAAATTATTCTTTTATCATCATTTTAAATGTCATTCGAATATAGAACAGGAAAAATATTTTAAAGAAAAAATAAGAGACCTATCTAAGAAAATTAATCCAAAACTTAAAAAAGAAGAAATAGATAAAATTATTACGGGGGAAAATAAAAAGATATTGATTGATAATAAATTGAATGAATGATTTATGGTTTCATTTAAAGAATAAAACAATTTATTGCGGGGATAATCTTAAGATGTTGAAGGATATTCACAAAGATATTTTTTCAAAGCTCCGAAGTAAAAACGGATTATTTAATTTAACATTTTTACGATACTACGCTGGAGCGTAGTATCGAGGGAAAATTATTCCACCCAAGGGCATAAATTACCTTAGACCTTATTTTCTAAATATCTTTTTAATTTCATATTTGTTTAATTGCAAAAGTAAAAATGAATGCAGTTGAGTTTACAAATATTACGAAGAAATTTGGTGATTTTATTGCCAATGATAATATTAACTTTAATGTTCTGAATAATTCCGTCCATTGCATAGTCGGCGAAAATGGTGCCGGTAAATCAACATTGATGAAAGTCCTCTCCGGGGCGTATATTCCTGATAGCGGATATTTCAATATTTACGGAGAAAAAAAACATTTCAAATCCACTCACGATGCCATAGCATCTAAAATTGGTATGCTGTACCAGCACTTTATGCTGATAGATGATTTTACAGTTCTCGAAAACGTGATTCTGGGGAATGAAATATCTAAAGGAATGAAACTGGATTTTCCGGCAATAAGTACTAATCTCAATGAACTGATAGAACTTTATAATCTCGGACTGGATATTAATAAGAAAATTTCGGAACTAAGCATCAGCGAACAGCAGAAAGTGGAAATCCTTAAATTGCTTTACCGCGATTCTAATATTTTAATTTTTGATGAACCGACAGCAGTACTTTCCCCATACGAAGTGGATAAATTTTTTGAAATAGTAAATAAATTTAAATCTGAAAATAAAACAATAATATTTATCACACACAAACTGAAGGAAGTACTTGTGATAGCAGACTGCGTAACCGTACTCCGTAAAGGCAAAAAAGTTTACGAAGCCGGAAAAAATGAACTGAATATTCCCGCATTAAGCAAAGCAATAGTGGGAGAAGTGTCACACAGGAATCTTGATATACTCCGTGAGGATAAAGAAACACAAACATCTGCATTGAAACTCGAAAATATTTCACTCAGGAAAAATAAAATTATTGTTCTTAATGGATTCAACTTAGAGCTGTATAACGGAAGTATACATGGAATCGCAGGGGTTGAGGGTAACGGGCAGAGTGATATCATCGATGTCCTGTGCGGTTTAGAAAAGAAATTCACAGGTAAATTCGAGCCTGCTACACTCAGAACCGGAGTAGTGCCCGATGACAGAATAAAAAAAGGAATGATAAAAGAATATACGATTGGGGAAAATATGATACTGAAAAATTATAAAGGCAATTTTATTAATCATAAAAGACTTACCGGAATATCGGAATATATTATCACGGAATATGATGTCAGGGTTTCTGATATAGATTCTCCCATGCAATCGCTTTCAGGAGGGAATCAGCAAAAAGTGATATTTGCACGGGAAGCGGAAAGCGACAGCGAAGTACTTATTTTTGCCCACCCTACAAGAGGAGTTGATATAAATGCGACAAATTTTATTCACAATAGAATTATTGAGCAGAGAAACAAAAATAAAGCTATTCTCCTTATATCATCAGACCTTGATGAACTCCTGAGCCTTTCTGATACGTTGAGCGTACTTTATAAAGGAAGAATATTGAAGACATTTGAAAACATTCAAAAACTATTAGCGGAGCCGGGCGGAAATAATAAACTAGTGGAATCAGTCGGGAAATTAATGCTTGGTATTGAATGATGTCAGTTAAAAATAAAAAAAATATTCTCTCAATATCATTATCTGTATTTGCAACATTATTCATAACTACATTATTACTGCTTATTATAGGGAAGAATCCTATCGAAATATTCGGACTGATATTTCAGGATGTTTTTGCAAGCGGTTATGGAATAGGGCAGACACTTCTAAAAGCAACTCCATTAATAATCTGCGGCTGCGGACTCGCAATTTGCTTTCACGCATCATTGTTTAATATTGGTGCTGAAGGGCAGCTGAATGCAGGTTCATTCGCGATGGCTATCATTGCTCTAAAGATGTCCGGACTTCCAATATATATAGTCTTACCGGTGAGTATTATTTTCGGTTTTATCGTAAGCGGTCTGGTAGGATTAATTCCCGCTATAATAAAAATTAAAAAAGGTGTGAGCGAAGTAATCACTACAATTATGCTGAACTTTATTGTACTCGGAATTGTAAATTATTTATTACTCGATTTCTTTGCAGTGAAATCCACAATGCGGACAGAAAAACTTGCCGATAATCTGCTTATTCCTAAACTTTCTGAATATTTCGAACTTTTTCAGGGCTCATCCCTTAATTTTACTTTTTTTATTGCAATTATTCTCGCAGTAGCAGTTTATATACTGATTTATAAAACCAAGTTTGGTTACAAATTGAGAGCAGTCGGTTTTAATGATACAGCATCGAAATATATAGGAATAAAAAACAATAAAATAATTTTGCTTGCTTTCTTTTTAGGGGCGGGAATCACATCCCTTGTGGGATTAAATTTTATTATGGGATATAAAGGATATTTTGAACTCGGATTCTCTAATAACCTTGGATTTACTGCAATCGCCGTTACATTACTTGCAAAAAATAATCCTATCGGGATAATATTCTCGGCTCTCCTTTTTGGAATTCTCGATTATGGCGGACTGACGGTTAATCAACAAGTTCCGAAAGAGATTATGTTTGTGGTCCAGGCGCTTATTATACTTTCAATTATTTCAATTGATAAAATTGTTGATAATTATTACAAGCCGAAGAAATGAATGATATTCTGACAAATATATTCACTATTACTTTTGCCGCACAGATTTTCAGGCTCTTTACGCCTTACTATCTCGGAGCAAGTGCTGCGAATTTCTCCGAGCGCGGAGGCATTATTAATATTGCAATTGAAGGCTTTATGATTTCTTCGGCTTTCAGTTATGCCTTGTTTGCAATAGTGACGGGAAATTCATTACTGGCTTTATTTATGGCAATTCTGATAAATATAATATTCAGTTTCTTCTTTTCCCTTTTCACCGTTAAATTAAAATTAAATCACATTGTAACTGGTGTCGGATTTAATTTATTAATGGCAGGTTTATCAAAATTCCTTATAATTTTTATTTTTAACAGTTCAAGTAATACTCCGAGATTCGAAGATTTACCAAATGCTCCTTTCCTGAAAGAAATACCGCACATTGGCGAAGTGGTTTCTGATTATATTATTATATTTACAATAGCCCTGCTATTTATTTCGAATTATATTTTATTCAAAACAAAATTTGGCTTAAGACTTCGCTCAAGCGGTGAGAATCCTGAGGCAGGAGATTCGCTTGGAATTATGGTGAGGAAATATAAAGTGTATGGAGTTCTGATTTCCGGATTTCTCAGCGGACTTGCAGGTGCTTGGCTTGCCGGCAATCAGAATTCTTACAGTGACGGTATGATTGCCGGTAGGGGATACATTGCCCTTGCCGCCATGATTATCGGTAAATGGAAACCGACAAATATTTTCTTTGCCTGCCTGATGTTCGCTTTCTTTGAAGCCCTTGAAATTTCTATACAGATATCGGGTACCGATATACCTTCCCAGCTAGTTCAGATCGTTCCTTATGCAATTACTATTATAGTGCTTGTGGCATTCGTAGCTAAAACGAAACCACCCGCAGCAGACGGAATACCTTATTAACTTAAGTTATACTTTTACCGGAGGTTGTAACTGTAATGTTTTTTTTCTTTTATCAGAAAAATCATTGTAGGTTAGAGGATGTGGAATACTTATTAAAAGTAAATTAAATCTTTTCAAATAAGATTTACGATAAAATTAACTGCATAATAAATTAAAGCTCCGCACAAAGCTGATAATGGAATTGTTAAAATCCACGCCCAAACAATTCTTCCCGCTACACCCCATCTGACTGCACTTAATCTATGTATACTACCAACACCAACAATTGCCCCGGTAATAGTATGAGTTGTGCTTACAGGAATTCCGAGCATGGCAGTTCCAACGAGGGTGGCTGCTCCGGCGAGTTCTGCACAGAAACCACCAATTGGTCTTAATTTAGTGATTTTCATTCCCATTGTTTTCACAATTCTCCATCCGCCAAATAATGTTCCCATAGCGATTGAAAAATGGCATAAAATTATAACATAAAAAGGAACATAAAAATGGTCTATATAATTAGTTGAATATAATATGCCGACAATGATACCCATAGTCTTTTGTGCATCATTTGTTCCGTGTCCAAAACTGTATAATCCTGCAGATATTAACTGCAACTTTCTAAATACCTTATCTACTTTCCTTGGTTTTTGGTTTCTGACAATGTACGTTGTTAGAATCATATTAAACAATCCAAGAACCAAACCGAGCATTGGTGCAATAAAAATAAACATAATAATCTTAATCCATCCGCTCCATACTAATACACCAAAACCTAATTTTGCTACTGCAGCGCCGCCGTATCCGCCGATTAATGCGTGTGATGAACTTACAGGTAAACCAAAATACCATGTAAATAAATTCCAGAATATTGCTCCCATTAATCCCGAAGCGATTACATAAACTTCCACTGTCTCAAGATGTACAATTCCGCTGCCAATCGTTTTTGCTACATTTACTTCAAGTGTAAATGCAGCAACAAAATTGAAGAATGCCGCAAACAATACCGCTTTTTGAGGAGATAAAACCTGAGTAGAGACAATTGTTGCAATGGAATTTGCTGAATCATGAAAACCATTTAGAAAATCGAATATTAAGGCTATTATTACAACAGAAATTACGAGATATAACATTATCTGTCCTTATGATTTTATGCGTTCTTTATAAATATCCCTTCAATTACAATTGTAACAGTCTGACATCTATCAACTGCTTTTTCCATTAATTCAAGAATCTCTTTTTTCTTGATTAATTCTACAATGTCAGTTTCTTTATCAAATAGATTTGAAATTGCTTCCCTGAAAACTTTATCACCTTGAGTTTCATAATTTCTAACAGATACAAGTTTATCAAATGCATTCATTGACTCCTCAAAATCTTTTATGATTTCATCGATTAATTTTATTTGAGTTCTCAATATATCGCATAACTGGTGAGAAAATTCAATAGGATTTTTAACTTTATACAAATGAATTCTACTTGCAACAGCATCAATACTATCCATAATATTATCTAACGAGTTTGCAAGTTCATGAATATCTTCCCTGTCAATCGGTGTAATAAAAGTTTCATTTAATTCTCTTATTACATTATGTGTGAGGTCATCACATTTATTTTCCAAAATATGTATTCGACTCGCATATTCTGCTTTATTTTCCCATTTAACCAGCATATCATTTAGCAGATTTGCAGCTTCGAGAGTATGAGATGTAATTTGAGATAATAAATCGTAAAACTTAACAGTCCTTGGAACGAACTTTTTAAATAATCCCATCCGGATTTATTCTTGAATTATTAAATGCTGACT
>Ga0209540_10000941_pt1 | contig 23393 bp, 22 predicted proteins | sample BarGraIncu01121A_FD_184501 | JGI IMG/M metagenome (GOLD analysis project Ga0209540, IMG submission 184501) | Arctic peat soil microbial communities from Barrow, Alaska - Barrow Graham LP Incubations 011-21A (SPAdes) (version 2) | ecosystem: Environmental > Terrestrial > Soil > Wetlands > Peat... | reverse complement strand
GGAACATCCCCCAGCGGTCGATGTCGTGGCGGCTGGTGGCGCTGGACATCATCTCGATCGCGCAGCAGGCAAGGCCCGAGAGGAGCGGCCAGAGGCTGTTCATCCGGATCAGGTCCAGGACGTAGTCCGCCTTCGTGGGGACGATGTCCAGGCCGCCCCAGCGCGCGTCGTCCCGGCGGCCCTCGCCGGACTGGTCGTAGTGCCGCATCTCCAGGCGCGGGTCGTCCTCCAGGGCGCCGCCGCCATACGCCGCCGGGTCCTCTGGCCGCCAGAGCACGTTCGGCACGACGATCGCCTCGACCAGCGCGTCGTCCGCGGTCGCCGCGGAGACCGGCAGGTCCGGGTTGCGTGCGCCGCGCTCCGTCAGCGCCACGTGAGCACCCCCTTGCGCCACGCGTACGCGAGACCCAGCAGGAGGATCCCGACGAAAAGGAACATGGAGCTCAGGACGCCGGGGATCGGGTCGCGGATGACGAGCGCCCACAGGAAGATGAAGATCACCTCGATGTCGAAGGCGACGAAAAGGAGGGCGTACAGGTAGTACGAGACGGCGAAGCGGCCGTGCGTGTCGCCGTAGGTGTCGATCCCGCTCTCGTACGGGAGGCCCTTGCCCCGGCTGCCCCGCGTCCGGTGGCTGATGAGCCACGAGAGCCCGATCACCAGGAAGACGAACGAAACGCCGGCGAAGGCGAAGCCGACGACGTACCAGATCCCTTCCATCGCACCTTTCTGCGGCCGGGCAGAGCCGTCGGCCTCCCCGATCCGGGGCTGCCGGCCGGTCCACGTCGACCCGGCGGGAAGCTCGGGTGAAACGGGCGCACGCGTCGTGACCGGAGGGTCCGGGCGCGCCTTGGCATCCTAGCAGGAGCGTTCCGGGGACGCGGCCGCCGTGCCAGCCGTGGCAGCCGTCCACTCGTCGCGCGACCTCGGCGGCGAGCCGGCCACGGACGTCAGCCGCCCGGTGGCCACCCGGTAGGTGAGGCCGCGAAGTGGCGGCGCGCTCGAGACGCCCCGTCCCGCGAGCACGGCCCGGAAGCCGCCCAGGTGGCGAGGATCCAGGAGCCGCATCACCGCGCTCCGCAGGAGCAGCAGGGCGGCCGCATCGGCCGAGCGATTCCGCTCCCGCTCCAGGAGTTCCTCCAGCCCGCACCCCACCAGCAGCTCGGCCTGCGTGGTGTCGCCCAGGATCTCGAAGCCGGCCGCGTCCAGCAGCCGCGCCAGCGTCGTGGTGTCGACGTGGGCCGTGATGTCGCGCTCGCCGATGTCGCGGTACGGCGCGTCGGGCGACCCGTCGGCGGCGTGGTCGCGGTACGTCATCAGCGTGCCGCCCCGGCGTCGCGGGCCGTAGAGCTCGGGCGCCGGCGCGCCATAGTCGATCACGAGGACGATCCCCGCGGAGAGCGTGGCGGCCACGTCCGCGACCCAGCCCTCGATCGCAAGGCAGAGCTCGGCCCGCTGTCCCTCCGCGAGCGTGACGCCGGCCGCGGCAAGCGCGTCGAGGCGGGCCGCGATCGCCGGCGTGGACGGCGGCAGGAGGAGCTCCGTGAACGCGCCTCGGGCCGTGACGCCAACGTGGACCTCCCGCGGCCGTCCGTCGCGGATCTCCACGGCGTGGACGGGGAGCGCGTCGAGGAACTCGTTGGCCACCACGGCACCGGCGACCGGGGCGGCGCCGGCGGGCGGGGCGACGCCGGCGCGACGAGCGGCGCCGGTGGGCGGCGCGACGAGGGGCAGGCCCGCGGAAGCCGTCCGCTCCTCCAGCTCGGCCCGCCGGTGCGTGTTCAGCTCGATCGGCGCATAGACCAGGGCCTCAGCCAGCGGCGAGCGATCCTCCCGGAGGCCCGCGAGGATCGCGAGGGCCAGCGTCCCCGCGCCCGCCCCGTACTCCACGAGCGTGAACGGGTCCGGCCGTCCCAACCGATCCCAGACCTCCTCCAGCTGCCGCGCCAGCGCTGCTCCGAAGATCGGGTGGAGCTCCGGCGCGGTGAGGAAGTCGCCGCCGCGGGTCGGTCGTTCCCGCGGCCCCGTGTAGTAGCCACCCGTTGGGTGGCCCAGTGCGAGCGCCATGAAGCGCGCGAACGGGATCGGCCCGCGCAGGGCGATCTCCGCGCGGATCGCGTCGTCGGCCGGGGTGCTCACGCCATTCGGGCCGCGAGGAGGCGGATTCCCGGCCCGACCAGCGTGTGGCCGCCCGCGAGGACCGGGATCGGCGCGTCGCGGAGGCCCGTGATGAGCGCGCGCAGCCACGGGTCGGCGATCCGGTCCGGCAGCAGCAGGTCCGCGGCGAAGCGATCCTCGGCAGGCGGCCAGGCGGCCTCGTCGGATCCAAATCGATGCGCCATCAGGACGCGCGTGTCGACGACGGCGCCGTCACCCAGCTCGGCCAGCAGCCCGCCCAGCGCCTCGGGCCCGTCGCGGTCCACCAGGAGGCCGAGCGTCGATCGCGGCGGCCGGCGGACCGCGACGATCGGCCGGCGGACCTCGACGGCCCCAGGGTCAGCAGCGTCGCCGCCGTCGGCACCGCCGCCGCCGGGCCCGCCGTCCGCAACCCCGAGCGCCAGGGTGCTCGCCGCGCGCAGGCCACGCTCCTCGACGAGCGCCCGGACACGGCAGGCCGCGCCGCGCTCCAGGGCGCGCAGCGTCCCGGCCGATGTCCTGCCCGCCAGGACGAGCTCGGCCCGCCGGTCGGCGAGGATCGCCCGCACGCGTCCCAGCCGTTCCCCGACAGGCTGGATATCCAGCCCAGCCATGCGAAGGCGGGCGTCGTCCACAGCCCGTCCCGCCAGGAGCAGGTCCAGCGGCGAGTCGAGGTCGATTCCCAGCCGCCAGCGCCCGAGCCCGGAGACGGGCACCCCGGCGACCTCCGCCAGCCAGCGTGGCAACGCGTTGTCCGCCGGCAGATCCGGCAGGTCGCGCAGCTCGCGGAGCAGGGTCGCCCCGCAGATGGCCACGACGTCCGCCGAGTAGACGTTGTTGGCGAGCGCCCCCGGGACCAACCTGCCTGCCGCGGCCACGAACGCGCGCCGGTCACGGGCCGTCGCGAGCGGGATGGCTCCCGAACCCAGCACGACGAGTCCGGCTGCCCCGGCACTCAGCGCCTCCGCCGCGAGCCCGCGGAGCCGGGCACCAAACGAGATCCCGTCCGGCGGGCCGGCGACCACGCGGACGTCGGTTGCGCCGGCGGCCAGGAACCCGCTCCGGTGGCGCTCCGCCAGATCGGCCCGCGCCCCGATCAGCGCCCGCTCCAGCGGCCCCGCCTGCGGCCCCGCCTCGGCGTGCAGAATGCGAACGGCGACGGGCAGCATGCCCGAACGGTACCCCGGGAGGCGACAGGTTGGGACGGGTACGGGCGTACATCGGGCTGGGGGCGAACATGGGAGACGCCGCCGACACCCTGGCAGCCGCGATCCACGCCCTCGCGGCGCTGCCCGGCGTGCGCCTCGCAGGCGTCTCGCGGCTCTACGCCACAGCGCCCGTCGGCGTCACTGACCAACCCGAGTTTCGCAACGCCGTCGTGGCGCTGGACGTCCCGAGCGGTCCCGATCCCGTGACCGGCGCGCTCGCACTGCTCATCGCGCTCAAGGGGCTCGAGCGCGCGTTCGGGCGGCGCGACGGGCCACGCTGGGGACCGCGCGCGCTGGACCTGGACCTGCTGGTCTTCGGGCGCCACGCCATCCGCGCGGAGCGGCCGCCGGAGGCCCGCAGCGACGACCCTGCCCGCAGCGACGACCCTGCCCGCGCCGCCGCGCAGTGGCTCACCGTCCCGCACGCGAGCGCCCACGAGCGCCTCTTCGTGCTGGCGCCGCTGGGCGACCTTGCCCCGGGCCTACGACCGCCCGGCTGGGGCGAGACCGTGGCGGCGGCGCGGGACCGCCGCGTGTCGATCGAGGGGCCCGCGGCCGTTCGTCCAGTCGCCCGCTGGGGCCAGGTCGCCGGAGCATGGGAGCCGCCTGGGGAGGTGGGCCATCCAGTGGACGGTCGATGACCGAGGTTGCCCGGTTAGGAAGTTAGGGCTGGCAGGACACCCAGACGACCTGCCGCCACGAGGCTCCGTTTTCGCTGACGTCCACGGACCCGAACGTGATTGGGCCGACGTTGCCCGTGGGCGCGAGGCAGTCGGGCCGACCACCCTCGTGGAAGCCGCCCTGGGCGTCGGTCCACGCCACATCGAGCGGGATGTTGTATGCGGTCAGGGACCCTGCCTCCAGCTGTCCGGCAACGGCCCCGACGCCAGGATCGCGGCCAGCGCCTCGAGCGGCATCGGGAGCGAACCTGCTGGCGGCGTGACGTTGAGCGCGCCGGCTCCCGCGGAGAACGTGCCCACCTTGAGGGTGCCCAGCCGCGCCGACAGGACGTCGATCGCGCGAACGGTGTCGGTCTTCGAGGGGAGCGTCGAACCAGCGAAGCGCACCGTGTGGTCGACCGGCGGCACCGGGCTCGGCGTGGGCGATGCCGGACCGGACGCCTGGCAGCCAGCCAGCAGCAGCAGCGTGGCGACGACCGAAAGCAGGCGGGGGCGGTGCAGGAACGACGGCATGCGCGCGGAGACGGTCACCCGGACAGTATGCGTCGGGATCCGAGGAGCCCGGCGCGCGATCGGGACCGCGCATCGAGGCTGCGCATGGGCTACCGGATCGCGGTGCTCCTGCTCGCCGTGTCCCTGCGGCGCACTCGTCACCACGGCGGGACGCCCGTGCGTGTTATTCGTCGGTGCCGACCTCGCGACGGCACACGTCACGCGCCCCTCGTCTTCGCGGCAGGACCTCGCCTCGAGCGAGCGTACCGGTCGACCCAGGCCTTGGTGCTGTACCAGCCCGTCGCCCGTCGCTGTGCCTGGAGTCGCCCCTTCTCGGCGGCGCGCCGCAGCGCCAATGCGGTCACGCCCTTCCGCGTGAGCGCCGACAGCGGAAGCAACTGGAGCGGGCCCGCCAGCGCAGGCAGCAGGAATCCATCGAGGCTGTCCTTGACGGCGCGTGCCACGAGCTCGGCGAGCGGCCTGTACTCCGCCTGGTCGGTCCGTTCCAGCGCTCGCAGGTACCCCACGGGTACGTCCTCGTCAAGAAAATCGACCGTACCTCTCACCAAGGAACTGGCGAACTCGGCGACGTTCAGCCGCCCGCGCCCCGGTCCCTCGCTCTCGCCGAGCCGCGTCCGTGCCTGGAGCCCTTCGACGACTCTCGCGTGTTCAGGGTGCGAGCCATCCCTGGGCAGCTCGGTCGCCCTACAGCCGCACGGCCGGCGGCCGGCTCCGGTCGAACATGTGGACGGTGTCCACGAAGCGGACCTGCTTCGTCTGGTACGCCATCACGAGCGAGTGCGTCCGGGCCCCGCCGCCGAAGAAGCGGACGCCTTCGAGGAGGTCGCCCTTCGTCACGCCGGTCGCGGCGAACACGAGGTTCTCCCCGGAGGCCAGCTCGTCCGTCCCGTAGATGCGGGTCGGATCGCCGTGGCCCATCGCGGTGGCCCGCGCCTGCTCGTCCGGGTTCCGGAAGACGAGCCGCGCCTGGATCTCGCCGCCGAGGCAGCGCAGGGCCGCCGCGGTGATCACGCCTTCCGGGGCGCCACCGATCCCCATGACGGCGTGGACGCCCGTGCCGGAGACGGCGCACGAGATCGCCGCGGCGAGGTCGCCGTCGCTGATCAGCTTGATCCGGGCGCCGGCCGCGCGAACCTCGGCGATGAGCGCCTCGTGGCGGGGCCGCTCCAGGATGACGACCGTGAGGTCGTTGACGCCGCGCCCCAGGGCCGCCGCGATCCGGCGCAGGTTCTCCGCCGGCGGCGCCGTGATATCCACCTTGCCGGCGACGACGGGCCCGACGCAGAGCTTCTCCATGTAGCAGTCGGGGGCGTTCAGGAGCCCGCCCCGCTCGGACGCCGCGAGGACCGTGATCGAGCCTGCCTGGCCGTAGGCGACGAGGTTCGTCCCCTCCACCGGGTCCACCGCGATGTCGATCTCGGGCGCCTCGCCGACGGCGCTCTTCGGATCGCCGACGCGCTCGCCGATGTAGAGCATCGGGGCCTCGTCGCGCTCGCCCTCGCCGATGACGATCCGGGCGTCGATCGGGATCTCATCGAACGTGCGCCGCATCGCCTCCACGGCGACCCGGTCCGCCTCCATGGTGTCGCCGCGGCCCATCAGCCGCGCGGACGCGATGGCGGCGGCCTCCGTGACGCGGATCATCTCCAGGGCCAGCAGGCGTTCCATCGGAGGCTCCTCCTGTCGCGGGCATCCCGGGGCGGCCGGGATCCGGGGGCGGTCGCGGGATCTTCTAGTGGCGGAAGTGGCGGCGGCCGGTGAAGACCATGGCGAGATGGTGGCGGTCGGCGACCTCGATGGCCATCTCGTCCCGGCGGGAGCCGCCCGGCTGGATGATCGCGCTGACCCCGGCGATCGCGGCGTGGGCGATGGCGTCCGGGAAGGGAAAGTAGGCGTCCGAGGCCATGACGGCCAGCTTGGCCCGGTCGCCGGCGCGCCTGAGCGCGACCTCCACGGCGACCTGCCGGTTCACCTGGGCCGCCCCGATCCCCACCGTCTGGAGGTTCCGGCACAGGACGATCGCGTTCGAGCGCACGTGGGCCGTCGCGCGCCAGGCGAACATCAGGTCGGTCAGCTCCTCCAGCGTCGGCCGGCGCTCGGTTACCACGCGCAGCTGCCCGCGGTCCAGGGCCGTGTGGTCCAGCGTCTCGACGAGGAGGCCGCCGGCGATCCGCTTGAAGTCGAGCGCGGCGATCCCGTAGTCGCGCAGCCCGTCCGACGGATTGGGCGGCACGCGCAGGACTTCCAGGCCGGGCCGCGCGGCGAGGGCGACCAGCGCGGCATCGTCGTAGCCGGGCGCGACCACGGCCTCGAAGGTCCCGGCGGCGATCTCGCTCGCGGTGATCACGTCGAGCGGCCGATTGACCCCGACGATGGCGCCGTAGCCCGCGGCCGGGTCCGTCTCCAGCGCGCGCCGGTAGGCGGCCGGCAGGGCATCGTGCGAGGCGAGCCCGACCGGGTCCGTGTGGCGGACGACGACCGCGGTCGGGGCGGTGAAGTCGCGCGCGATCAGCCAGGCGGCGTCGAGGTCCAGGAGATCGTTGAAGGTGGGCGGTCGGCCCTGGAGCTGGATCGCGTCGGCCAGCGTGCCGTCGCGATGCGTCGTCTCCCGGTAGAACGCGGCCCGCTGGTGCGGGTTCTCGCCGTACGGCAGGTCGGCCACCTTCTCCAGCACGATCGAGACGTGCCGCGGGAAGGTGGTCCCCGTCACCTGGTTGAGGTAGGCGGCGACCTCCGAGTGGTGCGCCGCGACGACGGCGAACGCCTCCGCGGCCAGCCGCTGGCGCAGCTCCGCCGAGACGCCGCCGCGGGCGCGGATGTCCGCGACGAGGTCCGCGTAGGAGGCCGGGCTGCTGACCGCGGCCACGCCCGCGTGGTTGCGCGCGGCAGCCGAGAGGAGCGCCGTCCCGCCCACGTCGACCATCTCGAGCGCCTCGTCCAGGGGGACACGCCGCTCGCCGACCTGCGGGGCGAATGGCTTGATGGTCACCACGACGATGTCCAGCAGCCCGATCCCGTGCTCGGCGAGCTCCGCGAGCTCGTCGGGCCGGTCGCGACGGGCGAGGATCCCGGCGTAGACGGCCGGGTGGAACGTCTTGACGAGGCCGCCGACGAGCGGCGGGACGTGGGTGAGCTCCGCGACCGGGAACACGTCGATCCCGTCGGCGAGGAGGTGCTCCCGGGTCCCGTCCGTGGCGTAGAGCTCCACGTCGAGGCCGGCGAGGTCACGGGCGAGCGCGCTGATCCCTTCGTGGTTCGCGACCGAAAGGAGCGCTCGCACCCGGATCAACCTCCTGCGTCAGCACGCGCGGTCACAGGACGCCCGGGGCTTCTGGGCGGCCTCGCTCCTGGCGGCGAGTATACCGTGCGGGCATGGCATACTCAGCGTCCGGCGCCGGTTGGCGGCGCCGCCGGTGAGGTCGCGCCGTTCGCTGCGCCCACCGAGCCTGCGAAGCGACGGAGGCCCGCGCCCGTGACCCTCCCGCCCTGGGAGTACCTGTTCGCCACGTTCAACGACAGGGTCTTCCCCGACCTGTTCAACGCGATCTGGATCTTCTCGCTCGTCGGGATCGTGGCGGTCGTGATCCTGTACAACGTCCGGACCCGGCAGCTCCGACGCCACCCGCCGTACCTCGACCTCTACGAGTGGCTGCTCTGGACGTCGATCACGCTCTTCTTCCTGCTCCTGGTCTACGCCATCTTCCACTTCGACTTCATCTTCACCGTGGTGACCGTCCCGACCGGGCTGGGCGTCCTGGCCTGGGTCCGGTTCGTCCGCTTCCCACCGGAGCTGGCGCGGTACCAGCAGCAGCTGGCCAAGGCCCGCTTCTACTCGAAGCAGAAGTTCGCGCATCCCGAGTCGACGATCCGGCCGAAGCGCGCCCGGCGGCGCCGCGGCTGAGCGGTGGAGATCCGCCGCTTCGGCGTCGGACAGCGGCGCCCGGACGGTCCCGGCGGGACGACGGGCGTCGCGTCCCAGGTGATCCACGCCGACGCTCGCGGCCGCGTGGCGGAGCTGGCGTTCGCGCGCCGGGCCACGATGGACCTGCACTCCAGCCCGAACAGCGCCTGGCTGGTGATCGTGGAGGGCGGCGGCTGGGTCCAGGTCGGTGAGGAGCGCGCTCGCGTCGCGGCCGGCGAAGCCGTTCTCTGGCCGGCCGACGTCGAGCACGCGGCCTGGACGGAGCATTCCGAGATGCGCGCCTTCGTGGTCGAGTTCGCGGGTGCGGACGACGCGGCCGCGCGCGGGATCCTGGAGGGCAGGGCGCTCGAGCTGACCTCGGGCGGGGCCGCCACCGGGAAGGATGGTCCGGGGGATGGAGCGGCGCCGGTCGCGACGGGCGAGGGCTCGCTGGCAACGGGCGAGGGCGCGCCCGCGAACGCGAAGACTGCCGCCGAGGGCGAGCCCCTCTGACGTTCCCGCGGCCCCCAGTCGCATGCGTCTTGCCAACGGATCTGGAGCCTGCGCCGTCTTCCCCTTCTACAGCGGGTTGAGGCAGCCACCCCCGGCGACCCGTCCGGCCGGCCAACCCCACGCGGCCCGTGGGTGCACCGGGTGGGCACAATGACCGCCGGCGATCCGGCAGTGAAGGACTCTGTGTCACGGGATGCACCGGGTGGCCGCTGAACGGTTGTTCCGGTCACCGGACGCACGCCGCAGCCGCGCCGTGCGTCCTCGCCGGTCGCAGCGGTCACCGGGTGAACACGCCCACCCTCGGCCACTCGGCCCGAGGCAGGAGCGCCGCTCAGCCCGCGCCTACCGGACCGCGCCCAGCACAGCCCCGAACTGGCCCAGGATTGCGGCCGTCGCGCCCCACACGATCCGCCCCTCCACCAGGTAGGCGCCGTAGCGGAGCGGCCGGCCGCGCGGATCCGGGTCGATGATCACGGGCGCGACGTCGGGGAGGAACGCTGTCACCGGGGCTTCCAGGATCGCCGCCACTTCCCGGGGATCCGCCACGAAGACGGGACGCCGCGCGGCGATCGCCACGACCGGCTCCACGCGGAAGTTGCTCGGCGGGATCCACAGCGCATCCAGGCAGCCGATCACTTCGACGCCGGCCGACTCGGCATCGAGCCCCACCTCTTCCCAGGCTTCCCGCAGCGCGGTCGCGGCCGCGTCGGCGTCACCCGGGTCGACCTTTCCGCCCGGCAGAGACACCTCGCCCGAGTGGTGTCCCCCGTAGTCGACACGCTCCGTGAGCACCAGCATCGCCTCCCCGTCGTGGCCGGGATAGACGAGGATCAGGGCAGCCGCGGGCCGGGCGCCGGGCGGAGCCGCCGGCCGATCGAACGGAAGACCCTCGGAGAGCCGCTCCGGGCGCAGCCAGGCCGGCGGCGGCGGCAGCGGGTGCGGCGCCGCGTGCATGCGATCGCGGACCTCGTCGGGCGTCATGGTGGCCATCGTAGTGCCGCGTGCTCAGGGACGGCCCGGCCGGCATCCCCGTCGGCTTGGGACGCGGGCGGGCGCCACGGGCGGCGTGGGTTCGTTCCGGGCGACACGTGCAGTGCGGCGCGGCCAGGGTCGGACGGTCAGGCGCGGGGGCCGCGCAGTGTCCGATTCTTTCGGCGATGGCTGTCGGCCGCGTCGGCGTCCCCGCGTCCGGTTCTTCCGAGATACGCGCGCAGTTCGTACTACGTGGGATCTCGAGCGGCGGCGGTCGCGTCCCGGGGGTGAGCTGCCCGCGTCGTGCTCAGGAGCGGCGCGGCCGGACCCGCGAAGCGCCCGGGAGCGCTGGCGACGACTTGATTCGTCCCGTAGCACGAACCCTGGGCGTATGTCGGAGAAACCGCAGGCTTCTCGAAACAACAGGTCTGTCAGTTGAGGAGCGGTCCCTCGTCTCCGCCATCCTTCCGCGTCGGCGGCAGGTCCAGGACCGACGGGGCCGGCGCCGCACCCGACCGCGGGTCCCCGCGCCCGCCGCCGCGCGCATCGCGCCGATCCGAGGCGTCCGCGACGACCGTCGCGCCGCTGCTCGTGAAGACGAGCGTGCCCGAGACGGGATCCGCGTCGACGGTGATCGCGTCGCCGGGCCTGAACTCGCCGCGCAGGAGCGCCCGCGCCAGCGGGTTCTCCACCAGCCGCTGGATCGTCCGCTTGAGTGGACGGGCCCCGTACGACGGGTCCGTGCCCTCGCGGGCGATCACCGCCTTGGCCGCCGGCGACATCGTGATGGCGAGATCGTGCGACGCCAGGCGCCGCTGGAGATCCCGCAGCAGGAGCTCCACGATGCGCTCGAGGTCCGCCTCCGAGAGGGCATGGAACACGATGATCTCGTCCACCCGGTTGAGGAACTCGGGCCGGAACTCGGTTCGCAGCGCACCCAGCACCTGCCGCTTCATCGCCTCGTAGGCGGAATCGTCGGCGCTCGGGCGCCCCGTGAAGCCCGTGATGAGGTGGCTCCCGACGTTGCTGGTCATGATCACGACGGCGTTCTTGAAGTCCACCGTGCGACCCTGGCCGTCCGTCAGGCGCCCGTCGTCCAGGACCTGGAGGAGGACGTTGAAGACGTCCGGGTGCGCCTTCTCGATCTCGTCGAGGAGGATCACCTGGTACGGACGCCGGCGCACCGCCTCCGTCAGCTGGCCGCCCTCCTCGTAGCCTACGTAGCCGGGAGGGGCCCCGATCAGGCGCTGGACGGAGAACTTCTCCAGGTACTCGGACATGTCGATCCGGACCATCGCCTGCTCGTCGTCGAAGAGGAACTCCGCGAGCGCGCGGGCCAGCTCCGTCTTGCCGACGCCGGTCGGGCCCAGGAAGAGGAACGACCCGATCGGGCGGCGCGGGTCCTGGAGGCCGGCCCGGGCTCGGCGGACTGCGTCGGAGACGGCCTCGATCGCCTCGTCCTGGCCCACCACGCGCTCGTGGAGCCCATCCTCCATGTGGACGAGCTTCGCCATCTCGCCCTCGAGGAGCTTCGTGACCGGGATCCCCGTCCAGGCGGCAACGATCTCGGCGATGTCGTCCGCGTCGACCTCCTCCTTGAGGAGGCGCGGGCCGCCGTCGGTGACCGCGAGCGCGGCCTCCTGGGCCCGGAGGCGTTCCTGGAGCTGGACAAGCGTGCCGTACTTGAGCTCGGCCGCCGTGCCGTAGTCGGCCTCGCGCTCCGCCTGGTCGATCCGGACAGCGAGCCCCTCCAGCTCGGACTTGGTCTGCCGGAGGCCGGCGATCGCCCCCTTCTCGGTCTCCCAGCGCTGCTTCATGGCTCCGGCCTGTTCGGCGATCTCGCCGAGCTCGGCCTCCAGCGCGGCGAGGCGCGCCCTGGAGGCGTCGTCGCGCTCCTTGCGGAGCGCCTCGCGCTCGATCTCCAGCTGGATCCGCCGCCGCTCCAGCTCGTCGAGCTCCACCGGCATGGAGTCGATCTCCATCCGGAGGCGGCTGGCCGCCTCGTCGACGAGGTCGATCGCCTTGTCCGGGAGGAAGCGCCCGGTGATATAGCGGTTGGAGAGCGTCGCGGCGGCGACCAGCGCCGAGTCCGTGATGCGGACGCCGTGGTGGACCTCGTAGCGCTCGCGCAGGCCGCGCAGGATGCTGATCGTCTCCTCGACCGTGGGCTGGTCCACGACCACGGGCTGGAAGCGCCGCTCCAGCGCCGCGTCCTTCTCGATGTGCTTGCGGTACTCGTCGAGCGTCGTCGCGCCGATCGTGTGGAGCTCCCCGCGCGCGAGCATCGGCTTGAGGAGGTTGCTGGCGTCCATGGCGCCCTCGGCCGCCCCCGCGCCGACCACCGTGTGGAGCTCGTCGATGAAGAGGACGATGCGCCCCTCGCTGTCCTTGATCTCCTTGAGGACGGCCTTCAGGCGCTCCTCGAACTCGCCGCGGTACTTCGCCCCGGCGATCAGCGCCCCCAGGTCCAGCGCCACGACCCGTTTCTCCTTGAGGGTCTCGGGCACGTCGCCACGGACGATCCGCTGGGCCAGCCCTTCGACGATCGCGGTCTTGCCGACGCCGGGCTCGCCGATCAGGACGGGGTTGTTCTTCGTCCGGCGGCTCAGGACCTGGACGACGCGCCGGATCTCCTCGTCGCGCCCGATCACGGGGTCCAGCTTCCCGGCTCGTGCTTCCTGGGTCAGGTCGCGGCCGTACTTCTCGAGTGCCTGGTAGGTGCTCTCAGGGGTTGCGGAGGTGACCCGCTGGCCACCGCGGATGCCCGTGAGGGCGCCCAGGACGGCCTCGCGCCCCGCCGCGTGTCGCTCGAGGAGCGCCTGGCCTTCGCCCCCGGCGTCGATCACGCCCAGGAGCAGGTGCTCCGTGGAGACGAACTCATCCGCCAGCCGGCGCGCCTCCTCGGCCGCGCGCTCCAGCACGCGGCGGGCGCGCGCGTCGAGCGTCAGCTGGCCGCCGGCGATCTTCGCGCGGCGCGCGAGGAGGGCGGCGAGCTCGCCGCGGAACGCCCCCAGGTCCACCCCGAGCCTGCGGAGCGTCTGGGCAGGGATTCCCTCGTCGGCCTCGACGAGAGCGGCAAGGATGTGCTCCGCGTCGAGGACAGGGCTCTGGAGCCGCTCGGCGAGCGCCTGCGCTCCGGCGATCGCCTCCTGGGCCTTCTGGGTGAAACGGTCGAGGTTCATGGCGCGGTCGGATCCTTCCGGTCGGGGAGTGTCGGGTCGGCGGCGTCATCCGCGGACCGCGGGTTCATTCGGCGGGCCTCGGGTCGGGCTGGTCCGCCGCGTCCAGGAAGGCGGCGGCGGCCTGCCGTCCCGCCTCGTCGAGCACGGGCAGGATCACTCGGACCTTGACGTGGAGGTCGCCGCGGCCGTCACCCTTGAGGCGCGGCATCCCCTGGCCGCCCAATCGGATCACGCGCCCATTCTGGGTGCCGGCGGGGACGCGGAGCAGGACCCGGCCGGTCAACGTCCGGACGGGAACCTCGGCGCCCAGGAGCGCTTCGCGGAGGGTCACCGGCAGCTCCCGGGTGAGCGTCGCGCCGTCGCGGTGGAAGACAGGATGCGGCGCGACCTTGGCGATGAGCACGAGATCGCGCGCACCCGCGCCCTCGCCGCCGCCGCGGCCGCGAAAGCGAATCCGGCTCCCGGTCTCGACGCCGGCCGGGATCTTCACCTCCAGCCGCTTCCCGTTCACCTCCACGAGCCGGGTCGCCCCGTGAAAGGCATCGTCCAAGCTCAGGTCGACGTGCGCCTCCACTGCGGCCGGCGCCGCCACGTGGCCGCGCGCATGCGACCCGCGACCCGGCGCAGCGCCCCCGGCGCGTCCGGCCGGCTGGTCTGCCTCGCCCGGCATGTCGCTCGCGAAGAAGGTCCGGAAGAAGTCGGAAAAGTCGCCGCCGTCGCCGGCGAACTCGAACCGGATGCCTCCATCTCCGGCGCCGCCACCCATGCCGGACCGTCGGCCCGTCCCTGGTCCGCGGCTCGCGCCGGCCGCCGACCCGAAACCGGCGAAGGGCCTGCCCGGGCCGAACGGGTCGCCGCCCGCCCGGGCGCCCGCCCGGGCGTAGTCCTGCCAGTGGATACCCAGCTCGTCGTATTGCGACCGCTTGGCGGGGTCGGCAAGGACCTCGTTGGCCTCGTTGACCTCCTTGAAGCGGCGCTCGGCGTTCTTGTTCCCCGCGTTCCGGTCCGGGTGGTGGTCCCGCGCGAGCTTCCGGTATGCCTTCTTGATCTCTGCCGCCGTGGCGGTCTTGGGGACGCCCAGGACGGCGTAGTAGTCCTTGTACTCCATGGTGGCCCTCCCTCAGCAGCGCCGGAGACGGGCGCGCGGCCGGGCCGCGGTCAGCGGCCCGACGCGATCGCCGGGGGCTGGTCGGCCGGGAAGCCGGGTCGCGCCGGGACCGCGAGGGGCTCGCTCTGCTTCCCACCGCCGGAGCCCGGGGACCGCGGCTGGAGCGGTTGCGGGCGTCGCCGCAAGGCCGCATCCAGCACCTGGTCCATCGAGTCGACGAGGATGACCTTGATCTGCTTCCGGATCTCCTCGGGGATGTCCCGGAGGTCCTTCTCGTTCTTCTTCGGGAGGACCACGAGGCGCGCGCCCGAGAGGTGCGCGGCCAGGATCTTGCTCTTGAGGCCCCCGATCGGGAGGACCCGTCCGCGAAGCGTGATCTCGCCGGTCATCGCCAGGTCCTTGCGGACCGGGATGCCGGTGAGCGCGCTCACCATCGCCGTGGCCATCGTGATCCCGGCCGATGGGCCGTCCTTGGGGATCGCGCCGGCCGGGACGTGGATGTGGAGGGTGTTCTTCTCGAAGACCTCGCGCTCGATCCCCAGCTTCGTGGCGTTGGCGCGGATCCACGAGAGGGCTGCGCGGGCAGACTCCTTCATGACGTCGCCGAGCTGGCCGGTGAGGATGAAGTCCTCGCGGCCCTCCATCTTCGTCACTTCCACCGCCACGATGTCGCCGCCGACCTCGGTGACCACGAGGCCCGTCGCCGCGCCGGTCTGGTCCTCGGATTCCAGCTCCCCGTACTCGAAGCGAGGTGGGCCAAGGAACGCGACGAGCTTCTTGACGTCGACCACGGTCTTGCGCTTGCGGCCTTCGGCAACCTGCCGGGCGACCTTGCGCATGATGTTCGCCAGCTCTCGCTCCAGGTTCCGGACGCCCGCCTCGTGGGTGTAGGCCTGGACCAGCTCCACGAACGCATCGTCCGTGATCCCGATCCTCTTCTCCGTGAGGCCGTGGTTGTGGAGCTGCTTGGGGAGCAGGAATCGCTTCCCGATCTCCACCTTCTCGCGCTGGGTATAGCCCGGCAGCTGGACCACCTCCATCCGGTCGCGCAGCGCCGCCGGGATGGGGTCGAGCAGGTTGGCCGTGGTGACGAAGAGGACCTTGCTCAGGTCGAACGGCACCTCGAGGTAGTTGTCCTGGAAGGTGTTGTTCTGCTCCGGGTCCAGGACCTCGAGGAGCGCGGACGACGGGTCGCCCCGAAAATCCATGCCCAGCTTGTCCACTTCGTCGAGCATGAAGACGGGGTTGTTCGAGCCGCTCGTCTTGATGCTCTGGATGATCCGGCCCGGCAGGGCCCCGATGTAGGTCCGGCGGTGGCCGCGGATCTCCGCCTCGTCATGGACGCCGCCGAGGCTCATCCGGACGAACTTGCGGCCCATCGCGCGGGCGATCGACTTTCCGAGCGACGTCTTGCCGACGCCGGGCGGGCCCACGAAGCAGAGGATCGGGCTGCGGATGGTTGCCGCGAGGGTGCGGACCGCGAGGTACTCGAGGATGCGCTCCTTGATCTTCTCGAGGCCGAAATGGTCCTCGTCGAGGATGCGGGCAGCCTCGCGGATGTCCAGGTTGTCGTCCGTGGAGGTGTTCCAGGGCAGCCCGACCAGCCAGTCCACGTAGGTTCGGATCACCCCGACCTCGGGCGAGGCGGACGGGATCCGGCTCATCCGGTCGACTTCCTTGAGGGCCCGCGCCCGGACCTCGTCGGGCATCCCGGACTGCTCCACCTTGTCGCGGAGCTCGTGGATTTCCGCCTGCTGGGGGTCGTCCTCGCCCAGCTCGCGCTGGATCGCCTTGAGCTGCTCGCGGAGGATGTACTCGCGCTGGGTCTTGTCGAGCTCCGACTTGACCTCGCTCTGGATCTTCCCCTTGAGCTCCAGGATCTCCACCTGGCGGTTGAGGAACGTCGAGACGAGCTTGAGGCGCTCGACGACGTCGATCGTCTCGAGAAGCTCCTGGCGCTGCGCGGTGGACATGTCGGGGCTGTAGGCGACCATGTCGGCGAGCAGGCCCGGCTCGGTGATGTTGCGCGCGGCGACAGCCGCCTCCGGCGGCACGGGCGCGCCCGACTGGACGTACTGCTCGATCTGGGCCTGGACGGTCTTCATGAGGGCCTCGACCTCGAGGTCCTTCGGGGAAGCGTCCGGCAGCTCTTCCACCGTCGCGACGAGGTGTGGGCTGGTCGACACGAAGCCGTGCACGCGCAACCGGCTCTGGCCCTGGACGATGGCCCGCACGGTGCCGTCCTGGAGCTGCACCACCTGGGCGATCTTGGCGAGCGTCCCGATCGGGTAGAGCTCGGCGGGATCGCTGATCTCTTCCATCTCGGCCCGGCGCTGGGTGACCAGCGCGATCATGCTCCCCTCGGCGACCGCGGCGTTGAGCGCATTGACGCTCTTCTCCCGGCCGACCTGGAGCGGCACGATCATCTCCGGGAAGATGACCGTCTCGCGGAGCGCAACGAGCGGCAGCTCGCGGGTCCGCGTCTCGGTCGGTCGATTCCCGTCCTTCTTCTGTCTCGGCATCACGCCCTCCTGGCGCGTATGGGACGCTGGAGCGCCCCGGGTCGAGGGACCGGCCCGATGGCCGGGGCCCCCGTCCGGGGGCGCGCTGTGAATTCGTACGGCTTCGTCCCGATCATGGCGCGGATCGAGGGCGCGGTGCGGGTGGTGCGGATGTCAACGCCTCCGGGTCAGAACCTGTGCTGTCCCGCAGGCTCGGGGCGGCCGCATCGTCGCAGTCACCGGCGGTCCATTCGTCCGAGAGGGCTTCCAGGATGCGGACCCCGAGTCGTTCTTCGAGCTCGAAGAGGATTCGGACGCCGGCCAGGTTGACCCCGCGGTCCTGGGTGAGATGCCGGATCCACAGGATCCGGCGCACGTCGTGGTCGGAATACAGTCGAATGTTCGTCGGCGTGCGAGCCGGCTCTATCAGGCCCTCGTCCTCGTAGATCCGGAGCGTCCGCGGATGGACCGCGACGATCCGGGCCGCCACGGAGATCACGTAGACCGGGCGGGTGGGGTCTGGATCGAACCGGCTGCGCTGCATGGGCGTGGATGGCTCAGTGGCCGCCGCCGGCCCTGACGAACGGGTCGGCGCCTGCGAAGGTCGCGCGCCAGGCCCTCGGCCGGGCGTCGTCGTCGATGAGGTGCTCCATCGTCAGGGGCAGCAGGGTACTCTCGATCCCGGTCGGTTCGAAACGCCCTCCTGCCATGCTTCCGGACACGATCGAAGTATGGAACCCTGACAATGATGTTGTCAAGAGTCAGGCCAATCCCAGGGTAAGGGTTGGGCCATTCGGTCGGGATGCGTCGGCGGTCCGAGGCCGCCGGTCGCGACCCCTGGACGGCAATCGGCCCCTGCCCGGTGCTCGGGCCGGTGGCCACCGGGTTACGCGACCGGAAATGCGCCGATCAGCGTCCCGTGGAGGGCCGGCTCGCACTCGGGTCGACCGGTTGCGATCACCTTGTCGCCGGCCCGGAAGATCGTATCGGGGCCCACCGGCTGGGCCACCTCGTCGCGGACGATCGCCACGACCGAGCACCCCTCCGGCAGCTCCAGCTGCAGGAGCGTCCTCCCGACGGCGGGCGACTCCGCCGTGAGCTGCGCCTCCACCAGCTCGAACTCGTGAGACAGCGGCGCCAGGTGCAGGAGCTCGTGGACCGGGATGTCCTGCTCGATGGAGCCGAGGATCATCCGGGTCGGCGAGATCAGCTCGTCCACCCCGAGATGCTTGAAGAGCGGCTCGTTCTTCGGGTTGTTGACCCGGGCGATCGTCTTCGGCACCGCGAAATGGTGTTTGGCCATCTGGCAGATCACGAGGTTGTCCTCGTCGTCGCCGGTGACCGCCGCCACGACATCCGCCCGGTTCGCGCCCGCGTCCGCGAGGGCGCTTCCTTCGCAGCCGTCCTTCGCGACGACGATCGAGCCGATCTCATCGGCGATCTGCTCGGCGCGGCCGCGATCCTTCTCCATGAGCACGACTTCGTGGCCAGATTCGGAGAGTTCGCGGGTCAGGTAGTAGCCAACTTTCCCGCCGCCCACCACCAGGACAAACATCCTCAGTCCTCCCCGTGCCCGGCGGTCGCGCCGGCTCCGATGGGCGGGTGGTCATGCTCGGCCCCGGGGCGGACCGACGGCTCGCTCCCTTCCGGGAGCCCCATCGCGGCGAGGAGCGCATCGGCGACCATCGTGGTGCGGCAGACAGTCCCGATCCCCAGCTCGGCGTACGCCTGCGCGCGCATCGGGTCGTTGACCTTCGCGTAGACCTTGCCGATCAGCAGCGCCTCGCGGGCCAGCTGCGCCGCCAGGATGTTCCGGTTGTCGCCCTCGGTCAGGGCCAGGAAGATGTCGGCCCCGTCCGCGCCCGCGCGCCGCAGCGCGTCCTCGTCCGTGCCGTCACCCCGCACGGCCTCCCCACCGAAGGTAGCGGGCAGCCGGTCAAAGGACCGCGTCAGGAGGTCGATGACGATGACGTCGTGGCCCGAGGCATCGAGCGATGCCGCGAGAAGCCCGCCGACCCGGCCGCAGCCGATGATGACCGCCTTCATGCGTGGATCTCCTCTGGCATCGGCTCGCGCACCACCCATACGGCGCACGGCGCGTTCTTGAGGACGTACGGCACGGTCCGCCCGATCGCGAAGTCCCCGCCGAACCGCTTGCGATACGGGAGGCCCACGACCAGCAGGTCCGCCTCTCGCTCCACCGTCTCGTCGACGATCGCGGCACCCACGTCGCGGGCCTGGACCAGGACGGGCTCGAGCTTCCCGCGGAGGTGCTCTGCGATCGCCTCGGCTGTGTCGAGCACCCGCTGGGCGCTCTCCGAGTGGTCGGCGACATTGGCGTCGAGGGGGAGCGTCCAGTCGATCTCGACGACGTGGATGGCCACAACCTCGGCCTTCGTCGGGCGGGCCGTATCGACCACGAGCCGGACGATCCGCTCGTCGCAGGGACCGCCATTGAGGGCAACGACGACGCGGGAGAACAGCGGGATGGGCTTGACGGCCACGGGGTGGGGATGACCTCCGGGTCAGCGATTCCAGACCCGGAGATGCGGGCCGCGACGGGTGACATCCGTCACCGGGAACGATACCACCGGGTCGTGCGACCGGCGCTCGCCAGCCTTCTCAACCCCCGGGGTCGTCCGGTGGGGTGTGCGAATCCAGGCGCCCGCGGCGCTCGAAGATGGCCGGCTCCTCGCCGCGGTAGGGGACGTTCGTGATGACGGTGTTCGGGCGGCCCAGCAGCGCACGACGGAGCTGGTTCGTCGACTGGTTGTACAGCATCCGTTCCCACCAGTGGCGCGGGACGTACTCGGGGATGACCACGAACGTGATCGGCGCATCCTTGTCCGGCGTCCAGGCCTGGTCCAGCACGTCCAGGTAGGCGAGGAACGGCCCGGTCAGCGCGCGGTACGGCGACTCGACGACGACCAGCGCGACGCCGGGCACCTGGCGTGCCCACTGCTCGCGGACGTATTCCGCGTACGCGTGGTCATCGACGACGAGGACCGCTCGTATGTCGGCGGAGATCGCCCGGCCCACGTTGACCGCCTGGACGACCGACCGGCTCAGCCCGTTGATCGGGACGACCACTCGTTCCTCGCGGTGCAGTGGCGAGATGACCTGGTCCGGGCGCAGCGCGAGCTCGCGGCTGGATGTCGCGTACTGCCGATGAATGAACCAGAAAAGCAGCACGAGGACCGGGATCAGGACAAGGACGAGCCATGCTCCACCGGCGAACTTCACGCTCGAGACCACCAGGAGGACGACGAGGGTCAGGAGGCCGCCGAACGCGTTGATCGCCGCCCGCCACCACCAGCCCGACCCGCGGTCGGCGATCCAGTGGCGGACCATCCCGATCTGCGAGAGCGTGAAGCAGACGAAGACGCCGACCGAGTAGAGCGGGATGAGGAGGTGTGTGTCGCCCTGGAACACGATGAGGAGCAGCCCGGCGACGCCGGCCAGGATGACGATGCCGTAGGAAAATGCCAGCCGGTCGCCGCGGAAGCTGAACTGGCGGGGCATGTAACCGTCACCGGCAAGGATCGCGGCCAGGCGCGGGAACGCGTTGAAGCTCGTGTTGACCGCCAGGAACAGGATGAGCGCGGTGGCGACCTGGAGGGCGACGAAGAGCGGTGTGCCGTCGCCGAAGATGGCGCCTCCCAGCTGGGCGATCGCGGTCGGCCCGCCGCCCGCGACCGCCGGGCGGAGGCCCATCACGTCGGCGAGGAACATGAAGCCGACGAAGAGGACGCCCAGGAGGATCGCCATGATCGTCATCGTGTTAGCTGCATTCCGCGATTCCGGCGGTTTGAAGGCAGGGACCCCATTGGCGATGGCCTCCACGCCGGTGAGGGCGACCGAGCCCCCCGCGAAGGCGCGCAGAAGAAGGAAGATCGTGAACGCCTCCGCCCCCGGCACCGGGACCTGCTGTGGAATGGGCGGGCTCGGAAGCTGGCCGGTCATGGCCCGGGCGAGGCCGAGCCCGATCATCAGCAGCGCCATCCCGATGAACACGTAGGTCGGCAGCGCGAAGATGTTGCCCGACTCGCGAAGCCCCCGCAGGTTGCCGATCGTGATGAGGGCGATCGAGACGATCCCGATCTCGATCCGCCAGTCGTAGAGGCCCGGCCAGACCGAGTACGCCTGGGCGACTGCCGAGGCGGTGGAAACAGCCACCGTCATCACGTAGTCGATCATCAGGGCGCCAGCGGCGATGAGCCCGAAGACCTGGCCGAGGTTCTCCTTCGCCACGGCATACGCCCCGCCGCCCGACGGGTAGGCCCGACAGACCTGGCGGTACGAGGTCGAGACGACGGCGAGCATGAGGGCGATCGCCAGCGCCATCTCGACGGAGAACTGGAGCGCAACGACGCCGCCGGCGAAGAGGGCGATGAGGATCTCATCCGGGGCATAGGCGGAGGACGAGACGGCATCGGAGCTGAAGATCGGGAGGGCGAGCTTCTTCGGGAGGCGCTCGAGCACCTCCTCTTCGCTCGCGAGCCGCCGGCCGAAGAGCAACCTGCGGGTACGCTCGACCGCCCGCCCGCCGCCGCTCTTCGGCTCCAGCGTCGACTCCTTGGCCGTCAGCTGGCCCGGGCCGGTATAGCGGAAGTACGGGGAGTGCGGGCGATCCACGCGAACGCGCCGGTCCCCGATCTTGCGGCCCTGGAGGGGCCGGCGGCCACCGATCATGCGAAGGTCGTCACTCGAACATGGGGGCCGGCGCTGTCGCGGCGGCCAAGGGCAAGACGATGGTTATACCACCACGCCGAGCCACTGCGACTCCCGCCGTCGTTCAGAGCCCGCGCTCCAGGCGCGCCACCAGCCGGGCCGGAAACGCGGCCGCGCGCATCGCCGCCTGGACCTCGGCGATCGGGTAGGCGACCCTGTGCCAGGTCAGCGTCGAAGCAGCCAAGTCCAGGATCGCCGCGCTGGCGCGCGGGTCGCCGTCGCGAGGTTGGCCGACGCTGCCCGGATTGAGGAGGAGGCGTCGCCCGTCGAGCGGCAGGACGGAGCCATGGGAGGGGCCCAGCGGCTCCACGCGCCCGTCGTCCACGCGCCACGCGGCAGGGATGTGGGTGTGCCCGTAGAAGCAGTACGGCGTCGCGAACGCGGCGAGGCTCGCCCGCGCGTCGGGCGCCGTCATGATGTACTCCCAGGTCGGGTCGCGGGGGCTCCCGTGGACCAGGGTCATCTCGCCGAGCTCTGCGCGCTCCGGGAGGCCGGCGAGCCAGGCCCGAGTCTCGGGGGAGATCCGCCCCGCCGTCCACTCGATGGCGCGCCGCGCGTCCGCGTTGAACCACTCGGCCATCCCGAGGTCCTGGGTGGCCGCGTCGTGGTTTCCGCGCACGCCGACCGCGCCCAGCTCGCGCAGCCGAGCGACTACCTCGTCCGGATGGGGCCCGTACCCCACGACGTCGCCCAGGTGCCAGACGGCGTCAACGGGACCCAGTGCCGCGAGCACGGCTTCGAGCGCGGGCAGGTTGGCGTGGATGTCCGAGAGGACCGCGATCCGCATCCCGGGGAGCGTAGCAGCCTGCGCGCTGCGGGCGATGCGCGGTTCGCGGCCGGTCGCCCCAGGGGCCCCCGGGGCGCGGCCCCGTCGCTCACCACGGATGTCGGGCGCGCTCCACCGGGGGACGTGGCCAGCCTGCCGGGGTGCGGCCGGTCTTCTGACAGACCACCAGGACGTGGCCGGCCGGAACCGGCGACGCAAGCTGGAGCATGTCGAGCGTCCCGCCGCCGAGTGCGGCGAGGGCGGGCATGGCACGAAGGCGCTCCTCGCCGATCTCCGACCGCTTCCAGGCGATGAGCAGGCCACTGGGCGCGAGCAGCGGAAAGGCCAGCTCGACGAGCTCCGGCAGGGCCGCCACGGCGCGCGCCGTCACGACGGGCCAGCGCTCGCGGTGACGCGGGTCGGCGGCCAGCGTCTCGGCCCGTTCGGCGGCAACCTCCACGCGGTCGGCGAGGCCCAGCCCCGTGACCGCGGTCGCCAGGAAGCGGGCCTTCTTGCCGATGGAGTCGACCAGCAGGGCTCGCTCCGCGGGCAGCGCGATTGCGAGTGGCAGGCCCGGGTAGCCACCGCCCGAGCCGAGGTCCAGGAGCGCGCGGACGCCGTTCTGGCGGAGCAGCGGCAGCGCTGCCAGCGCGTCGAGCACGTGCGCCGCCACGGCGGCGCGCGGGTCGCGAATCGCCGTCAGGTTCACGGCGCCGGTCCACGCCAGCAGCAGGCGGAGGTGGTCCGCGAGGGCGGTCACGGCCGGCGACGGCAGGTCCCCCAGGCCCATCGCCACCAGGCCGTCCGCGAGCGCGGCCTGGGCGTCGGGCGGGAGCGGCGGGCACCGGGACGGATCGGCCGGGAGCGGCGCGCGATGGTGCAGGCCTGGGGCCCTCCAGCTGGCATGACCGGCCCCCCGCCACGACGACGCCGCTTCCCGGCCGGCGATCGGCTCGCACCAGCCGACATGACGCCGACGGTCTCACGCTGTCCGCGCGGTTCGTAGCCGGGTTTCCCCTGGGCCCCGCGCGGGCAACGGTCCCCGTCGTTGGTCCGCGGTCGATGCGGAGACGGATCGTCCATCCCGCCCGCGGGCGTGTCAACGGGCTTATCCACGAACTCCGCGTGGTCGCGAGCGATTGTGGACAACCCCGCCGGCGCCGAATTCGGCTGGTGGACCGG
>Ga0209540_10000939_pt1 | contig 23423 bp, 20 predicted proteins | sample BarGraIncu01121A_FD_184501 | JGI IMG/M metagenome (GOLD analysis project Ga0209540, IMG submission 184501) | Arctic peat soil microbial communities from Barrow, Alaska - Barrow Graham LP Incubations 011-21A (SPAdes) (version 2) | ecosystem: Environmental > Terrestrial > Soil > Wetlands > Peat... | reverse complement strand
GGGCAGCAGGTCCGCCGCTGCCGCATCGCGCCAGGCAGTCTCCAACCCCGCCAGACCGGTACCGTCCAGCCCATTCAGAGCCAGGCAAGCCGCGTTCATGGCGCCGATGGACGTCCCGACCAACATGTCCGGCCGGATACCGGCCTCCAGGAGGGCCCGCAACGCGCCGGCTTCCAAGGCGCCTCGCGCCCCTCCTCCGGACATTACGAAAGCCAAAACTCGCGCCGGCATTTACAAAGCTCCCCACCGGACTGGGCGGGCTGCTGCCGAACGCCCGGTCAAACTCCTCACTCGACGCAACTCGGCTGGCAGTGATGTTCTGCACCAGTGTAACACAATTCGAGCCTGAGTGATACCTTTAAGCCAATAAAGCATCCTGCGATTCTTATGGCTGTAATGCAAACCCCAGCCTCTGAAAGCTTCAGCGGCAGAGGGGGTCCTATCCTTTTTCGCGCGACTGTAGTACAATGCAGGCGCATAAGGAGACATTAGCGGCACAGTCACGGTCTCGAAGGAGGGTCTATGACGACGGCATTCGTGCTTAGCGGCGGCGGAATCCGTGGGCCTCTGCACGTTGGAGCTCTGCAATCGCTCCTCGAGCATGGCATCAAACCGGACTTTTTCGTCGGTACTTCGGCCGGTAGCCTCAACTCCGGCTTCCTGGCCGCGATGGGCGCCGATCTGTCGAGCATTCCCGCGCTCCAGGCCGCCTGGCGCAAGGGCACGGCCGGTGTCGTCTACCCGGGCAACGTCTTCACGATTGCCTGGCGCTTGCTGACCGGCAAAGACAGCGCCTTCCCCAGCGACGGTATGCGTAAGCTGATCCAGGACAACCTTCCGCCCGGTGTGACGACGTTCGGCCAGCTCAAGTGTCCGGCCTACCTGACCACCGCCGACCTGCTCAGCAGCCGCCTGTACCTGTTCGGCGAGGAGCCGTCGGCGCCGCTGATCGACGCGATGATGGCCAGCAGCTCGATCCCCGTGTACCAGGACCCCGTTTGGTATCATGGCCTCGAGCTAGTGGACGGCGGCGTAGTCGCCGAGACGCCGATCAACGTCGCGATGGACAAGGGCGCCGACGTGATCTACGCCGTCAACCTGGGCCGCGGCGAGGAAAGCCTGGCCCCGGAGCACGGCATGCTCAACATTTTCTTCCGCACGTTGGATACTATGATCGTGCAATCCGTGTATGCCGACCTGAAGCGGGCAAGCGATGACCCGAAGGTCACGTTGCACCACATTCACGTGCAGGACTTCAATGACCTGCCATATAACGACTTCAATCATATCGAAGAGATGTTCGTGGCAGGCAAGAAGACAGCCGACGCGTACCTGGCCAATCCGCAACCGCGCGCGCTCCTGCCGTTCCAGACCCGAGCAGTGGGCGCGCCCAAGTTCATCGGCGGGGCACGCGAGTATATACCCTCCTGGATGCTGCGCTAGGCAGGCGGCTGCGCGTGTGGTGTGTGCGCCGGGGGTGCGTGCTATGAAAGAGGCTGACGAATACCGCTTGCAACATCTGCCGGATCATGCGCGAGAACTTGAAAAAGGACCGGCTGGCCCGGATGGACCGTGCCTGGGTCGATAAGTGGCTTTAGAGGCAAGGGCGGGCCGAGGCAGCAGCCATCCTCACCGATGGAGGCGGATTGGATAACAATCGGACTGTTGCAGAACGAAAAGCGCCCGGCCAGACGAGCGAACAACGCCGGGTTGTCGCCGGGCTAGACCGCAAATGGTGGGTGCTTATCGCCGTGGGCGTGGGTAGCTTCATGACCGCGCTGGACGGCAGCGTGGTCAATACCATCTTGCCCATCATGAGCCGCACCTTTGGCGCCAGCGTGGCAACGATCGAATGGGTTGTCACAGTCTATCTGCTGGTCGTCAGCGGTCTGCTGCTCAGTTTTGGCCGGCTAGGCGACATGCGTGGGCACAAGCCGGTCTACGTCTCCGGTTTTGTGCTCTTTGTGCTCGGCTCTGCGCTGAGTGGGCTGGCGCCAAGCGCGGAAATACTGATCGTTTCCCGTGGACTGCAGGCCATCGGCGGCGCGATGCTGCTCGCCAACTCGCCGGCCATTCTCACCGGCGCCTTCCCCGCGGCACAGCGCGGGCAGGCACTGGGCTTGCAGGCAACACTGACCTACCTGGGCCTCACCACGGGACCGTCACTGGGTGGCTGGCTGGCAACCCGGCTCAGTTGGCGCGCCGTGTTCTATATTAACGTGCCGGTTGGCCTGTTAGCCATCGCACTTAGCCTGGCTTTCGTTCCTCGCGACGCCCCGCCCGAACATGCCAAACGCTTCGACATCGCCGGCGCCGTCACCTTTATCGTGGGCCTCGTTTCGCTTCTACTGGCCCTGAACCAGGGTGAGACCTGGGGCTGGCTTGCGGCGCCCACACTGCTCTTGCTGGCGGTGTCGTTGGCCGCCCTGGTGACGTTCGTGAACCTGGAACTCCGCAACCGAGAACCAATGCTGGACCTGAGCCTGTTCAGTACGCGGCTCTTTTCGGCGGCCACCGCCAGCGCGGTGATAAATTATATCTGTCTCTATAGCATCCTGTTCATCATGCCCTTCTACCTGATCCAGGGCCGCGGCCTGAGCCCCGCGCAAGCCGGGCTGCTGCTGACCGCGCAGCCGCTGATCATGGCGATCGCCGCGCCGATCAGCGGCACCCTGTCAGACCGCATCGGCTCGCGCACGCCGGGAACCCTGGGCATGCTCATTCTGGCCGGCGGGCTACTACTTCTTTCCCGCCTGGGTCCTGGCTCATCTTTCGCTTACATCGCGCTGGGGCTGGCAGTGACCGGGCTGGGCACCGGGATCTTCATCTCCCCGAACAGCAGCGCCCTGATGGGCGCCGCGCCGCGTAATCGCCAGGGAGTGGCTTCGGGCATTATGGCCACTGCGCGCAACGTGGGCATGGTGTTGGGGGTGGGTCTCGCCGGGGCAGTTTTCACAACCGTCCTGGCGCACGGCCAGGCATCTGGCCTGTCGACGGCCCTTTTCAGCGCGGTCAGCAGTGCTTACATGGTCGCCTGTGGCGTAGCGCTGCTGGGGGCGCTGACATCCTTCGTGCGCGGTGGTCGGGACCAGGGCAGAGACCGGCCAGTTGCTGCAAGGTGAAGCGCATGGCCGGCAGAATGGCCAGACTGAAACGGGGAGGGTCACCGTGGCAGACAAAGCGGATGCGACGCGCTATTTGGCCAACCTGAAAGCCGAGAGGGATGCGATCGCGCTGTACACCCAGCTCGCGAAGGCGGAGCCAAAAGCCGAATTGGCTTCGGTGTATCGCCGCCTGGCCGAGACAGAACAGCGGCACGCCCAGGTGTGGGAAACGAAGCTGCGCGAGGCCGGGGAGATCGTGCCGGATTTGCTACCCACCTGGCGCACTCGCATCCTTGGCTGGTTGGCGCGCCGTTTCGGCGTAGCACTGGTCCTACCTACCATCACCGAGATTGAAAAAGGCGCCAGCAGCGACTACGACCACCAGCCCGAAGCGCAAGCGGCCGGTATGGCGCAGGAAGAGCGCTCGCACGCACGCGTCTTCCAGTACATTGCCGGAGAGACGCGCGGTATGGAAGGCAGCGCCGTGGCGCGCTTTGAGGGGCGGCACAAAGCCGCCGGAGGCAACCAGTTGCGGGCCGGGGTGCTGGGCGCAAACGATGGGCTGCTCTCGGTCTTCAGCCTCACCATGGGCGTGGCGGGCGCCAACACCAGCGCTTCCAACAAACCTATCCTTCTGGCAGGCATAGCGGGGTTGCTGGCCGGCTCGTTATCGATGGCCCTCGGAGAGTGGCTGTCTGTCCAGAGCTCGCGCGAGCTATATCAGAACCAGTTGAACATCGAGAAACGGGAACTGGCGACGATTCCGGAGGAAGAGAAAGAGGAGCTTTCGCTGATCTACCAGGCGAAGGGACTGCCGGCGGCCCAGGCGCACGATCTCGCTGACCGCCTGCTTTCGGACCCGACGACTGCCCTGGAGACACTCGCCCGGGAGGAATTGAACATCGACCCGCAAGAATTGGGCGGGTCAGCCTGGGTAGCCGCCTTCACCTCGTTTTTCCTGTTTGCCTTCGGAGCACTTTTGCCGGTGCTGCCTTACGTATTCCTGACGGGCACGCCGGGCATCATCGCCAGCGCAGCGGTCAGTGCCGTGGGGTTGTTCACCATCGGCGCGGCCATCACCCTGATGACCGGACAGAACGCCGTGGTCGCGGGCCTGCGGCAAGTCTTGTTTGGCCTGGCCGCCTCGGGCATTACCTTCGGCATCGGACGCCTAATCGGGGCTAACATCACGGGCTAAGAGTTTCCTCTTCCAGGTGCGTGGCAATCAAATAATCGGCTCCATCCGGCCCGGACCAGGAGCGCGTGCAGCATGCCCGGAGGCATTTCGAGGCGGTCACCGGGGCCGAGTTCCAGCAAACGCCGCTCCGCGGTCAGGATAACCGTGATGCTACCTGTCAGCAACCAGAGCAGCTCAGGGTAGATGTGAGCGTGCGGCACATATGCCTGCCCTGGCTCGCTGGACCACTTCACGGCCTGGTAGCCGTCGGCCGCCAGCCGCTCGCGCAACTGGTTCTCATCGGGCCGTCGTCGTTCCTCCCAGAGGAACACCTTGGGCGCCGGCTTCCGCAATTTAGGGAAGGGGCAGCACCCCGCCTTCATCTCGCACTCGTCGACTCTCGTCCTTCATCATCCTACTCCGAGCCGCCGCCGGCTCTCTATCAGGGATGTATCTCAGCTAACACCTGTCCCATCTGCGGTGTGGCATAGCCACCAAGGGTCTGGACCCGAGCGGCAAAAGCCGGATCGCAGATGATGGCCAGCAAGGGAGCGAGCAACTGGCTCTCAAAGAACTGCCGCGGGATCACCAGGTCGTAACGCTCCAGGTCCAGGGGCACAAAATCCAGCTCGAGTGCCCGAGCGGCGGCGCGAATCCCCATGCCGGCAGCGGCAGCGCCCGAGGCCACCGCCGCAGCCACCGCGAGATGCGTATATTCCTGCCGCTCATAGCCCTGGATGGCGCGCGCATCGATACCGGCTTGGCGCAGTCGATAGTCCAGCAGCACACGCGTCCCGGCGCCCCGCTGGCGGTTGACAAAGCTCACGTCCGGGCGGACCAGGTCGGCCAGCCCTTTGATTCCTTGCGGGTTGCCCTTCGGCACGATCAGGCCCTGCTCGCGCTGTACGAAGCCGAGCAGGATCACCGGCATATCCGGCAAGAGGCGCCGAACGTACGACACGTTATACTCGCCGCTGACTTCGTCCAACAGGTGAGAGCCGGCCAGGTGAGCCTCGCCGCGCGCCAGGGCAAGCAGGCCTCCCACGCTGCCGACGTTGGCTGAGCTCAGACCCAGACCCGGATGGCGGCGGCCCAGCTCGTCGGCCAACAGGTCCAGGGTCAGGTCGTGGCTGCCAATCGCCACAACGGTGCGCCGGATCGCTTCGGGCGCCCGATAAAGCTCGACTTCAACCTGCGCGCCGGCTTCATATCCCTGTTCGTGCCGTGGTATGCGCACGATGCCGTCGGCGCGCACCAGTGACATCAATACCCCCGCCCCGCGGGGCAGCGGCGTCGCCACGACGCGCTCGCCCACCTGGCCGACCGTGACCCGCATGAACTCCTCTTCGCCCATCGGGCTGGCTACTTTGCGGGTCAGCGTGGCGAGCAGCGTTGGCCGGGGGGTCGGGGCCTGGCCCAGCCAGCGCGTTATCAACGGTTTTACCAGGAGCTCGCAGGTCATGGCGGCGGAAACGGGGTAGCCGGGGATGCCCACCACGGGCACCATGCGAGTGCCGCCGTCGAGAGCAGGTAGGCAGATCATGCCCAGGATGACCGGATGTCCGGGCCGGATAGCGATGCCATGCACCAACACGCACCCTAGCTCGGCCACGATACGGGCGGTGAAATCCTGCGAGCCGGCTGAGGAACCGGCATTGATCAACACCAGGTCGTGCGTGGCGGCTGAGTCAAGGACCGCCTGCCGGATGGCCCCGTAGTCATCCGCCAATGGCGGCAGCCGATCGGTCTCGCCACCCCACTCGCGCACCATCGCGCCCAACACCAGCGAATTGTATTCCACCACGTCGCCGGGACGCAGATTGCTACCCGGCGCGACCAGCTCCGTGCCTGTCGGTTGGATCGCGACACGCGGACGGCGGCGGACGCTCAGCAACGCGTGGCCCGACCCGGCCGCAGCGCCGATGTCTTGCGGGCGCAAGCAGTGGTTAGCCGGCAAAACCAGCTCCGTCGCGACCATATCCTCGCCCATCGGCCGTACGTGCTGCCAGGGCGCCACGGCCGCGAGAATCTCAATTGCAGTCTCAGCGCGCCCCTCTTCCCCCGTACCGGAAAAGGTAGTCGCGACTGCAGTCGCTCCCTCTCCGGCCCCGGTCATTCGCTGCACCTCTTCGACCATGATCACAGCATTGGTCCCGGGCGGCAGCGGGTCGCCGGTGTCCACGTAAAAAGCCTGGCGGCCGACGGCGAGGCGGACAGGGTTGCTTTCGCTCGCGCCCCGCGTATCATCCGCCCGCACTGCATAGCCGTCCATCGCCGAAGCGTGGTAGTGGGGCGAGCTGATCCTTGCCCAAACTGGCTCGGCCGTGACGCGGCCGAGTGCGTCCTCCAGCGGCACGGGCTCACCGGGGAGCGGTCCATCCAGCCCGGCGGCTGCCAGCGCCTCCCACCAGCGGGCGAGCGCCTGGTCGAGCGGGATATCTTCAAGATATGGAGATTGTACTTCGTCGGGCATGTGAGCATCCCACGTATCAGATTGCACGCGCTATTTCAGGAAAAAGTATAGCATAAGTCCAGCAAAGACAAATAAAACTCGCTGTACCGAATAACGAAACTTGTGCTAGAATAGGCTTGTTTGCCACTTTGTGTGTGCGTCCGGCGCCGGTATCGGCTTTGAGGCCGGTCGCTTGGCCGCTGTCTTTTAGCCCCGATAACGCCCGTCAGAAAGAGGGTCTCCATGCGCAAATACTTAGTTACCAGGCTTGTGTCCGGTCTGCTCTTCGCCGCCGCTATCATTGTCCTGATCCTGGGCATCGTCACGGCCAGTGTGTTGGGGCTGTCAGGAGGCTGGGGTCCCGGTTCGCGGGTCTGGCTCGTCGTTCCGATCGTGCTGATCACGATCTTCAACACGGGCATCTTGCTCGTGTTTGGGGCCATTCTGTTCTTCCTGACGAGGATTGAGATGGACCTGGAGATCGCCCGGGGCAGAGGGAAGCCGGGGCGGCCGCGCCCGCGCGTGGTAGCGCCCCCGCCTGCTCCAACGCTCGATCGCGGTCCATCCGCGCCTGTGGAGGAGAGAGCGCCCGAAGCGGCGGCGGTGGCGAGCGTAGCTGCGGCTGCCGTCGTTGGGGCCGTCGAGGCGGCCAATGCCGAGCCGGTGTTGGAGCCGGAGACAGCGGCCGACGCGCCCTTGGTGTCCGAGGAACCCTTGCCATCGGAAGGGGTCGCAGCCGAGCCAGCGCCCGCAGCCGAGCCAGCGGCCGATGCCGAGCCGCCGGTCGCACCCGAGCCGGCGGCGGGAGCATCTGAAACCATCGCCCGGCTGCCTGGCGTGGAGATCTTTGACGAGGGCACGGGCGAAACACCAGAGGCGGCGGATGTCGCAGACAACGACGGCTCGCTGAAGTTGCCCGGTGCGGATGAAGCCGCCCGTATCGCGAGGGAGATGGCCGCATTCAGGCCCGGTCCGCTCGTACCTCCGGCGGACGGCGCCCCGGTCGAGCCACCGGCGCCACCTGAGGGACCGGCCAATTGATGCCAGCGCGCCGCGCGCAGTTGGGCGGCTCCACAGCGAAAGCGATCTGAGCGTTATGGAGCGAGTGGGCATCGGCGTGCTAAGCCACGCGCACAGGCACTCGAACGTCTACTGCCAGGTAATGCAAGGCTTCGCGGACGTCGAGTTGATCGCGAACTGAGATGAGGACGTGCAGCGCGGCCGGCAAGCCGCGCAAGCCTATGGCATGGAGTACAGGCGCGACCCCGGCGACGTCATCGACGACCCGCGCGTGACCGCCGTGCTCGTGACCAGCGAGACGAACCGCCACGCGGACCTGATCGAGCTGGCCGCGGCCGCCGGCAAGCATGTGCTGTGTCAAAAACCGCTCGCGACCACCCTCGCCGATTGTGACCGGATCATCGCCGCGATACGCCAGGCGGGCGTGAAGTTCAGCATGGCGTTCCAGATGCGGCATGACCCGGTCAACCAGAAAATCAAGGAACTGCTGGATGCCGGGGCGGTCGGGCGCGTGGCGGTGGCGCGCCGGCGCCACGCGATCGGTGCCCTCCTCAGCCCCGAGTTTGTCAACGGTCCCACCCACTGGCACGTCGACCCGGTCGTGAACGTGGGCATGTTCTTCGACGACGCCATGCACGCCGCCGATTGGTTCTACTGGGTGCTCGGGGAACCGCCGCGGGCTGACCCAGAAGACCATCAGCGCGGAAGAAGGGCGCAAGTCAGTTGAAATGGTCCTGGCAGCCTATCGCTCGGCAGCCGAGGGGCGGCGGGTGAGGCTACCTCTCGAGCCAGGATGAAGTAAGGAATACCCTCTGGAAGGTGAGGCCGCCGAACGGCGCCCCACCTTGCTTTATTTAAGAATACCGCTAAGCGCTACGCGCCGTTTGCCTGCCCCAAAATGGTCAAACCCGCCCTTTTGTGCTATACTGGCTGAGTTGCGAGGGTAGCTGCAGGAGAGTGCATGAACGAAGATAGCTTGATCAGCCGGGATGGCATTGGGTCGATACGCCCGATCAATATCGATGAGGAGATGCGCGGGTCATATCTCGATTACGCGATGAGCGTGATCATTTCGCGTGCGCTGCCGGACGCGCGCGATGGGCTCAAGCCCGTGCAACGCCGTATTTTGTACGCCATGCACGACATGGGCGTGCGGGCCGGCACTCCCTACAAGAAATCGGCCCGTATCGTCGGCGAAGTGCTCGGTAAATACCATCCGCACGGTGATAGTGCGGTTTATGATGCGATGGCCCGCATGGCGCAGGATTTCAGCCTGCGCTACCCGATGGTCGACGGCCAGGGCAACTTCGGCTCGGTCGACGGTGATTCGCCGGCGGCCATGCGTTACACCGAAGCCCGGCTTTCGCGCATTGCCGAGTCGCTGCTGCTGGACATCGAAAAAGAGACGGTCGACTGGACCGACAACTTCGACGGCAGTCTCCAGGAACCCTCGGTGCTACCCGCTTTGCCGCCCAATTTGCTGCTCAACGGCAGCAACGGCATCGCGGTCGGCATGGCCACCAACATCCCCTCGCACAACCTGAACGAGCTTGCCGACGCCATCGCCTTCGTCATCGACCGCTGGCAGCACCTGGACGAGATCACCGTCGAAGAGCTGATGGAGTTCGTGCAGGGTCCGGACTTTCCGACCGGTGGCATGGTGATGGGGCGGGAAGAGATCAAGCTGGCCTACGGCACCGGCAAGGGCCGGTTGATCGTGCGCGCGGTCTCGCGCATCGATGAGATGGCCGGCGGGCGCCATCGCATCGTCATCACCGAGATCCCCTTCCAGATCAACAAGACGACCATCCTGGAGCGCATTGCCGAGGTGGTACGTGACGGCCGGCTGTCCGATATCAGCGACCTGCGCGACGAGTCCGACCGCAAGGGCATGCGCATCGTGATTGAGCTGAAGCGCGGCGCCGCGCCGCGAAAAGTGCTCAACCAGTTATTCAAATACACGCCGCTGCAGACGACCTTCGGCGTCAATATGCTGGCGCTGGTCGACGGCGAGCCACGCTTGCTCAGTCTGAAACGCGCCATTCAGCATTACGTCGAACACCGGATGAGCGTGATTACGCGCCGGACGGCGTTCCTGTTGCGCCAGGCGCGCGATCGGGCGCACATTCTGGAAGGGCTGCGCGTTGCCCTCGAGCGCCTGGACGAGGTGATCCGCATCATCCGGGGGGCAGCGAGCGCGGAAGTAGCCAAGGCCTCCCTCATCACACGTTTCGCATTGAGCGACCGCCAGGCCCAGGCCATCCTGGACATGCAGCTACGCCGCCTGGCTGCCCTGGAGCGCCAGAAGATCGAGGACGAGTACCAGTCGCTGCTCAAGCAGATCGCCGAGTACGAAACCCTGTTGGCCGACCCGGCGCGCGTGCTGGCGCTGGTGAAGCAGGAATTGCTGGCTCTGAAGGAGCGCTTCGGCGACGCGCGGCGCACCCAGATTGTGCCTGAAGCGGCCGGCGACTTCTCCGAAGAGGACCTGATCCGCCAGGAGAGCGTGCTCATCTCGGTCACGCAGAGCAGCTACATCAAGCGTACGCCGGCGGCCCTCTACCGTTCGCAGCGCCGGGGCGGGCGTGGGGTGCAGGGGATGCGCACGCGCGCGGAAGACGAGGTGGTAGACCTGCTGTTCGCGCGCACGTTGGACCACATGCTCTTCTTCACCAACCGCGGCCGGGTTTACGGGCAGCGTGTGTTTGCCCTGCCCGACACGGCGCGCGACGGGCGCGGCCTGCCCCTGGTGAACTTCCTCAATCTGTCGGCCGACGAGCGGGTGACGGCGATGCTGGTGGTGCCCGATTTCAGCCAGGCCAAGTACGTGACTCTGTTGACCCGCAAGGCGCGCATCAAGCGCATCAAACTGGACGAGTTCGAGGCGGTGCGCCCCAGCGGCATCATCGCCATGAACCTGGAGCCGGGCGACGAATTGAGCTGGGCCTGCGCGACCAGTGGGCGCCAGGACTTCATCCTCATCACCGCGGGCGGACGGGCGCTACGTTTTGCCGAAGACGAGGTGCGGGCCATGGGGCGCACTGCAGCCGGGGTAATGGGTATGCGCCTGGCAAGCGACGATATGGTTGCCTCTTTCGACGTGGTCGAGCCCGGCGGCGATCTGCTGCTCTTGACCCAACGCGGCTACGGCAAGCGCACGCCGCTCGAGGAGTTCACGGTCCACAGCCGGAACGGCCAGGGGTTGTGGGCGCTGGACCACACCAAGCTGGATAAACTCGGCAAGGTAGTGGCGGCACGCGTGGTCCAGGCCGATGACCAGGTGACGATCATCACCAGCGGCGGCGTGGCGCTGCGCACGCCGGTCGCCAACATCAGCCAGGTGGGCCGGGCCACGCAGGGTGTGCACATTGTCAACATTGACGAAGGCGACACGGTGGCCGCGATGGCCCGCCTCTCGGCCGAGGTTGAAACGCAGGTCGAGACCAGCGCTCCGGCTGCGGCGCCGGCGCAGCGCCCGGCAAACGGGAAGGTCAAAGTACACGAAGCGGTTGGCGCGGGCGCAAGTGGCCCCGTGGACGAGCGCGGGACGGCGACTGCTCGCTCGGCGCACGAGACGCCAGGGGACGAAGAGGCGGACGCGCCTTCCGGGGACGATGTGCCGGCAAGCGACTCCGACGACGGCGTCGCCGATGACAGCATCGCAGACGACAGCGTCGGCGACGAGGGCGTCGCGGGCGACGCGAGCGAAGGCGAAGAATAACTCAGCCGCTCGCCACCATAAGGTGGGTAATTTGCGTTATCGGCTAAGGCCCGTTCCGTGTAACTTGAGAGCGAGGCTTTTGCAGCCATGCCGCTAAGTAGTGTGCTGCGCCACGGCACGACTGCCGTGCTGGAAATCATGTCCGAACCGACTGCGCGCGAGCTGGCCGAGACGCTGGTCGCGTTCGCCAACAGCGAAGGCGGGACGGTGCTGATTGGCGTGACCCAGCAGGGAGAGGTGACCGGCAGCCTGCTGCTGGAAGACGTCGACAGCCTGCTGCGCGCGGCGCAGAACGAGTGCCGGCCGCCGGTGCAGACCGACTGGGAGAAGTTCGAGGACCGGGCGGGGATCGCCGTCGCCATCCGCGTGCCGCGCAGCAGCGAGTTGCATTCTTTGTCCGACGGCCGGGTGCTCATTCGCACCAGCACGGGCAACCAGCCGCTGGACGGCGGCAAGATCGGGCAACTGGCTGCCACCAAGACCAGCGGCGACCTCGAGGGCGAAATAGTGGCCGGCGCGACACGCGCCGACCTGGACGAGGACGTCATCCACGACTACATCAAACATCGGACGGAACGCCTGGGACGCGACCTGGGGCGCAGCGAAGAGGAACTGCTGAGGTCCATCGGCGCGCTGAGCGCGCGCGGTGAACCAACCGTGGCGGGCGTGCTGCTATTCGGCAAAGAGCCCCAGTTTTACCTGCCGCAAAGTGGGCTGACCTACGTGCGCTTCTCAGGAACCGAGCCGCACGGCCCGGGCGGACAGGCAGGCTACATCCGGCGCGAGGACCTTAACGGCGCGCTGGCACGCGTAATCGAAAGCACCTGGACGCTGCTGCTGCAGGAGATCCGGGGCGAGGCAGTGGTGCGCGGGCTACAGCGCGAGGACCGCCTGATCTACCCGAAAAGCGCGGTGCGCGAGGCGTTGGTCAACGCGGTGTGCCACCGCGACTACCGCCCTTCGGGAAGGCGCGTGGAAGTTCGCCAGTTCGACGACCGGCTGGAGCTATCCAGTCCCGGTGGCCTGCCCGGCTACATCACGCTCGACAATATTGTCGACGAGCATTTCTCGCGCAACCCTCGCATCGTCAACGGTTTGTTCTACTGGCAATATATCGAAGAACTTGGGCTGGGCGTGGACCGGATGATCGAAGAGATGGTGCAAAACGGCCACCCGCAGCCGGAGTTCATCGCCACGCCTCACTCATTCACAGTCATCCTCAAGCGGGGGACAGGGGGTGCGCAGCGGCGCGCGGTGCCCGAATGGGAACGCGGCATGAACGAGCGCCAGCTACGAGCCCTGCAATACCTCCAGCAGCACGCGCGCATCACAAATCGTGAGTACCACGAGCTTTGCCCCGACGTCTCCCCCGAGACCCTGCGCCTGGATCTCAACGATCTGACGGATAAGGGGCTGATCATGAAGATCGGGGATAAGAAGGGGACGTACTACATCCTGAAGTGAACGGGCGAATGGCAGGTGCGGTTGCGAAGTCTACCGACCGCGCTAACGGAGGGTATGATCACCCTTCGCCGGCATGCCGATCCCGCAACGGTCGCTGCGAGGCCAGAAACCGGTTTAATTCCTCCACGAGCAGATGCACAGTCATGGAAGGATTATCGCTCACAGGGCTGGGTGGATTGTACTTGCTCAGAAGTCGTCGGGCGTTGCGTATAGCTGCCGACTGTCGCTGCTCGAGTTCCTCATACATCGTATCGCTGTTCTTATGATAAGGATGGCCGAGCAATTCAGACAAACGCGCGCTATAGTCCTTACGCGACATAGCGGTGTCATAGTAGTTAAAGTGAAGAAGGTACCACAGTTCAAATGCTTCGTTCGAGTAGGCTACCCGAATGCCCTGTTCGCTTCCCAGAACGAGCGCTGCATGAATATGGTTGGCCCCATTGTCAAGACCACGGATGGGCGAAAATAAGGTCAGAAACAACCACAGCCATCATGCGAAATGGACCTCGACGGGTGTGCGGTAGTCCAGACTCTGATGCGGACGCTCGTGATTGTAGAACCGGAAGTAGCTGCCGAGACCAGTTTCCAGAGCAGGCACGGTGGCATAGTCCTTCAAGTAGATATCCTCGTACTTGACTGACCGCCAGAGCCGCTCGACGAAAACGTTGTCCAAGGCACGACACCGCCCGTCCATGCTGATACGGATGCCCGTTGTTGCGAGAGTGTGAGTGAATTCGTGAGATGTAAACTGCACCCCCTGATCGGTGTTGAAGATTTCCGGCTGGTTCTGCTGCAACGCCCGCTGTAGAGCATCCAGACAGAACCGACCGTCCAGAGTATTCGAGAGCTGCCAGGCCAGTATGTAGCGGCTGAACCAATCGATGATTGCGACGAGACACATGAACCCATGTGCCATCCGGACGTAGGTAATGTAGGCACTCCACACCTGATTCGGGCGTGTGATCGCCAAACCACGCAGGAGATACGGGTAAATCTTGGCCTGCTTAGCGACTTGTGTCGTCTTAGGCTTGGGATAAATGGCCGCCAAGCCCATCATCTGCATCAGTCGTTGCACCCGTTTGTGATTGACCGGCAGTTCCCGGCGCCGTAGGTAGGCCGTCATACGCGGCCAACCGTAGAACGGCGTGCGGGTGTACTGCTCGTCAATCAAGCGCATCAGAGACAAGTTGAACGCAGACTCGCCTGCCGGCTCGTAGTACAAGCTGGTGCGGTTGAGCCCCAATAACTCACATTGCCGGCCCAGACTGATCAGCGGGTGATCCGGCTCAACGAGCGTTCGCTTGGCGTCAACTGTTGCGGGCAGCTTTTTTTCACCCACTCAAGTTCCATCTTGAGCCGGCCAATCTGCTCGAACAGTTCGGTCTGCAGCGCCTCCTGCTCTCGTTGTTCGTGCGCCCCGTTCTGGCCGAAGAGGCCCGGACCTCCATCCATCAGCTGGTTTTTCCAGGTGCTGATCTGGTTAGGATGCACGCCATGCTCGCTGGCCAGCTCGTTAAGGGTCTTCTGACCTTTGGCGGCTTCCAGGGCAATTCGGAACTTGAAATCGGCGCTGTACCGCCGGCGTTTCTCGGTCATTACCCGAATCTCCACGTCCTATGTGAGTATACTCGATTCCTCACCTTAGCACGTGGTCCAGTTTTCGGGGCCAATTATACTATCGCCCGGGCAGATCCAGGCGGGCGATTGGCGGCGGGCCATCGTTAGACTCATCGGAGAGGATGCCCACCACCGGGAAGGACCTCAGGTTCTCGGCCCCGTGAGGCGCCTGCGCCAGGTCGGCAGTCAGGTCGGCCCCGGCCTGGTGCCGCACCCAATGATCGCCGTTGCGCCAGTGGTAGCTGCGGGAGACGTCGTACACCTGGCCGAGATAAGCGATGTAGGCCGGCGCGCCGTCCCTGCCGTCGTAGTGAGCTAGCTCCTGGCGCGTGAAGGTGTGGAGGGGCATATTGGCAGGATAAGCGACGTGGAGAGGCAGGCTTGCAGGGGGGACCGGCCAGAGTGCCGGTCTCCCCTGTGTTGTGCGCCTTACCTCAGGAATTTGCCGACGAACGGCGAGGTCTCGCCGCGACGCATAAAGTGGCCTGATGGACCCTCTCCGAGGAACTCAGAGAACCACGATTCGTGCTCGACTTCCTCATTGAGAATGGCCAGGGAGAGATCATAGGTGCGATGATCTTTCCCTGCCGTCAGGTTGCAGAGGTGGGTGTAGCCGCGCACCGCGCAGCGTTCCGCCTCGACTAAGACCTGCAGCATGGCCTGGATGTCGGTGGGATCAGCAGGCAATGCCGCCGGTGGGCAAGCCGACACGTCGTGAAAAGCCCGCATGTCGAGGGGCAACTGCCCGCCCAACTCGTAGATACGCGGCACGAGGGCTTCGAAGTGATTACGATCTTCGATGCGGGCCGTTTCGGCGATTTCTTTGAGACCCTCTCCCTGCAGCCCAATCAGATTGACTCGCAGAATCGTGTAGTAGTAAAACGTCGTCAGTTCGGCGGCTGCATTGTTTACCAGCAAGTGCAGCAACTCGTCTACATTGATTCCACTGCGCTCCACCATTTCGCGTGCGACCCTGGCCATCTGAACACTCCTTTCGCTGTTGGCATGGCCCTGCATGCCTATCAGGGGTGATGTGTTTGGCCTCCTCCCTCTGCGCGTACACGGGCAACTATATCACAATCGGCGGAGTTCGGCAATCATTTCCGGCTGCCCCCAGGCGACACGGGTTGAGCCGGCCTCGGGTTAACCCGTCCGTAGCGCCGATTCCCGACATGCGACGTCTGCGTCGACATAATGGGCGCATCTCCGCCTGGGAGGAGCCGAATGCCCGAACCAAAGCTCTTCGAATGTCCCGCCTGTGGCTCGCCGTTGACGACTGACGGTGAGAAACCCGAGCTGACCTGCCCCTATTGCGGCAGGACCGTCATGGTCCCTGAAAGCCTGCGCGTTCACCCTGAGCCCCCTCCGGCCCCGCCAACGCAAACCTGGCACGCGCCGCCAGCCCCTGCAACGACGCCTTTTGCACGCGTGCGACGCAGGGGCGGAGGCTGCGGTTGCCTGACGCTCACGCTGATCGTCATCGCCCTGGTAGTCGTGGGTTACCTGGCCCTGCTCGGGCAGGACAAGGGTCTCAGCTCGTTGCAGGCTGCGGTCGGCTATTCAACCCCCACGCCCACCGTCGTCCCGGTCAGCCGTCCGCTCACGGCCTCTTTGCCCCGCCAGGCGCAGTACGCCAATCTGCAATTCTCGGTCAGCGGGGGCACGATCACCAATCAAATACCCGCCGCTGCGACCAATCACGAGAGCCTGCTGCCTCGCAATCGGGCCCATGCCTACGTGGGCCTGAAGGTCAATAACCCCACCACCAACGGCATCGTGGCCGATGCCAATCTCATCGCGCTGCGCCTGATTGACGGCCAGCGTTACCAGGAAGAGAGCGGCTGGGGTAATTGGATCGAAAGCCAGTCGAGCATGGAGGGCAAGCTGTATTTTACCGTGCCGCTGACCGCCACCTGGGAAGGCGCGCAACTGCTCATTGGCAAGGCAGGCAAGGAGCCCGCCAGTATCCCGCTGGACGGTCCGCCGGCGCAAGCGCGCTATCCTCTGGTTCTGAACAACAAGGGCCAGGCCACGGTCCAGGAGGTGGATTACGAGATTCAGTCGGCGGCGGTCGATCTCGATTCCGAAGGCAAGCGTGCGGATACGGGCCGGCGTTTTCTGAAGTTCTCGCTGCGCATCTTCAATCACAACCGCGCCGGCAACGGGGTAACGATCACTGCCGCCAACTTTCGCCTCGTGACGGGAGGCGATCTGCTCGCGCCCGTCAAGGCGCCCTCGGAGTACGTGCTCGCCAGCAGTATTCTCCAGGCTGAGGTCGTGTTCGATCTACCGGCAAGCACCGGCCGCGCCGAGTTGCAGGTGGGAGATGTCGGGGACAGCGAAACCCGCCGGCTGCCGGTAAACATCCCTGCGCCTTGAGCACGACTGTCTTGAGCACGACCGCCTTAAGCACGACGTCCGGTCGCGTCGCGAGGCCGGGGATTCATCCCCTTATGGCACGACCGGGGAGTCTATCTTGATGTCGGCGCTGTTGTAATCGTAGGTGATGATACTGTGGGTTCTCCCGGTTCCCAGTATCGAGTCCTGGTCGCCCTCCTGCCGGTAGGGCAGCCCGTCATCGGCGCCGATCCAGATTTTGGTCGCGCCGCGGATAGTCTTATCGCCGACGGTAACGGCCGTGTTGTACTGGTAGACGTGCATCGAGCGCCCGTTCAGCGTATCATCGCCCAGCCGCTGCACATCGCTCGTGATGATACTCTTGGCCAGATCTTCGAGCACCTTCGGGTCCCGAAACGAGTTGATGATACCGCTCATGTCGATGGCGGATTTTTGCCAGCCGGTGTTGGGCCCCTTCTGATAGCTGTTTGTGCCGATGATGATGAAGCCCTCGCCGCCCGGCTGGGCCATGCTGAAACGGTCAGGCGCGACGAACTCAACGGTAGTGGTCGTTGTGGTGCCGTTGGCCAGCGTGGTGATGGTGCGGACGCGGTAGGCGCTGGTGCTCATCAGCGCGCGTTGCGCGGCGATAATCAGGTCGCTAAGACCGCCGTTGGCGCCGGAAGGACTGGCCGTGGTGACCGCAATTGTTGCGGCGACTGCGGGTGCGTTGGTCGCTGTCGGAGCGGGCGTGGCGGTGTCCGAAAGCGTCGTGGGTGGGACGGTGGCGACGGCGCTCGGGACCGCCATAGGGGCAGTGGCAGGCAGCTTAGTCGCCTGCGGCGGGGTTTGGACAGAGGCTGCGCCGGATGGCGTCGCCACGCCATTGCTGTTGGCCTGCGGGGTCCCCCGCGTACAGGCGGCAAAGACACAGGCCAGCAACAGGAGCGGGACGACGGTACGCACGCCTCGTGCTCGGATCAGGTTCATGACGATCCCCCTTTTGAAGAACTATCGGGTATTTCCAAATCATTGTACCGGATTTCGCATTGGCCGTCAAGATATTTATGCTATTTTGATCATTGATATTTAGCATGTGATCGCGGCCGGGTGCGTGCGAAAGCGGACCGCGTAGTTGTACGCGCAGGGCGATGCGGAGCTATAATGTTTGGGACAAAGGAGCTTATGGACTTCATCTCGCGCACTGCCCCACCCGACGACGAACGCGCACCGGCCTATTGGTTCGCCTTTCAAGACGACAAGCTGCTTGTGCGGCCGGCCGGCGACACAGTCAGCTTGCCCCTGGTTGCAGACGTGGCGGAGCTTCGCGTCACGCCGCTGCGCACGCTATACCTGGGCTACCTGCACGAGGCGCCGGGCCGACGGATCGACTGCTACGCCGCCGAAATCGCGCCCGATAGCCAACTGCCGGAGAGTATGACCGCCGAGGGGCTAAGACAGGTCTATACGGGACTGGGCGAGACTCTCTGGACGCTGGCGGGACGGGCGATACAGATCGTGACCTGGGACCGCACGCATCAGTACTGCGGGCAGTGCGGCACGCCCAGCGAGACGCTCCCTCACGAGCGCGCTAAACGCTGTCCCCGCTGTGGCCTGATCACTTATCCCCGGCTCTCTCCCGCCATCATTATCGCGGTTGTACGCCGCACCGAAGACGGGCCAAAGCTGCTGTTGGCCCGCAACCACCGCTTCCCGACGGGACGCTACAGCGTGCTCGCGGGTTATGTCGAGCCGGGCGAGACTCTCGAAGAATGCGCGCGGCGCGAGGTGCTCGAGGAAGTCGGCGTCCAGATCGCCAACGTACGCTACTTCGGCAGCCAGCCCTGGCCGTTCCCCAACTCGTTGATGATCGGTTTCACCGCCGAGTACGTGGGAGGCGAATTGACGCTGGAAGAAGCCGAGATCGCAGATGCGCGCTGGTTCGCGGCTAACGCCCTGCCCGAGGTGCCGCCCAAGATGACCATCGCGCGCCGCCTGATTGACTGGTTTGTGAATAGCGGTTGAGCCGGCAAGAGAGCATCGACAATTTCGTCTACAATAGCGCTGCCTCTTATCTCCTGTCCGCCATCGTGCAGAAAGTGACCGGCGTCAAAGTCGTCGACTATCTGCGCCCGCGCCTGTTCGAGCCGCTCGGCATAGCAGAGACGCCCTGGTAGGTTCCTGGCGATCCTAAGACGAGACAAAGGGCCTGGACCTAACGTCCGAATAGGATAAGCAGTCCGGCTACCAGGGCTAGCAGGCCCATGATCACGTTCAGCCCGCTAAAGCTGAGACCCAGCAACTGAATCAAGCCGGTCAAAATCAGCCAGATTGCCAATATCAACAGTCCCAGGTTCTCGGTCAGCCTCACTCGCACTCTGCTTCTCGCGCTCATGATTACACCTCTCTGAACCACACTCAACACAAGAACATATCTTTCCTCGCAGTGCTCGCGACTGATATGCAACCTTAAACCGCGCGCCGGGCTGTTGTGTGGAATCCATTCCAGCCAACGCCTGAGCGAAGATGCGCGTTTGTGCCCAGCCGCTCTTACTCGCTCACCTCTCTTGGTATATTGCCTGGCGATGTGATACATTACCCAATAGTCTCCGAGCTGCACCGTTCTCGCGGGAGGCCGCGTCACCAGGAAGGATGGTTCTATGCAGCAATTGAGGAGAGCCAGCGGCATCCTACTCCACCCCACCTCACTGCCGGGGCGCTTCGGCATCGGCGACCTGGGCAGCGCGGCCTGCCGCTTTATCGATTTCCTGGCCGGCAGCGGCCAGCAACTGTGGCAAATCATGCCCCTCGGTCCCACCAGCTACGGCGACTCGCCCTACCAGACCCTCTCGGCTTTTGCCGGCAACCCCTCCCTCATCAGCCTGGAACGGCTGGTGGAGGATCAGTATCTCGCCCCCTGGGATTTTCTGGGCGCGCCGGACTTTCCGGCGCAGACCGTGGATTACGGCCCGGTAATTGACTACAAACAGCGGCTGCTGCGGCTGTCGTTCGAAAACTTCAAGAGCCAGCAGGGCGGGCAGCACGCGGCCGAGTTCGCAGCCTTCAGCGCCGCCAATCGCGGCTGGTTGGACGACTACTCGCTCTTTGCCGCGCTCAAGGAACACCACGGCGGGGCCAACTGGAGCCACTGGGAGGGCGATATTGCGACCCGGCAACCGGCTGCCCTGGCGCATTGGAAGGCAGTGCTCTCCGACGCGATCCAGTACCACTGCTATACCCAGTTCCAGTTCTACAAGCAGTGGTCGGCCTTGAAGCGCTACGCCAACGGCAAGGGCATCCGCATCATCGGCGATATCCCGATCTTCGTGGCCTACGACAGCGCGGACGCCTGGTCACACCCTGAGCTGTTCTGTTTCGACGAAGATGGTAACCCGACGCTCGTGGCGGGCGTCCCGCCTGACTTCTTCAGCCCTACCGGCCAGCTATGGGGTAACCCGCTTTACCGTTGGGATGTGATGGCGCGCGACGGCTATGCCTGGTGGATCGAGCGCTTCAGGGCAGCCCTGCAACAAGTCGACATCATCCGGCTGGATCATTTCCGAGGGTTCGAGGCTTGCTGGGCCGTTCCGGCCGGCGAGGAGACCGCCGCCAAAGGCTGCTGGGTCAAAGGCCCCGGCGCAGATCTGTTTCACGCGCTCGAGCAGGCCCTCGGCCGGCTGCCGATCATCGTCGAAGACCTCGGCCTCATCACCCGCCGGGTCAAGGCCCTGCGCGACGAACTGGGCTTCCCGGGCATGAAGGTGCTCCAGTTCGCTTTTACCGGTGATCCCGACGATGCTTATCTGCCTCACAATTACGAGCACAACTGCGTGGTCTACACCGGCACTCACGACAACGATACAACTCTCGGTTGGTGGAACAGCCTGGACCAGCGAGCACGAGCGCGCGTGCAAGTCTACCTCGGGCGCCATGGGGACGACATCAGCTGGGACATGATCCGCCTGGCCCTGATGTCCGTCGCGGACCTCGCCATCTTTCCACTTCAGGACGTCCTGGGCATTGGCAGCGAGGGCCGCATGAACACGCCCGGCCGCATGAGCGGCAACTGGGGCTGGCGCTACACCGATGGCCTGCTGAACGACCGGGTGCGTGAGCGGCTCAGGGGCCTGACGGAGATCTATGGCCGGGCGCCACATGCCCTCAAAGAGGAGGTCGACGGGGCCAAGGAAGACGAGGATGGCGAGGCCGGCGAGCAGCCATCATAGCCGATGGTGGTTTGAGAGGGATAGGCTGCGCAGACGAGGAGGTGATACCGTGGCTGATCCGCAGGCGGGCAAACTGTCCCTCAAAACCAAGCTGCTCTATGGGGTAGGTGACGTCGGCAACGCGGTCGTAAACTCCGCGGTCCAATTCTTTCTGCTGATCTTCTATACCGATGCTGCCCTCCTCTCGCCGGCGTTGGTGGGTAGCGCGCCCTTCGTCGGCAAGTTGTGGGATGCGATCAACGACCCGATCGCCGGTTGGCTGACCGACCGCATGGCCTCGCCACGTTTTGGCAAACGGCGCGTCTTCATGATCTTCGGCGCCGTGCGGCTGGCCATCAGCATCATGCTGCTATGGTTCGTGCCCCAAGGCCTGTCGCCGGCAGCCGTCTTCGCCTGGATTCTCCTCACCTTCATCTTGTTTGATAGCCTGTGCGGGAGGTGCGCCCGGACGCGCTGTGATCACTGACGCGAACTAAGGTGATTTGCCCGGCGCGCCCTGGGTTAGTATCGACTGCAGAGGGTAGCCGCGAGACTGCTACCCTGCCTGGACCCCCCACTCTTCCCCGCAGACTAATGGTTGCTTTCAGGCCGCTCCTGTGGCACCATAGCTTCACTCAATCCAACTGATCTGCCTGAAGGTGTTGACTGTGGTTACTAATAACCAAACGCCCTCGCGCGCCGGCCCGCCCTATATCACGCTGGAGGACGTCGCACGCTGGCCTGCGCCCGGCACGAATATCCCCAGCGCGATCGCCTTTAGTCCCGACGACCGGCTGGTGACCTACTTGTTCAGCCCGGACGATGATCTCCGCCAACAACTGTTCGCATTCGATCCGCAGACGGGCCGGGAAATGCCTCTCGTCATGCTGCCCGGCGGTGGCGCGACCGAAGATAACGTTTCGCTGGAAGAGGCGCTGCGCCGCGAACGACAACGCCAGGCGGGGCTTGGCGTGACCCAGTACGCCTGGGCAGAACAGGTAGACCGACTGCTCGTGCCCTTGCCCGACGGGCTATACGTGCAAGACGGGGCCACCGCGCCGCTGCGTAAGGTCATCCCGGCAGCCGGGGCTCCGAGGCTGGACCCACAACTCTCACCTGACGGCCAATGGATGGCTTACGTTCAGGACGCCGAGCTATATGTCGCGCCCGCCACGGGCGTGCCGGCGACCGGCGCGCCCGGGAAGCAGTTGACCACGGGCGCACGTGGCAGCGGCAAGACCCATGGCCTGGCGGAATATATCGCCCAGGAAGAGATGGGCCGCAGTCATGGCTTCTGGTGGTCGCGCGATAGCCACCGCCTGGCCTTCGCCGAGGTCGACGAGACGCACATTCCCGTTTACCGGATCGTGCACCAGGGCAAGGACCAGGTCGGCGAAGGGGCGCAGGAGGACCATCGCTACCCATTCGCCGGACAGCCCAACGCACGCGTGCGGCTGGGCGTGGTGTCCGTCGAGGGGGGCGAACCGGTCTGGCTGGACCTGGGGAACGACGCAGATATCTACCTGGCGCGGGTCAATTGGCTGCCCAGTGGCCAGGTGGTCGCGCAGATCGAAAACCGGGCACAGACCGCCCTGGACCTGGTGCGCTTTGACCCGCAAAACGGGGCGCACACACAGCTGCTGCTGGAGACCTCAGCCGTCTGGATCAACCTTCACCACATCTTCAAGCCACTGGAGGCACCCCAGCACGGCGGCGCTTTCATCTGGGCCTCCGAGAGGAGCGGGTTCCGGCACCTCTACCTTTACGCCAGGGACGGCGAGCTGATTCGGCCCTTGACCGCCGGCGAGTGGATGGTGGACGGGCTGGCGGGCGTGGACGAGGCCACGGGGCTGGTCTACTTCACGGCGACGCGCGAGACCCCCACCGAAAGCCACCTCTACGTCGTCCCGCTCGCCGGAGGGGAGCCACGCCGGATCAGCACCGAGCCGGGCACGCACGGAGTCATGATCGATCACGCCTGCCGACGTTACGTGGACGTTTACCAGAGCCTGCAGCAACCACCCAAAGTGACCTTGCGCAGCCTGGCCGATGGTACACAGTTGGCGACCCTCTACGACCGCCGAGACCCGCGCATCGATAGGCTGCATCTGGAACCGCCCGAGTTGATCAGCTTGCAAAACCGGGCGGATGTTCCGCTCTATGGCTTGATCTACCGGCCGCCGGCCGTCTACGGACCGGGCCCCTATCCCACCCTGGTCTACGTTTACGGAGGGCCACACGCGCAGTTGGTCGTCAACGCCTGGGGTCCGACGGCTTCGCTGCGCGCGCAATATCTGCGTCAGGCCGGCTACCTGGTGTTTGTGCT
>Ga0209540_10000937_pt1 | contig 23459 bp, 25 predicted proteins | sample BarGraIncu01121A_FD_184501 | JGI IMG/M metagenome (GOLD analysis project Ga0209540, IMG submission 184501) | Arctic peat soil microbial communities from Barrow, Alaska - Barrow Graham LP Incubations 011-21A (SPAdes) (version 2) | ecosystem: Environmental > Terrestrial > Soil > Wetlands > Peat... | reverse complement strand
TTGAGATTCCGCCCCAACCCATTTCAAGTGCTATAGCTCCTGCAAAACGTCTTGCTTGAACTTCATCAGCTCCTGATAAGGCCTTTAGCCACCATGTATACTGCTTGGTTGTATCCATGCCACTATATATGGTGGTTTACATAATAAACTTTACTAAGTTATTTTTCGGCGCTTACTAAGTTTAGATTCTCTACGCCTATTGGCGGAATATCCGTTTTTGGTCTTGGAGGTGAATTGCCAACTCTATCTTGATCAATGCCATAGATTAAAACACCGCCTTTTGAGTTGGCAAACGATGATACATCCTTGCATAATTCTTTTTTCTCTGGTTGAGAACTATAATTTAAATCTCTTTTATAATCCAATAGAAAGCTCTCTTCTTCCGTTCTATTAATTAAGTCAAGAATATCTTGATAGTTGACATTTCTTATGGCTTTATTGAATATCATAAACTTGATTTATTGGGTTATGTTATATTAATCCGATGTTTTAATGGGAAAAAGATTTTTTTTTTGATTCATCGCAAAGGTTATACGTGATTCGTGGAGATATGCCAAGCCTTAAATAAATTTGAACCTCTTAAAGAATACTATGAATATGATAATCCCCAAGTTGAATATCCCTAAGCTGAATAGAAATTTAACTAAAAAACATATAGTATTGAATATTTAGTTTAAATTAATGATTCCCATGACCGACATTTTTGAAAATGCGTATAAGGCACTTGAGATTGCAAAAAAAGAAGGGGCAGATGAAGTTGAGATATATTGCATGAAAGGCAGGTCAATTTCGATAGATATTCACAGGGATGTTATCGACCTTGCCAAAGAAAGCCTTGTTTCAGGGATCGGTATCAGGGCCATCGTTAATGGAGCGGTTGGTTTTTCAAGCACTAATGATGTTATGCGGATCAAAGAAGCTTCGATACTGGCAGTAAGATCCGCACGTGTAAGAGGCAGCGACCCTCAATGGTCAGGACTTCCTGGAAAAAGTAAACCTGCGAAAGTCAAGGGTATTTTTGACCAGAAAATTAAGAATATCCAGATCGAGGCATGCATCGATCTTGCTTTCGAAATGATCCAGGGAAGCAAATCTATCTCATCGGTTGTCCCCACATCCGGACATTTCGTATGCGGGGATTCAACAAAATTCATTTTGAACTCAAACGAGGTTGAAATAGAGGAAGAAGATACCGTGGTTCAGGCTTCCATAGACGTTATCACAAATGGTGTTGTTCTTTCTACAGCATCCGAATTCGATATGTCGCGAAAACTGGATGTTGATTTTTACAAGATCGGGGAGAAGGCATCTTCTCTTGCAAAACGTTCACAGAATGGAATAAGTACGCAAACACGTGATTGCTCGGTGCTTTTAGAACCTATGGCTATTGCTGATATACTTGAAAATACTCTTATTACATCTGTAGATGCGGATAATGTCCAGAAAGGACGGTCATCACTCATCGGGAAAATTGGTGCATCTATCGCAGCAGAAGGGCTTTCCATTATTGATGATGGTACATTTGCAGAAGGGATTGGTACATCGTTATGCGATGAAGAGGGAACTCCTTCAGAGATCACGCCCATCATTAAAGATGGCATTCTTTCATCCTTTATTTATGACTGTTATACGGCAGGGAAAGAGAAAAGAGAGAGCACCGGTAATGCAGTTCGTGGATCATATACTTCAACGCCCTCAATAGGCATTCGAAACCTGATTATTGAACATCCGTCTTTTGATGTAATTGCCCAAACCCAGGAGGGTGTTATCGTGAATTCTGTTATCGGAGCGCATACTGCAAATCCTATTTCAGGGGATTTCTCGGTTGAAGCGAGAAATTCATTTGAAATAAAAAATGGCCAGATCGCTTCCCCGATCAAATCAATGATGATCTCAGGGAATATCTTTGAGCTATTGAAGAATATTGACGGAATGGGAAAGGATGTAAGGAAAATTGGGACTGTTATTACTCCTACGGTGAGAGTGGCAAAAATGAGAGTTATTGGGACTTAATTTGAGCCCTTTATAAATTCCTCAAGCTTCTCACGCGCCTCAACATCACGTATCTGTTCTGGCGGATGTTTCATGAAATATGCAGATGCCGGGATTATTGGTCCGCCTATCTTCCGGTCAAGTGCTATTTTTGCAACCCGGATTGCATCGACAACTATTCCTGCACTGTTCGGGCTGTCCTCAACAGATAGCTTAAGATCGATATAGGCGGGAACATTGCCGAAGAGCTTGAAATCAATTTTCAGGTGGCAGATCTTGTTATCATTCAGGCAATCGATGCAGCCGTTAGGACCTGCGTAAACATAAGCATCATAGGGGATTTGCGAGGCTATTGATTCTGTTTTTGAGATCTTCTTTGATTTTAATCTTGCCTGGTCGGTCATGTTGCGAAAATCCGTATTCCCTCCAATATTCAACTGGTATGTACTGTCAATTTTCGCTCCCCTATCCACTATCATCTGGGTAAGAGCGCGGTGAACGATCGTGGCGCCCACAAGGCTTTTTATATCATCGCCAATTATCGGGAGTTTAGCTTTCCTGAATTTGTCTGCCCATTGTTTGTTTGAAGCGATAAATACCGGGATGCAATTTATAAAAGCACAGCCTGCCTCAAGTGCCTGGGTTGCATAATATTTTACGGCTTCTTCAGAGCCAACAGGCAAATAATTGATCAATATATCTGCTTTTGACCTCTTAAGGATAGTAGCAACGTCCACTGGTTTTTGTTTTTCATCCACCCTGAAATAATCTGTCATATGTGGAGCCACGCCATCCAGTACCCGGCCTTTCATGACTTCAATGCCAATTTTTGGTACATCCGAAAATTTCTTCGTGCAATTTGGTTCTGAAAGGATCGCTTTTGAGAGATCAGTTCCGACCTTGCGCGCATCAATATCAAATGCAGCGACTGGTTTGATATCCGAGATCAGATATCCACCAAGTGAATTATGCATTAATCCCGGAACGAGGTCATCAGAATGTGATATGTTTTTATAATATTCAAGTCCCTGAATTAAAGATGATGCGCAATTTCCTACACCAGCTATTGCTATGCGAATACCTGCCATTTATGTTTCCTCGTAATTCCAACTCAATGATATCGTAATATAACTTAAAATTTGTTATTTAAGTGTCTGTTTCACGTGTGCTATTCTCTGGAAGATTGTTATGAATGAAAGTATGGCTATTGAGAATATAGCAAAATTCACCATATTGATAAATGCGCCTATAATAAGAATTATCATTCTTGCTGGACGGTCTGCAAACCCGATCGAAGCGCTTGCTCCTGATGCCTCCCCGCGCGCCCTGGTATAACTGACCATGAGGGAACCAAAGATCGCAAGAGTGCCCGTAAGCCAGAAAGGAATCGAATACAGCTGGGTCAATCCGCCGTACATCGCCCCGATTATGACCGCTGCATCCGCAAAGCGATCGCAGACAGAATCAAGGAAGCCCCCGTATTTTGTCGTCCTGTTATTTGCACGCGCCACAAGCCCATCAAAAGCATCAAAAAATCCACTTGCAAGGAGGAATCCTCCAGCCCAAAGAAGGTCTCGCTTAGCGAAAAAGAATGCAGAAATAAGGCTTAGCAGAAGTCCGAATAGTGTTAATGTATTAGGATTTATCTCTGTGATCCTGCGCGCAAAGGGGATTAGTGCATCCTGTATTGATTCCTTTAGATCATCGGTCATTTGTTTTTCCATTGTTTCAATAGATGATTAAGATTTCTTTTGTTCTTTTTCCCCAATCATTTATTTAAATAAAAGACGTTTCACCATCTTATCATGAAAAATTCTACTCATAATCCTAAAGAGGTTATAGGCCGGCAGGCAGCCCAGCTCGTAAAGGATAACATGGTCGTTGGACTTGGTACAGGTTCAACAACAGCTTATGCGATCAAGGAACTGGGAAGGAGAGTGGCTGGGGGTCTGAAGATGCAAGGTGTTCCCACATCGTATCAATCGGCCTTCTTGGCTGCCGAAAATGGTATTCTTCTCACCACTCTTGATGAGCATCCAGTGCTTGATATTGACATTGATGGCGCCGACCAGGTTTCGAATTTCGTTGCGATAAAAGGTGGCGGGGCGGCTCATACGCGGGAAAAGATCGTTGCCCGGTCCGCAAGAAAGTTCGTTGTAGTTGCGGATGAGTCAAAAATGTCAGCCGTATTGAACCATACAGTACCCCTTGAAGTAATACCTTTTGCGCGCAAACTGGTAGAAAAAGAAGTTGCAGAACTTGGAGGAAAAACAGACGTGCGAATGGGAGTAAGTAAGGATGGACCCGTCATATCGGATAACGGGAATTTCATCCTGGATGCTGATTTTGGGGTAATACATGACCCTGCGTCGCTGGATATTGCGCTTTCACAATGTACAGGCATTGTTGAACATGGGATATTCATGAATGTAGATGTAGTGTATATCGGAAAAAAAGACGGTACTGTAGAAATTATGGAACCGTAGAAATCACATTCCTGAAGGGTTCCTGACAGTTTCAGGAACCTTTTATATTATTTCCAAAATCCTCATTCCCGACGTTTTCAATTACTTTTGTTCCATTTTTTACCCTGACTTCAGGCCATATTCTTACATTTGAATTTACGGTCACATCTTCCCCGATTATGACCCTTGGACCTATGACCGTGCCAGTTTCAAGGATACAGGAATCTTTTATTTTTGTGGCATTGTCAATGATCGCCCCTGAGACTGCGGTATTTGAACCGATCTCAACATTATTGAATATATATGAAGATAGAATCCTGGAATTATTGCCGATTCTGCAATTTGAGCCTATGGAAGTATAAGGACCAATGAGAACATTATCACCAATAGTTGTATTCTCACCGATTACGATCGGTCCGACTATGGCTGAATTTGACCCCATCGACACATCATGCCCGATCTCAATTGGACCAGTTATTCTCGCATCCTTGATGTTAAGGCGCCCTGAGATCTTTGTGCCTGGCATCTTTTCCAGCATCCATCGGCATGCTTCACGGTAAGCCTGGGGATTTCCGATATCCGTCCACCTGCCGTGAACAAGGAAACCATTAATGTTTTTACCTTTTTTCATTATATCAGGAAAAAGGTCTTTTGCGAAATCATATTTTTCTTGCGGGATCCATTCCAAGACTTCAGGATCACAAACATATATACCTGTGCTTGCAAGGTTGCTGAAGATCTCACCTGGTCCAGGTTTCTCAAAGAACCTGTTGATCCTGTTATTTACATCAAGATCAGCGATACCATAGTCGCGCGGATCATCGATAGGTAGAAGACCAATGGTCACAAGAGCATCATGCTTTTCATGAAAACGCACGAATTCACGAAGCTCAAGGTCCATAACGTGGTCGCCTCCCACTACCATGAAAGGTTCACCCTCAAAAAGCTCTTCGGCATTCTTGACCCCGCCAGCCGTTCCCATTTTTTCTTTTTCATGGACATATTCGATATGCACCCCGTACATGCTACCATCGCCAAGCACGGCTTCTATTTCCCCTCCCAAATAACCAAGGGTAAGAACAATATCATTAAAACCCTCAATGGCCAGGTGTTCCACAAGATGAACTAATGAAGATTTATTCAGCAGCGGAATCATCGGCTTTGGCCTGTCAAAAGTAAGCGGTCGCAGGCGTGTTCCTTCGCCGCCGCACATTATGCATGTTTTCATGAAAATACCTTCTTTTAAATTGGTATGAAGGTATATAAATAATTCTAAATGTTTGCAATATCAGAAACATAAAATAGATTTATGATATGTATAGTATAAGTTGGACATAACAATGACAGATCAATGCTCATGTACCTCAAAAACCTCGGAAATATGCTGCCCCGGTGATGGTTCTATCCGCAAAGTTTGGCTATCCATGCTTGAAAAAGAACACAACCAGTTGCAGCGCGCATCAAAAAAGATCGCTAGCAAATTTAAAATATTTTCAAATCCCCAACGTGTTGAGATCCTGCTGATGCTAAAGCAGCGTGAGCATTGCATGGATGAAATGGCAAAGAAACTCAAAATCCCGAAACCTGCGCTCTCATATCACCTGGGGCTATTGAAAAAACAAGGTCTTATTTGTGTAAAAAAACGCTCAAAGTTTGCTTTCTACTCGCTTTCACATAGCGGGAATGTGGACATCTTTAATTCGATATAATTCAAATGTTTTTGAATCTATTTGTAGGGTTTTATTGCTTAAAGTTACATAATCCGTGATATGGAAAAGAAGCTCTCATGGATAAGCAGGTATCTAACCGCCTGGATCCTTATTGCTATGGCAGGAGGAATAATCCTTGGAATAGCCTTTCCGGGATTACCCGCGCTCCTTGATTCAGTACAGATCGAAAATGTTTCCCTCCCGATAGCGATAGGTCTTATATGGATGATGTATCCGCCTCTAGCTGGCGTGAAATATGAGGAACTCTCCAGAATGAAAAACCAGGGAAAAGCCCTCAGTGCTTCTATTATCCAGAACTGGATCATCGGTCCTGTCCTGATGTTCGCTCTTGCATGGATATTCCTCCCTGACCTCCCCCATTATCGTATCGGCCTGATACTGATCGGACTTGCGCGATGCATAGCAATGGTGCTTGTCTGGAATAAGCTTGCTGGAGGAGACAACGATCTTTGCGCTGTTCTTGTTGCCATGAATTCCCTCTTCCAGGTCGCGCTTTATTCCGTGCTTGCTTATGCCTTTATCACCGTAATATCTACATGGATCGGAGGTGCTGGAGCGGGTGCTATCGTGAATATTTCCATATGGCAGGTGGCTTATGCGGTTTTCATCTATCTTGGGATCCCCTTTATCGCAGGCATCGTAACCCGTTTTGTCCTTTTAAAGAAAAAAGGAAAGGAATGGTATGATAATATATTCATGGAAAAACTAGGCCCGACAGCTCTTATCGGCCTTCTATTTACGATCATCGTAATGTTCTCCCTCAAAGGAAAGAACATAGTTGAACTGCCCATGGACGTTTTAAGGATAGCGGTTCCCCTGCTTGTTTATTTCATTTTGATGTTTTTCGTTTCGTTCTTTATGTCATACAGGCTTGGATTCTCATACCAGCAGTCAACAACGCTAGCATTTACAGCAGCGAGCAACAATTTCGAGCTTGCAATAGCAGTGGCTGTAGCGGTCTTTGGCATAGGTTCAGGTGAAGCGTTCGCTGCTGTTGTGGGTCCGCTCATTGAAGTTCCGGTGATGCTCGGGCTTGTCCATGTTGCGGGAAGAATAGGCTCAAAATGGTTTGACAGGAATGGTTTACCTTTAAAATAATATGATGAATAAAAAATCAAATGGAGGAAAAAATTATGTCATGGTTCGTTGAAAAAACGCCAGAGGTTGCAAAAGCATTCGCAGAATTGAGGAGTTCCGTTTACAAAGATGGAGCTCTTGATGCTCGCACAAAGGAACTCATTTCGGTCGCTGCTTCCGTTTTGATGAGATGCGAGAAATGCACAGATATCCATGCCCAGCGCGCGCGCAAGAACGGCGCGACGGATGAGCAGATAGCAGAAGCAATAGCATGTGCCATGTTCGTTGCTGCAGGATCGCAGTTGTCTTGGAGCGAAGTATATGAAAAGGTTTTTAATGAGAAGGAGTGATTGCTGAGACAGTGCACTCTTTTATACACAGATTAACGCCGAATGGGTAACGATTTCATAAAAACGAAACGCAAAGGAACGTTATAACGAGAAATAATATTACCCTGTTCTTTGACAGGATTTACATGATCGACAGGATACGATTTTTATAGTTACTCCAGTAAAATCCTGTCGATCCTGTCTGAAAAATACACATACACCAAGACGCCTAGAGGCCATAACCTCGAAAATCATGAACAATCTCAGACCTTATGCCATAATTATCTACGCACTTCATACTTCTTAAACATCATCGCTTCCACCTGGGTTATTTCAAGAAGCCTGATTAGCATCTTGATATCATTTCCATCTACAGGAGCCCCGGACACCATAGCATCTCCTTTATAGAAGATCAATCCCCCTTTCATATTAGCGCCGACAAAGCCTTTGGCTTTCCCTTTTATAACAAGAGAACCGCCCGCCATATATGCCCCCGCGAATTCCCCGGCATTGCCAGTGATAACTATTCCGCCACGCATCAAAACGCCGGTGTTCATTCCTGACTCCCCATCCACATGGACAAATCCGCGTTCCATAAGTATTCCGGTGCTCATACCGGCATTTCCATCAACGATAATTTTCTTGTCAGCATCAAGCCGGGCGCCTATCGTATCGCGAATGATGCCATCCCTCAAATATATGCATCCGTCTTCCAGCGAATTCGGGGAAAGGATCAACTCATCCGATCCTTCGACAAGCAAATACGTAATAGACATGAACTTTCGATAACCAACTCGGTCAGATACAACCTCCACGACGTTTCCCATCGGCTCTTTTACATTGCCTTTCACATAGATCGCACCTGTTACCATGCTGATGCCCATGCGCGTATCGATATCTCCATCAACGATTATCGAACCGGTTCGAAGGGTCTTCCCTGTCCCGCCAAAGAATTTCAGGTCAACACCGAGGCTGCTTCCAAGCCTTTTACCGACATTTCCGATTATGTTCACATCTTCCCCGTTCTTTAAAGCATGAACAAGATATTCATAAGTATATGAGGACCTTTTCTGGTTCGGGATAACGGCAGATGGGGAAAGCCTGCTGCCCCCGTGCTGCCAGAAAAAGTCATACGTAAAATCACACAGACAAGTGACAGGTGCTGATAATTCAAGGTGCATAAATCATTCACTTGAATTTTTTCAGCAATTTTCCATAGAATTCTACATCCTCAAACTTACGCGCAAGTCGTTCTACGATAAGCTCAGGTGTGCTTCGCGCAAGATAATTATATCGGGGATTCCTGTCAACGATAAGGTTGAGGTGTTCGTCAAGACCTTTTGCTTCAATACCGTCGACCCGTATTTCGTATGTGGAGTTCTTCATTATGGATTCTGCAAGATGGCTCACAAAAACCCCAAGCCCATTATTATCCTCAAGTTCTTCAAGTATTCCGGATATTATTTTTGCAGACGCGCCAGGTTCTGTAATTGATTCCATCTCATCCGCAAGAACGATCTTTGCGTTCGAATTTGCAACAGCCGCGAAATCCCTTATGGTGCTTTCAAAGGCTCCTGCATCCATTGTGCCTTTTGATTTGCCAAAATAATAGAATTCCTCAACAAGACCGACCTCGCATTCCTTTGCGGGTACGGGAAAACCCATATGGGAAAGAATTACGATCTGGGCGATCAAATCAAGAGTTGATGTTTTCCCGCCCGAATTCACACCGCTCAAGAGTACTACACGCGCATCCCTTAATTTTTTAATAGATGAATTCATGCTTGAATTCCCGATAGCGTAATCAATTGGGACCACATTTGAAAGAAAAAGGTTCATGCCTCCAATAATACCGATCCCGTTATCGCTTTGAAGACGGGGCATATTGAGAGCGAATTTCTTTGCAAAACAGGCGATAGAATATCCAACATCAAGATCAAGAACATCACGAACAAGGATCTGTGCGGTTTCCTTCAAATTTGAAAGAGAACGGGCATTGTTTCTTAATATTACGATCTTACGGGAAGCGATGCTTCGAAGCAGATGGTTTTTTAATCCTTCAACTGCACGCATGTTTACTTTGATGGGATAGGATAATTCTTCACCGAAGAAATTATTGACATATTGGGATTCATTTGGGGTAAGACTAAGTACTGCCACGATCCCTCGCATCGCATTTGCGGAAACTGTATTATATTTTTCTTTTATTTCTTTCTCAAGCATGCGGTTAATACTTCCATCCATTGCCGTGAGGAGATCAAAACCTTTAACGGTTATTGAACTTTTTTCAATGAGGGCGCCAAATTCAGTATTTGCCGCGCTTTCAGCTGTCGCAACTGCGTCATTTAGCCTTTCATAGATCGATTTGCACCTGTCAATTTCTTTATCAATCCCGCTTTTTATGTCTTCCTCACTCGATAGGTTCATCAGGCCGCAAGTAAGATGCGTTAAATCCTGCGGCTTTATTTTTCCACAAAAATCCGGTGAATACTGCCTGATCTTTTTTAAAATTTCAATAGCGCATGTGATGGATTCAAGGTTCTTCACAAAAAATGACAGTTCTTTTTCAGGCGCCACCTGCCATGCCTCTGCTTTCCTGATATCCATGAAATCAATATCCACATCATCAGGAAAATCCCTACCTGCAAGATGTGTCCCCAGGATCACATATGAGTAACCGCGGGCAATATCGGGAATTTCCCTGGCATCCGTTACGAGCTGGACTGATACGGGGAATTTTTTGGCTGCCTCGAATTCCTCGATGTTCGTGGCAATGATGACCCTGTCCCTGATAACAGGTATATTATAATTCGTTTTCAGGGGTTTTATCCTGGATAACAGCGATGAAAGTTCTGTTTCATCAAGTTTATCCGCCAATTTAATAATTGCCCGTATCTCTTCCTGTATCTGTATTATCTTTTCCTTTTTTCGTGAAGGATACGGGAAATATAAACTCAATTTGCTTCTGGCATGATCGGTATGGGCAAAACCTTTTATGAGTTCCATCAACCTTTCATAAAACTCGTAAGCCTCATTCGTTTTCAGGAAATCCCGCACTCCTGCTCCTTCATTTATTGCGATCGTTTCAAGCACAAGGGATATTGCTGATTTGTCGGTCATCCCTTCAAGCTCGCTCAGCGCTGCTATATCCTGGTTTATTATAGCACCAAGCGCCTGTTTTTCAGAGCCGAAATGCTCTATAAGGCGCTTTGCGGTTTTTTCTCCAATGCGGGGGATGGATTTCAAGGTGGTTATCATTTGATCTCGATTCGGATTTATGTCTTATAATTGTAATCCGATTTTAAAAGGATTCTTATCTATCTTTTGCATATAGGAACGATTTAATGGAAGAACTATCACGTATCATAGAAAAATCAATGGCATCCGAAGAACTGGATTTTGAGGATGGTTTAGTTCTCATGAAGTCAAAGAACATTACCCTGATCGGGGCACTTGCGGATCACATCCGAAAAAGAACCGTGGGCGACAGGGTCATGTTCGTTTCGAACTGCCACATAAATTACAGCAATGTATGCGCCTCGAAATGCAAGTTCTGCGCCTATTTCAGGGAAGAGGGACAACCTGGTGCATTCACACTTTCAATTGATGAGATAATGGAAAAAGCAGAAAAAGCTTCGAACATGGGCGCTACAGAACTGCACATCGTGGGTTCGTTAAATCCGGCGCTGCCATTTGAATATTACGTGGATGTCCTGGAAAAGCTCCATGAAAAATACCCTTCTATGTCATTAAAAGCATTTACCGCAGTTGAAGTGGCGCATCTTTCGAAGATTTGCGGATCAAGCATTCAGGAAGTGCTTTTGCGTCTAAAGAGAGCGGGACTTACCGGTCTTCCGGGCGGCGGCGCTGAGATATTCAATGAAAAGACGAGGAAAAAAATATGCCCGGAAAAAATTAGCGGTGAGGAATGGCTTGAGGTTATGGAAACCGCCCATGGCATCGGGATAAAAAGCAATGCTACGATGCTTTACGGTCATATCGAGACCCCGGAAGATGTGGTTGACCATATCCTCAGGATAAGGGAATTGCAGAAAAAGACAAAAGGGTTCCAGGCGTTCATCCCTCTCAGGTTCCATCCTGATAATACATACCTGAAGAAGGAAGGTATTGTAATAGAGGGGCCGACAGGTTTTGATGACCTTAAAATAATCGCAGTTTCACGTCTTATGTTGACCGGATATGTCGATAATATCAAAAGCTACTGGGTCATGCTGGGTGAAAAGATGTCGCAGATAGCGCTTGCTTATGGCGCGAACGATATCGATGGAACTGTCATGGAAGAGCGGATCACGCATGCGGCTGGCGGCTCTGCACCGGATTATATGCCAAAGGACAGGCTCATTCATTTGATTAAGAATGCGGGGAGGATTCCTGTTGAGAGGACTTCAGATTATAGGGTTATACGGGAATATTGAGGTATTGGGGTTTGTTCATTGGTCTGTTTGAACCGGGAACACCGATGACGCGGATCTGTGTGTATCTTGATCAAAACACGCAAAATACAGGCACTCCTCCCTCGGGATTTGCGGAATTTCAACACTTCCATCCATAAATACTGCCGCATCCCTGATAAACACAGCTGGCGTGCTCTCATCAGCCTTGCTCTGCGCCGCAGAAACAAGATTATCCGCGGTGCTTCGTAATTAAGAGCGTTTTTCCGAAGAAGTCTTTTCTGCCTTACCCTTCCATGTCAACATTGGAATCCACCCATAAGGATTTTAAAGATATACTTTAATATTGACTAATATGCATCTTAAAGTTGTTATAGAAGAAGATGAGGAAGTAGGAGGCTTTGTTGTAAGCTGTCCAAGTCTTCCAGGCTGTTTTTCCCAGGGAGATACAATGGAAGAAGCGGTGGAAAATATCAAAGAAGCTATACAGGCATGTCTTGAATCATTGGCCGAAGATAAAATAAAATCTTACTTGACCAACCCCTCAGCCAAAATAGTTGATGTAGTTGCATGATGTCCAAACTTCCAATAATTTCAGGAATGGAAGCTATAAAAGCATTTACGAGGGCTGGTTGGATACCTCACCGGCAGGTAGGAAGTCATGTTGTTCTGAGAAAAGAAGGATCTAAGGTTACATTATCGGTTCCAAAACACAAGGAATTAAAACCTGGTTTGTTGAGATATTTAATTAAGGCTGCTGAGCTTTCTGTGGAAGAATTTGAAAAACTATTATAATATGTAATTCCGTACCGCTAAAAAATTAAGAAAATTTGACTCGATTTCTCTTTTAACCGATGACAAATAAAGTTCAATTATAGAATACACACATTTCACGATCTATAAGATCCCGCCGGCTTATCAAAACACGCAAAATACAGGCACCCCTCCCTCGGGATTTGCGGAATTTCAACACTTCCATCCATAAATACTGCCGGAGCATCCCTGATAAGCACAGCTGGCGTGCTCTCATCAGCCTCGCCCATTATTACCTGCGCCGCAGAAACAAGATTATCCGCAGTTGCGCGCCTCGTAATTAAGAGCGGTTTTCCGAAAAGGTCTTTCCTGCCCCTTATATCCTCCACAGGTGTGATCCCCGCGCAGCCAAGGGCAATGCCAACGCATCCGAGGCGCAGGGGCTGTGTCCTGCTGTCGCCAACAATAACTGCGATATTGCAATTGTATTTTTTCATAAGCTTCTTCCTTATTTGAATTGCACTTTTCCTTGGATCCGCAGGAAGAAGCACAACATATCCCTCTGGGGCATTTGAATTATCGATACCGGCGCTGGGTGAAAGCACGCCTTTTGTGATCGTCACCACGACTCCCGGTATCCCTCCAAGGATCTCTTCGGATTCCCTTATTATGAGTTCCATCTTCCTTGGGTCATTTTGATATACCTTTGAAAGTTCTAGCGCTTTCTTTGATGGCTTGATGTCTTCTAAATTCACAACACGACCTTCTGCCGTTGCGACCGCGGATTCTGCAAGGATGAAAATATCGTTATCCTGAAGCGTTATTCCCGACGATTCGAGCGACTCGATAAGGACATCAGCAAAATCATCTCCCGGCTTTATAAGCGGTGTTTTTATCCCGAATAACTGCATACTCCAAACTCCTTCATAATTTTTATTGCACAAAAATCCCCGCACATGGTACAGGGTCCCTCTTTTGGTGATAATTCCCTTGCCTTTTCGCTGTCAAGAGCATATTCCATCTGGCCTTCCCAGTCAAGGTTCGCCCTTTTTCTTGCAAGGTTCCTGTCCTGTTCATCATGCCCGTATTTGATCGAATCCCCGATATGCGCCGCTATCTTGAATGCAATAAGTCCTTCCCTTACCTGTTCCGGGGATGGGAGTCCAAGGTGCTCAGACGGCGTTATATAGCACAGGTAATCAGCCCCGGCGCCGCTTGCAATGCTTGCGCCAACACTTCCTGCAATATGGTCATATCCAACAGCCACGTCAGTAGGAAGCGGGCCGGCAACAAAAAGTGGGAACTGCGCCATCTGCTTATGGAACTTCACATATTCTGCGATCCTGTCAGCGCGCACATGCCCACCCATGCCCTCTATGATAACCTGTACGCCTTCCTCATGTGCTCTTTTTGCAAGTTCAACATTCAATTTTATCTCTTCAACCTGCGCTTTATCCCGTGCATCATGAATGCATCCGCTTCGCATGGTATTTCCAAGCGACAGGACAATATCATTTCTCTTAAGGATCTTTAATATCTCATCAAAATTCGAAACAAATGGATTTTCTATGTCATTAAGCATCATATAGGCGCTTGTGATCGATCCGCCTTTTGAGACAACTCCCATTATGCGCTTTTCTTTTTTCATGATGTCAAGCGTCTTTTTATCGATGCAATGAAGCACAAAAGAACTTACTCCTTCAGTTGCCTGCTGTTTGAGATTATTTATTATATCAGCACAATCCATATCCCTGAGACCTTTTTCAGCTGCAGCCTGGTAGATCGCAACTGTGGTCAGAGGAAGTGTAGTATTCTCCATTATCCTCTTTCGGATCAGGGCGATATTTCCCCCCATGGATAGATCGGATATGGTGTCAGCGCCATACTTCTGGGCTATACGGGCTTTTCTTACTTCCTCATCAGGATCTATCTTCAAAGATGAAGTGCCAATATTGACATTCACTTTTGTCGAAAGACCTTTGCCGATGCCAACGGATACATCCCCTCTTTTCATGATCACAATGCTTCCCCTGGAAATATTCGAGATCAAAGTATTTATATCGATTTTTTCATTTTTTGCAACATATTCCATTTCTTTTGTTGCAGTCCCTTCCTTTGCATATTCAAGCTCTGTTTTCATATCAAACCTGCCATTTCAAGTATCGTTTTTGTATTATCGTGGTTTCCGACAGGCATTATATGAACACCGTCGCACAGGGGTCGTATTTCTCTTATTATCCGGGCGGCGATTTCCATGCCTTTTGCTTCGGGATCCTTCGAAACTTTTATCTTGCGAACCATAATTTCGGGAACTTTGATCCCCGGAACCATATTCAGAAATTCTGCGCTCCTTTGTGATCTCAGAGGGATTATGCCCGCGATTATCTTTACATTTTTTGATCTTATTCCATTGACTTTTTCCATAAATCCAGAAAAACTCTTTATATCAAATACAGCCTGTGTTTGAAAAAAAGTGGCGCCCATCTGTATTTTCTTCTTAAACTTGATAAAACCTGTTTCATTTAATTCTGTGTTTGTCACAGCGCCTGCGCACAGATCCGTCATACCTGCCAATTCATTCCCTGCAAAATCAAATCCATTATTGAGCTTCTTGAGAATCCCAAGAAGCTGCACAGAATCCACATCATAGACCGGCTTTGCACCTTCATGATCACCTTTTACCGGATGGTCTCCTGACATGACAAGCACATTTCGTATGCCAATAGCACTGGCTCCTAAAAGATCTGACTGGAGTGCAAGCCTGTTCCTGTCCCTGCAAGTAATGTGCATGATGGTTTCAATTCCTTTACCCTGGATAATGCCACATGCTGCCAGCGGGCTCATTCTCATCACAGCTCTCTGGTTATCAGTTATATTTACTGCGTCTGCTATGCCCTTTAATAGATCCGCATCCCTGTTCATCCGTGATATATCAGTTCCTTTTGGGGAGCTTATCTCTGCGGTAATTATGAATTTTCCGGAATGCAGATTTGAAATAAAGCTCAAACTTTTTTCCCCCTGAATTTCTTTGTGTGGTCTTTTGGCCCTTGGATCATTTCGAGATCTTCAAGTTTTCCGAGTTGCTTTAACCTTTCAAATATCTGATCCCAGGCGCATAACCGCTCATCCACTTCGCATTTTCCCTCAACTGCGCCGCCGCATGGCCCATTCAAGAGACTTTTTGAGCACTGTGTTACCGGACATATGCCCCCGTATTGCCATATCGTGCAATCCCCGCACATCCCGCAAAGCTCTTTAACGATTTCATTGCAGCATACTCCTCCCAGTGATTCGGTATCAAGTGCAGGATATACTCTCATGCCTGCGTATCTTGAGATCACTGAAACGCCTCCGCCGCATGACATTATAAGGAGAGCATCTGATTTTTTGATCTCTGGATTCTGGGCAAGAACATCTTCCCAGGAAATGATGCTGCAAGCAGAACTTAAAACTGTCCAGCCAGTAATATTTTTTCCCGCATTTTTTAATTTTTCCTTAAGGTCAAGAACTTCAGGTTCTCCACCAGTATGCTGCTTCTTGGCGCATTTACCGCATCCGATCACGAAGATATTCTTCTGGGTCAGGAGTTGCAGTATTTCATCAAATTCTTTTTGCCTTGAAATTATCATTCTTATCTTGAATATCTAAAAATAGCATCGTTGTTCTTATCTATTAATTCGATGAGCATTTCTGAGATCAGGGGCAGCCCTCTTGCCTGGCGTCGCAGTTTATCGCAAAGGCGTTCAACCTGCAGTTGTGTCCCTGAAATGATGAGGTTTACCTTATCTGCTTCATGAGAAACGGCTTCGCGGGGAAGGGCTGCATCTGCACCTCTTGCAAGCATCTCCTGCTTTATTATAAGCGCCTCAGTTGTGCTAATATTATTGAGCAATATATTATAGAGTAAAGTTTTTTTCTTCATTATATGGCTTCCCGTTGTTGTTGAACCGATCGACATCATCGCTTTCTGGCAGTCGTCCACGTTTTTAATATCCAGCAATTCAGCTTCAACAGCCCCTGATCTGACCGCTGGTATTCTTGCTCTTGCCGCCTGCGCCACCCTGACGGCATCCACGGTTGGCGCTACATCGTGAGTTCTAATTATATGTGCCCCATTTCTCACTGCAATGGCTGTTGCAGCAAGGCTTCCATAAAGCCGTTCAGTTGCGGATTTGTTTAAGGTCTCGCCGATAAATGATTTGCGGGATATTGCTGCTAGTATGGGTTTCTTAAAGATCCGAAGCCTCTGGATATTGTCTATGGTCTCGTAATCATGCATAGCAAGTTTTTCCGGAGTCCATTTTCCAATAGCAGGGTCGATAATAATATTGCCTGGAGAGATTCCGCTATCATGAGCATGCGAAATTATCCTTTCGAGCGACTCCATTATGGCATTCATACCAACAGGATCGCCTGGAACATTGTTGCTTGCCATCAATATTACCGGGCAAGAGTATTTTTCCACCACATCCACCATTTTTTCATCTGCCGTGAAACCGCTCACATCATTTATGATGGACGCCCCGGTCATAAGTGCTTCTTTTGCTATCTCGGAAAACATCGTGTCCACTGATAGAGGTACGGAAATGCCTGCAAGAGCTCTCACTGCGGGTATCAGGCGCGAACGTTCCTCATCTTTTGTGATCTTTGCCGCAAGAGGCCATGTTGAGCGCGCCCCGATATCGATAAGATCAGCGCCCTCATCTATCATTTCAAGAGCAGCAGCGTGGACGTTCTGTGATGAAACAACGGAGTTTTTATAAAAAGATTCCTTACTGAGATTAATTACTCCCATTATCCTTACAGGTTGATCATCTCCTATTTTCAATCCTGCAATGGTTTTTTCTATCACGTTTTAACTTAATACTTTTTACGGCTATAAAACAGTTACCTATAAGTACATATTTTTAAACAAATTCAAAAATCTTCAAAATAAATATTCATTTTATGCATATTAAACCTGATGGTGCAATGTTAAAGCCCATATTTTGATTAAAGGCAATTAGAATAGGGGAAAGCTATCTTACCCCTTGATTTTTGCGATACCTTGCAGGCATTCAATAACCTTTTGAGATTGCCCTTCATTCAACGCATAATATTTCACAAGATCAGCCTTCGACCATCCAGCGTTAAGCCTTTGAGAAAAGGAAAGGGATTTCATGCCATCACTCCTGCCATCACCTTTGTCCTGTTAATCACATAGGTTACAACCTTCTCGATTCGTCCCAGGCAGTTCATCAGTTCCTTAAAGCTGTAATGTTCAATGTATTCCTTAACATTGCCCATAGACACTTTATACCCCATTAGATGTCCTATTACCGCCCCTGAGAACTCCGCTGTCACTTCCTGATCATTCCGCTGTCCTGCTATCAGTCCGTTTAGCCTATCATCCACCGCATGGCTTAATTCATGCAAGAATATTTCAATATCAGGGGATGCAAGCCTAATTTCTTTCCTGACTGGATTGTATGAACCATAAACCGCACCATTGAATCTTACGGTATCAATCTTAATTCCAAGCTCTTGAATGATTCCATCAAACTGATATGGAATTTCTATTTTATAGTCCTTATTTATCAGTGGCGCGCCATCAGTATCTTCATATCTGAATATAGGGATAGCCCTGAAGCCGCTGAGTATTTGTTTTTCCTGTCCCAAGGGATTATCGTGATGCACCTTCTTGAACATCGGCGCAAGGATGTAGAAGGCATGAGAGCCTTTCTTGATATGCCTGCCTGCTTGCTTCCACTGGTTGAAGCCTCTGGCATCCTCAGTATTATTACAGTACATCAACAGGCGATTAAGGAAACTCCATTTATCCGCAGGAATATCGCCACCTTTGAATACAGCGTGAGCGACCTTTTCAAGATCACCATCTTCGAACATCTTAAGAAGCGTTTCCATAGCTTCTTTAACGTGATCATTAAAAGGCATTTAAACCGCTTCCCTTTGCCTGTCCCGCTTTTCTTCCCTGCGTTCCCTGTTCATTTCACGAACTTCATTTATGCGAAGTCGGGTGTCTTCGTCAAAAAAAGAAGGCATTAGAAATCTACCCCCATGCTTCTTAGCTGAAGTTCAAAACCAAGCATAGTAAACTGGAATTGTTCCCAGCTTATTTTACCCTGGCTTAGTAGTTGTTCGCCTGCTATTCTGCTTTCACGGAAAGCCTTTTTAACTGATTCGACATTGTTCATTTTCGTTCACCTTTTCATAGAAGGTAAGCCACGCTTCGGGGTGTTTGCAGCACCGCCGAAGCAACTTGCTCATTTTCTTGATACTGTTACAATGTCCCTATCCCTTATATATTTTGTGGCTACTTAGTATACACTGGGAGTAATTATAAATATCACTTAGTATATATTAAGTGTATATGGTAAAAGCGACAGTACTAATTCCAAAAGATAAATCAGAAAAGCATAAAATCGTTATTCCAAAAGAAGTATGGAAAATCGAAAACCTAAAAGAAGGCGACTATATCGAAATTGATATTAAAAAGATTGTGAAAGCAGCTAATTGATATAGGAAAAATAGAAAAAGCAATGATTATTTTTACAGGTTAGAAAGCTAAAATTAAATCGGAAAATTTTTGTATCACCCTTAATTTGTAAATATAGGGTGATAATAAATGACAGATTTAAGAAAATTATTTAGAATAGCTGTGTCTGTAGCTGTTGTTTTTGCAATTATAACCACTACCTTGGATTAGAAATCCGCAAATCATCAGTGATGATACTTCTCTTCCCCGATAAATTATAAAAATGCAAAATCAAAACATTTATATTCTGTGTATTCTTCTATCTGTTCTGCTGAGTAGCTCAAAAATATCTTAGAGCGACTTCATTCATTTGAGGAATGGAAGATAAAATGAAAAAGATGAACGAGTTATCGTATCGTGGGGGTTCTATGAGGATTTGGGTTAAAGATGGATTGAAAGATATAACAAGGGTTGTTTTTGACCATCCTATCTGGAAAACAAAATTGGGCGATTCCATTCCTGATATGCCCCTAGATGTACAAATTGAACTAATTAATACGTGTAATTTACGGTGCGAATCCTGCTCCTATAAAGATTCAAAAAGGAAGAAAGAATCTTTAAATTGGAATATTCTTAAAAGCATTGTTGATGAAGCTGCTAATGAAGGTGTCGCCTATTTTACTATTTGCGGCATTGGCGAAGCCACATTGCATCCTGATATTTTCAACTTTTTTAAATATGTCCGAAGTAAAGTCGCAAAACCCAAAGGCTTGCAGAAACTTAGTATTATCCCCACAGTCCTTATTTCAAATGGTTGTTGGACTGATAAACAGGTAAATGAATGTATTGAAAATCCTCCCGACCTTGTTTCATTTTCATTAGCAGGGTTAACAAATGAAGAGATTAAACAGCGTAGGGCTCCTCTTGATTTAGATGATTTTATTGAAACCGTTTCTAAAGTATATCATGGGAGGAAATTAAAACGAAATATAGATGGTGGTATCTCACCAGTAATCCATATTTCTACGCATATTTTTCCTCATGAAATGCGTTCGAGATCAGAAGATATCGAGAAGTTCAAAGCAAAATTTTCTCAAATAGCTGATGCTGTGGTTATCAAAACCACAGAGTTGGATCAACGCTTTACACCTTACGAACAGTTTTTAGAAGATTGCATAGATATTTCAGAACAACATTATAATAGGACATTGCCATGTTTTGAAACCTCAAGGCGCCTATCTATAGCATCTAATGGAGATGTCTGGTGTGGGCATCATCTACCTGAAGATTTTGGTTCAATACTCGGTAATATTCAAGAACAGTCCTTAAAAGAAATTTGGCAATGCGAAAAAATGAATAAATTTAGGCTTGATGCTAGAGCTGGAATATTTAATAGACCGTGTTGCCAAACATGCGGGGGCGAGATTCGTGAAGAAAACAGAACTCTGAGTATGTGAGAAGAATGCCTTCTATTTGATGGAAACGGTTAAAGAATATTGAAATCAAAGAATGGGATAATATTAGATATAACGTAACTATAATTTAGAAGAACCTATGATATTGCACATTAGGATATTTGCCAACACTTGCCTTATTTTCGGCTGTGTATGTTTAGAATCCTCTTTCCATATCAAGGGGCATCGAGCAAAATTTTCAATTTTGAAAAAGATCATGGATTATCCATTATCATATCAAAAAGTGAGAAAAGCTTTCTAAAAAAGTTGTAACAGAAGATTTAAAAATTGGGGTTATGAAAACACACCCTATTATATACTGGCAATTTTGAAATTTTCTATACAAATATTTTTATTAAGTTTCCCCGTTATCAATCTGTTGTTTGATACCGAATATGCCTGGCCTACTTCGGAAAGCAGCAATATTCCTGTCGAGAATGTCCGAGAATGAACGATCTTGGTGCGTTTAGTGTATTGCTATGCCTGTGTATGTTTTCCGTATCAAGAAGCATCGAAACATGAAATGGGCTGTTTGGATACTCATTACTTTTATATCGAACCAACATCATTTATCAAAAGTAAATGACGCTGAAGACTGAGGAAGCAATAAAGATAGCAGAGCAAATTCAAGAAGATATACTCCGTGAAAAAGAAGCATCTACTCAAACTTTACTTCGACAATATTATAGTTTAGTCACACTACTTAATAAAGAAGATGAAGTTGAGTGGGCATTATATGAATTAAATGGATATAGGCTTATTTCAAAGGTTCCTAATTACAGAAAAAAAAGTAATAATCAAAATAGGCATGTTTTCATTACTAATAATTGTGGCATGATTGAGGGTATGTTGCAGACTCGAAAAAATTATACCTATAATTGCATTGAGCCTCCGCAGACACCTTTAACTAAGAAATATGTATATTCTAATCATATTGCCAATACAGTTAGTGTTGGAGCCAGAGATTTTTTCAATATCCTAAATACCCTAACTAATTTAATTTATACAAAAACCCAACAAATCTTGTTAGAAATAAAATTTGGAAAGTTTGAATTTGATATATTCGAAGAGACCCGCAGGGTTGTTGATACGGAACTCAGTAAGAAGTGTCCCAAAGCTTTAGAGAAATTAACAGAGGCATATGAAGATTTAATGAAAAGCGAGAGCATGTTAGATTCACAGCAAACAGCACTTGCAAGTAGGGTCATCCTCAAGGATTTTGCAGATTCAATCTATCCGGCAAGCGATAAGAAAATTATGGGTTTTGATGGTAAACAGCATACATTAAAAGATGATGATTATATAAATCGAATAATAGCAAGTATTCAGGAAAGTACGAGTTCAGAATCTGAAAAAGAATTTATGGAAGATTACCTCAAGTATCTTGAAAGTTACCTTGTAAGTTTAAATTCTATGGCAAATAAGGGTCTCCATCACGAGAAATCCAGAGAATATGCGAATAGATGCTTGATCTATACATATCTTGCATTGGGTGATATCATTAAATTATTAGAAAAGCATTAAAATTGAACTTTCTTTTCTTTGGCTGAGGATGTTTTCCGTATTAATGTGCATCGAGCAATTTTCAAAAGATCTTGCGGAGTGCATCGGAAGTTATTTGATAATTGAAAGCTAGTGAACCTATTGTATGGAGTCATTTTCTCGAAGAAAAGGCATTAAGCCAGTAAAAAGTATTATGCAAGTTGATTCCATGGATGATGAATTGAGAAATAGTCTATGGAATAGTTTGATTGAGTTTTATATACATTTTCGAACCAGTGGATTTGTGAATGATTTTATTCCTGAAAGTAGTATCACGGAACTTTTGTTTAAGAAAATGTGGTTTTCTTATTTCAAAAAACCAATTGATAACCTGGGAAAACCTTGGCTTAAAAGTTATAATGAAACAAGACAATATTTTTTTAAATGTTACTGGTGGGAAGTTTATGATTTCATAGAATTTTGTGCAAACAATTCTGATGATGATGAAGTCAACCTTAAATTTATGGAATCCTGTAATTCCATTTTGAAGAGAGAACTATCAGCATATCGTTTTGTTGGAGGGAAGATTGCCCAGATTACCTCCGAAGAAGAGATTTCTGAAATAGAAGAAGCTTTAGATATTCCAGATTCCTTAAAATCTATTAAAATTCATATAAAAACATCGCTTGATTTACTTACTGATAGAACATCTCCTGATTATCGAAACTCAGTTAAAGAATCTATCAGTGCCGTAGAAGCTATTTGTAAATTAATAGTGAATGATAGTAAGGCTACATTAGGACAGGCTATTGGAACAATAGATAAAGAGAAGAAATTGAAGATGCACCCTTCTTTAGGGCTTGCATTTAAGAACCTATATTCATACACAAATGATTCGGATGGAATACGTCATGCTTTGAAGGATGAGCCTAATTTGGATTTCGAAGATGCAAAGTTTATGTTAGTATCCTGCTCAGGATTCATCAACTATCTTTTAGTGAAGTCATCAAAGGCGGGGATTAAGCTATAATTCACAATGGTTAACATTGAGGGATACTCATGTCCCTCTCTTCCGCTGTTTGACTCATCATTCAAAGATGTCAAATTTTCGCTATCTATTGACTGCATTCCTGTTAGCCTAACAAAAGATTAGTCCTAATGTACTTGTTTTGAGGATACGTCTATATATTTCCCCATATTCAAAAATGAAAACAATGAAGCTTGAACAGAAGTCATTTCTTCGACAATTACATCAGATTTATTCGAAGATTTATCCAATACCAATGCAAT
>Ga0209540_10000936_pt1 | contig 23461 bp, 30 predicted proteins | sample BarGraIncu01121A_FD_184501 | JGI IMG/M metagenome (GOLD analysis project Ga0209540, IMG submission 184501) | Arctic peat soil microbial communities from Barrow, Alaska - Barrow Graham LP Incubations 011-21A (SPAdes) (version 2) | ecosystem: Environmental > Terrestrial > Soil > Wetlands > Peat... | reverse complement strand
TCGTCACTGCCGTTTGTGTAGTACTCGCCAGAGCGGAGATCGCAGAGATCGGCAACGAAACCCCGCAACACCTCCGCCGGGTCGGTCTTCACATCATCACACAGGTCAAGGAATTCCTCTGGAAGCTCCAGGGTCACGACCCGCTGGGCCTCCCTTTCCCTCTTTTTCTCCGCTTCTTTCTCTTCATGGACGCACCAGACCTCGTCTTCATCGAAATATTTGACTCCGTCGCGTTCCATGAAGCGGAGTCTGTTGAGGTCGCCGGGAAGAAGCAGGGGGGCACAAAGGTGAAAGGCTTCGGTATCCGACACCAGATTGACCAGGACCTCGCCGTCGTAGGGATAGAGGGCGAATTCCTCACCCTCCAGCGCAATGTAATCCAGACCCTCCTCCTGCGGCAAAATCTGCACTACGGCGACGGCGTTAGGTCCCTGAAGCCGGGCCTTCCGGGTCTCCTGCCTATTGACCGTGATACCCGCTGAAACGAGGCGACCGACGATGGTATCGAAGAGGACGGGGTCGGTTCGGGTGGATACAGCGAACGCGGCGGCGCAAATCTCGTAGATCACTCGGTAGGGCAGTCCGTAGGGGACGTATTCTTCTCTCATGGAAAGCCGCGGCAGGTGCGAGGTATGAGCTTCACTTGCGACTTTGAACTGATTGATCAGTTCCTTATTGGTGGCCCAAAGTCGGCCAGAACAGACGGTTAACAAAGCAACAAACTGTTCCTCTATTTCTTGCCCACCTGGGGCGGCCATTACTCCTGAACGCACGCCACCAGGAGGGATGGGCAGACCGCTATGGTATGTGAATTCTGCAACAGCGCCACTTTCAGGCTTCTGAGTGACCGGATCCAGTTTCCCCAATGGTAGCGTCACACTCTCCCTAAGATAACTTACCGAAAACAAACAGATTGTTTTTATATTCTCAAAACGCTTTACATCGCCCCAGAACCTGCCAGTCGCAATTTGTAGCATTCGAAGAACCTCAATGCTCGGTGGTGATCTTTATCAAGTACCTATCGTTTGTTTAGGTTTTATTTCTTACAGCGGTATGGCGTGGATATACCTCTGATGATCGCGCAGAAGGCGATATTGCAGAGGTCCTCATCCAGATGGATTAGATAAAGATGCAGATTGCTCCCCTGCCAGCGGAGCAGGTCTCAACCGGCTTCTCAATCCAGGTCAATGTCACTGCTGCGGCCGCAGTCTTGGTGTTGTACTGGAAAAATTGACTAGTGTCTCGTTTGGTTAATTCTTTCCATTAATTGCGCGCCAATCTCATAGTCTCCACGCGGCGGAATCTCTTTGCTCTGTGGTGTGTGCGCCGGCGCGCTGTAAATAGCTAAAGTAGCTAATATCCTTGTGTTTTCAGTGTAAAAATAAAAAATCACACCTTACACTGAAAATTCAATGATATTAGGCATATTTTCATTATTCCTTACCTGGTGGCTGTGTGGCGACCGCGACATTACTGGAACGAACTAACCAACCGAGACACTAGAAATATCGCATCGATGGGTACTGATACCCCAAACATTTACACAAATCACTCCGGCCAGATCAACAACGTTGAATTAAATCACAGACTGAGGTTCATGCACATATATCTATATTCCATCGGTAATCATTAGATGTACACTTATTCACGTCCTTATTTTATCTGACAATTATTCTTGATGAACATTTCCTGTAGCCTTTATTAAATGAAGCATTTGTATAACTCGATCCTGATCTTTGATGGAAAGCTCAAGGAATAGTCGAATTAACTCATTAGCTTTCTCGTGTTGAAGAATATCCGCGAGTTGAGATTGGTCTCGTCTACCCAGAAGGTAGTCCGTTGAAACGTCCAAAATGTTTGCAAGTTTTACCACCGCATCGGAACTCGGTTTCCGATCGCCAGAGAAAAACTGCGTAAGAGCTGACCTAGCAAGGTCCGCCCGGTCAGCCAACTCCGCTGGACTGAGACCCTTCTCTGCCATGAGCATCTTGAGCCGTACGACGAATAGGCCAGCATCAACCACTTGCCCACGCTTATGTTTATCAGGTTTTGATGTCTTTTCCATGCCACATATATACTAGCAATAGCATAGGTAGTTCAAGTGAAAAGACATAATTGTGAATTTTACGGTTTACATTTATGATTGTGAATGGTATAATTCACTTAAGTAAACTGTGGTGCTGTCTCTAATAACCCCTGTGGAGGTTGATGTGCTTGGAAATAATGAGGAACTGGCAATACGTGCATGGATCGATGGTCATCTGGATGTCACGACAGCAACGATGCCCGAGCAGGTTGTCCGACAATGGCAAAGGTTGCGAATGCGAGATGAGTTGATTATATATCGCCTGGCGCTCTACGGTTTTGTGAATCGTAGGCGGCGAGATGGAGAGGCCGATGCGTATCCAGAAGCGGAATTCGGCGATTTCTGCAGCCAGTTTGAATCCAAATTTAACTGGATATTGCTGGGCAAAGGACAGGTCATCGCGATGTCAATGTTTGCGCGAGTAGGAAGGCAAACGATCATTCGTGTTCAAAATGTGATTGGTAGGAGTCATGCAATAGAGTCGGCGGTAATACACCGGTCCTTCATATGAGGAGAATTGTCCGTAGGTGATAATTTAGTGAATAGAAATGTACTTACAATGCAAGGTGCTATTTATGCCCACGGATTCAGACTGTACTTGCACCCAGCAGAGTACAAAAATAACGATTGAGGCACGTGCGCTTAGGCAACCTGGTCGGGGGTTCTCAACGGCTATCATATATTTGATTTTGAAGAGGGCAGGATCCCATCTGCCATCCAGAATCTTGCATGGTTGAGTGGAATCAACGAACGGACCTTGGCTAAAATGCTTGGTAATGTCAATGATCGGACCATGATTGGAGGCGCTATACAAGGGGAAGCTGGCATACAGTTGGTCAGTTCCATTGGGTTCTGTATAGCATGTCAGAAGGAGATAAAGCCAAAGCTTGTCAAGGTCACGCACGAGTCAATTTGGGCAAGGAAACAACAAGAAATCCAGGAAACCTTGGTGCGTCATCCTGAGATCTCCAGTGCCAAAGTTTCGGCATGGGAAGACAAAGCAGGCTCTGGGCTCGCGATATTGGTCGAGCATTCCAAGATCGTCTTTAGCGCCGAGTTGACTCTGACGGATGGCAAGATAATCCCTCTCGTTACGACCCGACCTAGTCGCTGTCCTGTCCGAGAGTATGAAGGAAAAGTAGTTGAGTTCCAGTCGCCAACTGCACTCTGGAAAAGAATAAAAAATCGTCGGTTTATCGAGTCCGCACGTGATTACGATATCCAAGGATTCCATGATGAGAAGGGGAAAACTGCTTTTGAATGCTTGGTCAGGAAAAGGTATGCAGAAATAAGAAATATCTCGGAAAAATGTCTGCAGGTTAGGTTGTTGGTGGCAAAAGATGTCGTACCAGAGGCTAGAGAGCTATTTGGTCGGCTTTGTGCCGACCGCAATCGTTATGTGTGTGAAGTTACGACCATTGTGCCCGGGATAAATGGTAAAGCCGGTCCAATCATGAATGTCGAACATATAACCTTGCGAGATTTGAACGAGAGGCCCAACAAACGCTCATGCTTTGACATCATGAGAGAACAGTTCATTGGTATTCAAAAAAAATATATCCAGCCAGTGAGAGAGTTCGAATGGTTTATGGATCAGATTGATCAACAGGACAAACCTAGGCGCAAGATGTTCTATAGAATCGGTAGTGGGGCGCGTTGTGGAGGTTATCCCTGGCTGGTCAATGGGCCAGCTCAAAAACCTCCAGAGGGATTGCGATACTTCAACGAGTTGTCAGGAGAACAGGGGTTTCTCTCACTGGTAGAGATATATGACCAGCAAAACGGCCAGACAGAGCTCAAATGGTGCCTGACTCAAGATCATTGTTTCCAAGACTCAATGGGCAATCAGCTCCCAGGCGAATATAACAACCTTTACTCCCTTGTCATTCGATATCGTTGTGATGTCGGCACACCCGAACAAGTGAGGCGAGGTGGCAAACGGTACTACCAAGTGCGCAAGGTGCTTGCTTATTGCCATGGTGATTATCAGTTGATACAAGCAATGGATACATTTGTAAAGCAGGGAACCATTGACCAGCAGTGTTCACCGGTAGAAAGGGATAACAAGACCGAGTATAGGCATTACACGGCTAAAGAAACGTGTATCGAAATGCTCATTGCCGTAGCACTTGAACGAAAAATGTGCATGATACAGCCTGAACCTGGCACAATCGCATGGGATTTGATGCTAGGGACAGACCATCTTACTGTCTCGGAATGGGTACTCCAATTGTACCATAAATCAATCAGATGAAATGGGAACTGTTGAGGCGGGTGTCCAAGGGGGACGGCCTGTGCGCGAGGGAATGGCGCCAACACTTTTTTAAGGTGGTCATCGATCAACATTATCCGTGCAGTCCCAGTCAGACGCATGCATCCAGGCATGCGGCGGGTGATGCTAATGATTTCGGCTCTGATGGCCAGATCTGACATTTTGAAGCTGATGCCGACCTTGATCCCGATCTTGATGTCGGCAAATTCATCTCTTGCCGCAGGTTCCCGGTGATGCTTATGAATCCCTGCATCATCGCCTCTTGCCTGGCCGCCCGGGTGCCGGTAGAGCAATCGTACATCTCCCCTCCGCCAAAGTCACCGCCTTCTTGATATTTGGGATAATACATGGGCTCTGGTCCATCCGCAATCCGTTTATTGGGCAGGTGCGGAAATGACTGAGCCTACCCTGTAACGCCGCCAACCACCCGTATTTGCAGGATTCACGGACTCTATCGCATCGAAACTACGAAGTATCTTCTCGGGACGTATATTTCCACCGCCGCTCACGCCTACCCAGTCTGAATTTCTCATAGGACTGTTGGACAAGGTTGCCGCACAGTGTGAAAAATAATAAGTTGTGCGCTGACTCCTGTCTCCTGCCCGGCAAAGGTATATCACCCGTGCCCACTCAGAGATATCGGGTGTACCTGAACATTTACCGAATCAACATTGTGGACGATTGATGGAGTGGATTGCGTAAAATGGCTGGACACCTAGCTTCTGCAATGATCAGTCTGCGGATAGAGTGAACTTTTGCACCGGTTTGGGGAAATCCGTATGGTTGCACACCAGTGCGCCCAGCCCAAGTTGCGGCAGCTGAAATGGCATATTTTGGTATTCTTGAGGCAGAGGTTGAAAGGCGGGAGTTCCAATCTTCGTCAACATTCGCTTCACATCCAAATAAAGGAGTTGCCAATGCCCGAAGAACCGGAAGTTGAATATGAAAAGATGCACGAAGCAATAAAGGAAGAACTCGAAAAGGAGGGAGGATCGTTCCTTAAGCAGATCGCCCTCACCACTGCAATCCTCGCGGTTTTTGCGGCACTCGCTTCACTCCAGGCAGGCGATACAGTCAACACTGCCTTGGCGCTGAAAACTGAGGCTGTGCAACTGCAATCCCAAGCTTCGGACCTGTGGGCATACTATCAAGCAAAGGGGGTAAAAGCCGCTGTTCAAGAGGGTTCTCGCGCCGCCTGGTTAGCTATCGGCAAGACCCCCCCGACAGAATACTCTGAAAAGGTGGCGCGCTACGGAGAGGAACAGACTGAAATCAGCGGCAGGGCAAAGGAGAAGGAACGAGAACGAGATGAAAAGCTCGGGGAATCCGAGCACCTAATTCATAAACATCATGGCTTTGCCAAGGCCGTGACCCTCTTCCAAATTTCGATTGCTTTGGGAGCAGTGGCAGCCCTAACACGCTCCCGTTTGGTATGGTTGGGCTCACTCCTTACCGGTGGCGCCGGAATCGTTTTCTTTGCGTGGCCTATTATCCATTAAACAGTATTGTTGATTCCAGGCAGCAAATGGAAAGTCGCGTCCCCTGCAATCGCGATACGTGCTGGTTATCAGCAAGAACAACGGCGAGTGAGAGAGTATAACGGGGGGGGTATGCAATGTGAGGGTGAGGATCAAAAGTTTATTCGAAGGGGACGGTTTCAACCAAAGAGAGACTCCAGATAAGTTCCTCGGTATTGAAGATCAGCGTGTAATTGTGGTCGCCGGCAGTCACAGCGAAACTGATATTTTTCACCGACCCATCATAATAGCTCCAGGTCATGTTGACCTTCGTAACGAATATCCTCCCCTCCGCAGGATAATCAATCTGTTCGAACCAGATGGGCCGGATCGTGCCACCGACATCGAAGACGGTGGCAACGCGGATTTCCCCATTGAGTTCTCTATTTTGGACTATCGTTGCCATGCCGAGATTATGGGGGAACTGCCAGGAGGATGCAAGGTGGATAATCTCACCTATTTGCTGCCCTCGCTAGGTCATCATCATTTCCTTTGGTGGGTGGACTGTTTGTGCTTTAGCTGCCCTGAAGGGCAAAAACCAGATTTTTTGCCCAGATGCGCACTAGCAGATTCACTGGCGGCGCAGATCACTGACATTAATCAAGGGGGGCAACACAAAAAGGCACCCCAAATTGAGGTGCCTTTAGCATTGCAGGAAATGAAAGGTCTTTCGTTTCGAGACTATTACGCTGCCTTCGGTGCGGCTTTCCCTTTAACAGCCTTTGCCGGGGCCTTTGCAGGCTTTGCCGTTTTCGCCGGTGGCTTGACAGTTTTGGCAGGCTTGGCTGCCTTCGCAGGTTTGCCAGCTGCAGCGACCTTCTTCGCCTCGATATTTCCCATGCGTACCTCTCTCGCCTTGGCGAGGTTGTCCGCGAGGCCCCTGTCCTGCGCCATCTTCCTTCTCGCTTCGGAATAACTCCTTGCGGAGAGTGTCTGTTTGCTCGGAATGCCGAACTGCTTCTTGTACGCACCCGGTTTCATGTCGTGAGCTGTGCTCAGGTGACGAGCCAAAGTCTTGAAACCGCCTTTGCCACATATAAGGCAGACGACTTCGTTCTTCCTAAACGCTTCTTTCAGGGTAAGAGTGGACTTTGCTTCTCCCGCTCCTTCTACTGCCTGTCCCGCCTCAAGATTCTTCAGTGCTGTATGGACCTTGCTGATTTCAGCGATGAGTTCATCAGAAGTCATAGGTGTGCTTTTGGCATGCGAAGCCACGAGTTCAGCCGCAATTTCTACTAGAGTTGCCATTTTTCATCCTCCTTTTTGAATATGATCTTATTGCTATATAACATACACATAATTATTGTCAAATTGAATTTTTCATTCAGTTGTCCACTAGGTGCTCCAGTTCAACATCTATTCCCTTAAAAAGTAATGTCTGGAGGTATGAACCAGAGTCAATTGGGTAGAAACAGAAGAAAATATTTGATACCATCGCACACACGTCAAGTCTGGGGTAGTGAGCAATAATTCTCTTATATTGCGCCCTTTCAAGGCTTGACCGATACGGCACCATGTGTTAATAGTTTGGCTCGATTTTCAATTTCCATTCATTCCCCAGAGAGACAGGGCCAAAGCATGACCAAATCCGAATTAATAAGCTGCTTTGCAATATGGAGGAACCTAAGTATCATTTAGGCGGAGCAAGTCGTTCAAACTGTCTTTGATTCCATGTCGGAAGCACTCGTATCCGGTGACAGAATTGAGCTCCGTCGTTTTGGAAGCTTCTGCGTCAAGGAGTATGATGGTCATGCAGGTCGAATCCCAAAAAGTGGTAATGTAATTGACATAAAGCCGAATAAAGTCCATCGGTTCAGGGTAGGAAAACCATTTAGCGAGCGCATAATGGGGCAAACGCCAAATAATCCAACAGGAGGAATAAATGACTAAAGCTGAATTTGTGGCGAAAATCGTTGAGAAGACCGGGTCCACTAAGGTTGATGCGGATAAAGCTGTTCAGGCGTTTCTGGAAACTGTCACCGACGTTCTAAAGGCGGGCGACAAAGTTGCTTTTGCGGGATTTGGTTCCTTTGAAGTTACTGAACGTGCAGCCAGGGAGGGACGGAACCCTCAGACCGGCGAAACGATGCAAATCAAGGCCAGCAAGGCCCCTAAATTCAAAGCTGGGAAAACGCTGAAGGATGCTGTGGCGTAAGTCCATAGGATTGGAAAATTGATGAGTTAATAAAAGCGGTGCTGGCTTTATGAGGTCGGCACCGTTTTTTTGTCCTTAGGCGGCCACTCGCTACGCCAGTGGAACAATCAGTTTCTTGGCTGTGAAACGGTGCAAAAAGTCTACAAAAAAAAGTCTGCTTTCCGCACCCACGGGTAGACGTGGACAAACCATGATTACCTGGATCGACGTGGCGGAAACGGCGGAAATGATGGAAGATCGTGCCGGGAAGACTTTGATGATTGGTGCGTGGCGATCGACGACAACACAGACAACACTGAGTATGAGGATGTAAAGGCATATATGTGCACTGCTGGGCTATCTGGACCGGCGCTCATAGTGATTGGAATAGCTAGGCGGTACACCTTGACAGTCAGGTCGCTCCCCGGTCGGAGTGTGACAGGGGGAAGGGCAGTATCCGCCTCCGTCTTGATCATCATCCTGTCGACAACTGCAACGCCTTGCGGAATTGTTCATCCATGTATCGCCTCCTATCACTGCTTCAGCAACGGCCTTAATCCACTAAAACAGACCCGGAAAGTCACCCGAGGGCACCTCCGACGTCAACGCTCATCCAAATGACGTAACATACTGAGGTACTGACTGCGCATTTACAGGCTATACGCGGGTTTTCACCTCCTCCCGATGAGACGCACGAAATCATCGTAGGAACTGAACCCCACGAGCCTTTTGCCGTCACATAGGTGGGACGGGACGGCAGTGATTCCTAGTTCCTCGGCCCGCTGCCAGTCGGCATCGACTTCTGCGTTGAATCTCCCCGCCGCGAGCACCGCCCGTGCCTCATCCACCGGCAGCGCGAAAGTCTCGACGATCCCCACGAGTTCTTCCACCTTGGCGATGTTCCGCCCCTCGACGAAATACGCTCGATAAACCGCTCTCCGGAAGAGGTCTCCTTTTCCCAACGTTTCCGCCCACTTCCCCAGTTCCTGGGCTCGCCTGCTATTGCAGGTGCGTGTTCGTTCCGCCAGTGGAAGTCCCTCGGCCGCGGCAATCTGGCGCAGATTCGCCTGCATGGCTTTGATCTGCTCCTCCCGTCCAGCAAAGAGCTCGGCCAGCTCAATGCCCTCCTCCGGCGTTTCCGGGTGGAGAGGAAAAACAGTCCAGCGCAGTTCGACACCGTACTCCTGTTGTAAACGATCGGTACGCACGGTACCGAGGTAGCACCAGGGTCAGACATAGTCGAAAAATACTTCGACGACGGGTGCGGTGATCATGACTACCTCCTCGAATGATTCGTTTGATTGTAGCCGGTTTTTGAGATGGTGCAAACTGGTTTTGCCCAGAAACAACAGACACAGAGGGTGTTAAGCGGCTAGTTTGGCCTCAAAGGCTTTCGGGCTGATATTCCCGTGGTGTGGCGACGTTTTCGATTATAGTCCACTCTTGAGTGCAAGAAGTGAGGTTTTAACCTCGTCTATTTGTGTAAAAATATTTGAAGGAATTAACCAAAGACCTGATCGACAACTTAGAAATTCCGATATCGTCCTCATCTTCAAAGTCTTGTACGCAGCACTTCCTTCGTAAATCGGCGTCACTTTCGAATGCTAATTTTAACTGAGGCTCACCATATAGTGTATTTGGACTGAGGTCCAAATTTTCGATCCATTCCACAAATTTTTCAGCATAAGGCTGATTTGCCACGACTTTATGCCCTTGCTGGTCATGAATTAGGGGTAGAAGAGTATCCAGTAGTTTAATCGGATGATCCCCAAAGTAATAAAAATATCTTGATATCAATACGTTATTTCAACTAAGATCACGTTTGCGATTATGGTCATCGTGGGCGCTGAGTCGTATACTTGGTGGACACCCCTTATCTATATCACCAAGCACTATCGGTCCCAACAGTTTTCGAGAGACCGACCTGCTTGAACAATTGCGGGCAGCCGCCGGAGTAGACTCCCTGCTGGTTTGCGGTGCGATGAGCCATATGTGCGTTGATGCCACCGTGCGCGCCGCATTCGATCTGGGTTTTTCATGCATTGTGACCCATGACGCCTGTGCCACCAGAGAGTTGACGTTCAACGGTGTCACCGTGTCGGCTGCGCATGTTCATGCTTCGTACATGGCCGCTCTCGGTGCCGTCTATGCACAAGTAAAAAGCGTAGACGAGATTCTGGAAAACATGGCTGCCACTAATTGAAGGAGACCACAACCTTATGGCCGAATTGATCGACAAAAAAGAACTGGTCACCGCCGATGAATTGGCGCTATCAAACAGCTTTGAGATTGCCGCGCTGGTATCGATTCTGGAACGTAAGGGGCTATTGACCAGGGATGAGGTTATAGCGGAGGTCAGTAGACTCAACGAGCAGATCAATCGTTAAGGGGATGACCATGATTGATATATTACGCAAGAGACGCAGCATCCGCCAATTTGCCGCTGAAAAAATCACTCAAGAAGCTGTAAATACACTTATCGAAGCGGCTCTTAGAGCCCCCTCCTCACGGGGGATCAACCCGTGGGAGTTCATCCTGGTGGACGATCCGGAGACGATCAGGCGGTTGTCTCAGGCCAAACAACACGGCTCAGAGTTCCTGAAAAAAGCTCCGCTCGTTATCGTGGTATGCGCTGACAGTACCAATTCGGATGTATGGGTGGAGGACTGCTCCATCGCTGCAATCATCATCCAGTTGACTGCAGTGTCGTTGGGTCTCGGCAGCTGCTGGGCACAAATCCGTAACCGCCAGCACGATTACGAAAAGACCGCCGAAAGCTACGTCCAGGAACTGCTGGGACTGCCGGAGCCGGTCAAGGTGGAATGTATCCTCGGCATCGGGCATCCGGCCGAGCGGAAAGAACCGATAGCCGCGGACAAGCTGCAATACGACAAGATCAAAAGCAATCACTGGGCTTAATCAGGAGGAGTTGCATGAAGAAATCTATTGGAGCAAAAACGCTACTATTCCCCACGCCGGTCCTGATGGTCGGCACCTACGACCAAAATGGCAAACCCAATCTGATGAACGCAGCCTGGGGCGGCATCTGCTGTTCCCAGCCACCCTGCGTGGCGGTGTCGCTGCGCAAGGCCACGTACTCTTACAACTGCATCGTCGAGCGTAAATTCTTTACCGTCGGCATTGCCTGCGAGAGGAAGATGGCGGAGGCCGATTACTGCGGCATCTACTCCGGTCGGGACGGCGACAAGTTTGTCGACACCGGCCTCACCCCCGTCCGGAGTGACCTGGTGGATGCGCCCTACGCCGCGGAATTTCCGGTGGTGCTGGAGTGCCGTCTGCTGCAAACCTTAGAGATCGGCCTGCACACTCAGTTCATCGGCGAGATAGTTGACGTCAAGGCAGACGAATCGGTCTTCGACAGCGACGGCCATTTGGATATTATGAAGATTAAGCCCCTCGTCTACGATACTTCCCGCAAGGGGTACCACAGCGTCGGACCGCGTGTCGGTAATGCGTTTGCCATCGGGAAAGAGCTGAAGAAATGACGGAAGCCACTACATTGGACAGGACGCTCGCCAAGGTATGCGAGTGTTGCCCCGTCTGCCTCCACGCCCGCCACCACCAGCAAGGGGTCGTGTATAATTTCGTAAAGAAAGTGGAGCAAGAAATCTGCCCTTTCTGCAAGGCTTACGAACGGGTGCACGGCAGGAAGGCCCACGAGAAGAGAGAGAAACCATGCCCAAAGTAACAGTAGTCGCCAAACGGGCAGTCAAGCCCGATACCATAACCCAAGTGAAGCTGGAGTTGCTGAAGCTCATTGCCCCGACACGGGCCGAAAGAGGATGCCTCGAATAGAGTGCACTATAGTTTAATAAGTGAGGAGGTAGCATAGATGAGAGTCATGGCCATTAACGGTAGTCCTAGGAAGAAATGGAACACCGCGATGCTGCTGGAGCACGCCCTCGAAGGGGCGGCATCAAATGGTGCAGAAACGGAACTCGTTCACCTCTACGATCTGGATTACAAGGGGTGTACCAGCTGCTTTGCCTGCAAGCTGAAAGGCGGCAAGAGTTACGGGAAGTGCGCCATGAATGACGGACTCACCCCGATTCTGGAGAAAATTGCCGATGCAGACGCGTTCCTGCTCGGCTCCCCGATCTATTTCGGTACCGTCACTGGCGAGATGCGCTCCTTCATGGAGCGGTTGCTCTTCCAGTATCTGACTTACACCCGGCCGCCAGGCTCGATGTTTCCCCGAAAAATCCCCGCGGTATTCGTCTACACCATGAACATCTCGGAAGAGATGATGAAGGAATATCACTATCCGGTGCATTTCGGGTCGAACGAGAATTATCTGACCCGGATATTCGGTGAGGCGGAAACGCTCTGCTGCTTCGAGACGCTGCAGTTCGAAGATTATGATAAGGTAGTCTTTAATTACTTTGATCCGGAGGAGCGGCGGCAGCGGCGCAAAACCGTCTTTCCCGAGGACTGCCGGAAAGCTTTCGAGCTGGGTGCAGGGTTAGCAGAAAAGGCCAGGAAACTGGGCGAACTCCCGGCCTGATCGAATCCGGCTCAGTGGTGGTGAATACCTTACTTTAGGCAAGCAATGAATCAAGTTATCGAAAAAATAGCTATCATCGGAGCCGGGGCTCTCGGGGCGACCTACGGCAGCATGTTCTACGACATGGATCCGGAGTCGGTCTGTTTTATTGCCAGTGGAGCCAGGTACGAAAGATTGCATCGGGATGGCGTCATCGTCAATGGCAGGCGATACGTTCCGGCTGTAGTGAGACCGGAAAAGGCGACTCCTGCCGATCTGGTGATCGTCGCCGTCAAACATTATCACCTCGATCAGGCCATCAGTGAGATGAAGGGATCTGTCGGCCCCCAGACGATTATCATCTCCGTCATGAACGGCATCGACAGTGAGGAGCGGATTGGCGCGGTGTACGGGACCAGCAGGGTCATCTATGGACTGACGCTGGGCATCGATGCCGTGCGCGATGGAAACTCCATCACCTTCAAGAATCAGGGCCGTATCCTGTTCGGCAAGGAAAAGAATGCCGAAATAACGAACCAGGTCCGGCACATCAGCGACCTCTTTACCCGTGCCGGCATAACTCATGAAATCCCGCCGGACATGATCCGCAGCCTCTGGTTCAAGTTCATGATCAATGTCGGAGTCAACCAGGTTTCGGCGGTTCTCAGGACGTCTTATGGTGTTCTGCAGTCTTCTACAGAGGCTCGGGACCTCATGAATAGCGCAATGCTGGAAGTTATCGCCATCACCCGAACTCTGCATGTGAACCTCTCTGAAGATGATATCAGGGAATGGTACAAGGTGCTTGGTACACTCAACCCGACAGGGAAGACCTCTATGTTCCAGGATGTCGAGGCCGGACGCCAGACTGAAGTGGAAATGCTGGCAGGAACGGTGATCGAACTGGGAAAACGCTATGGAGTACCGACACCGGTCAATCAGAAGCTTTATGCAGATTTGAAACGAATCAAAACTGGATGACAAAATGGTGATTACCCAAGAACTCGTCACTGGAACAACCGTAGCAGGCGCTCTTGACGCATTGGCAAGCCTCCGGTTGGAGATATTCCGAGAATACCCGTACCTGTATAATGGTCGTCGAGAGGATGAACTCGATTATCTGAAATCCTATGCCGAGACGCCGGGTGCCTGCGTGATTCTCGTGCACGACTCGGGTGCCGTAGTGGGTGCTGCTACAGGGATGCCGTTCATTCATGAAGGGAAACAGATGCTGACAGCCCTTGCCGGTAGTCAGTACTGCGTTGAAAACATTTACTACGTAGGCGAACTGCTTTTTTACCCGGCATACCGGAATAAAGGTCTGGGATTGCAGCTCTTGGATCAACTGGAACATCACATACGTTCTCTGGGCAGATACCGGCAACTTGTCTGCGCGACGGTGGAACGGCCCGATGTCCACCCTCTCAAGCCGGAGGGGTATGTGCCGATAACCCGATTTCTTGCCAGAACCGGGTTCGATCTATTACCAGGCATAACCACCAGCTTTTCCTGGTGCGAGACCGATGGTGTCAGACGCGATCACCCGATGCAGTTCTGGGTGAAGGAGCTTAACTTCCCTCATGCTGAAGCCGAACGAAGCGAACCGAAAGGAATAACCTATGCAGCTTAGCAGCAATACTGTTCTCATCACCGGTGGAGCGACCGGCATCGGTCTGGTGCTCGCGCAGGAACTTCTTAAGCGTGGCAATGAAGTAATAATCTGTGGACGGCGCAAAGGTAGGCTCGAAGAGGCCCAGGCAGCCAATCCGGGGCTACAGATTCGTGTGTGTGACGTGTCCGACCACAATGCCCGGATCAGTCTCGTTTCGTGGCTGGAGGCCAACTTGCCACGGTTGAACATACTGATCAATAATGCCGGGGTGCAACACCTCTACAACTTCCGGGACAGTACCTCGCAACCGACCAGGCCCGATGAAGAAATCGCCACAAACCTTGGTGCTCCCATTCATCTGACAACACTCCTTTTGCCTCTGCTTGAGAGACAAGAGGCTGCTGCGGTGGTCAATGTTTCCTCTGGGCTCGGTTTCACCCCTCTGGCTCAGACGCCGGTATACAGCGCAACAAAAGCGGCACTTCACTCACTGTCATTGTCTCTTCGCCACCAGCTGCGTGACACTAGGGTCAGGGTCTTCGAGGTCATTCCTCCGCTCGTTACCAGTGAACTGGGCACTCCACACCGGACGGAAGAAGTCAATAACTCGGCAATGCCGACAACAGATGCCGTGGCTGAAATAATTACTGGCCTTGAAAACGATATTTTTGAACTGGCAATCGGTAGAGCCGCTAATCTGGTAAACAAGCGGGAAGAGCTTTTTTCATTAATGAATGTGAACTGAAAAGAGAGCCTAAAGGAGATTTTAGACATGAGAGTAATGTTTGTTTGCTTGATGGTCAGCTTGTTGCTGGCAGGGTCTGTTGCAGCCAAAGAGGCCGAAACAACGAAAGATACGTTCTCTGTGATTCACTCCAGGAAGAGCGTGAAGTCCTTTACTGGAGCGACTGTCAGCACGGAAAATCTGGATAAAATCATACGGACTGGAATGGCCGCACCAACGGCGGTCAACAAACAGCCCTGGTCGTTTGTGGTGGTAACCGACAAAAAGAAAATTGATGCCCTGGCTGCCGGGTTGTCGAATGCACGGGGTATAGACAAGGCCGGCGCTGTCATTATTGTCTGCACAGACCCTGAAAAAGCCAACATGCAGAGCAAGGACTTTGCCATTATAGACGCATCGCTGGCAAGTGAAAACATTCTTTTGGCTACCGAGGCTTTAGGGCTTGGTGCTCATTGGACTGCTTCATATCCGTATGAAGACAAGATGAAGCACGTGCGCACTGTGCTGGGGATACCAGCAACCATTATCCCGCTGAACGTCATATTGGTGGGCGTACCAACCGGAGAAGATAAACCGAAGGACAAATACCAAAAGGATAAAATCCATTGGGAAAAATGGTAACCTCGATGGAACGTGGCCAGATATGAATGTACTGTTGATTTCAGCAAACACTGAAACAATCAACATGATCCCGCTGCCACTCGGGTTAAACTGCGTTGCAGTTGCTGCCCGCAATGCCGGACATGACGTGCATCTGCTTGATCTGATGGGTGGTGGTGATCACCATGAACTCATTCAGAAAGCGATCCAACAATTAAGTCCTGCCCTGATCGGAGTTTCTGTCCGGAACGTCGATAACCAGCACATGGCGGAGACAAGATTTCTCCTTGATCCGGTACGGGATATCATTGCCCAATGCCGTGCCTTCTCCAATGCCGTTATCGTCATTGGAGGCGCAGGTTTTAGCATTTTCCCGGACGCGGTGCTCCGTTACCTGCAGGCCGATATGGGGATCTGTGGTGAAGGCGAGATGGCCTTTACCTCTCTCATCGAAGCACTGGAACGGGGCAACGATCTGTCAAATATTGCGGGTCTTTGTCTTCCCGGGAAGCCTGTACAGTTGGTAACGTCCGAAAGGGCGAACCTGGATATGCTTCCTCTTCCCGACCCTTCCCTCTGGTCCGTGCCTTCAGGAGCCAAGAACGATATATGGATCCCCTATCAGACCAGACGTGGCTGTCCGATGAAATGCGCTTATTGCTCCACTCCCGCACTGGAAGGAACGGCTATCCGAAAGCACTCGATCGATGCAATTGTTAAAGGTATTGTTCGGCATGTGACTGCCGGATTCAGCAGCTTCTATTTTGTGGACAACACCTTCAACTTCCCTCCCGACTATACGAAAGAGCTCTGTGCAGCGCTTATTTCTGCACATCTGGATATTCGCTGGCGATGTATTCTTTATCCCGGCTTTGTAGACGAAGAGATGGTGCAGCTCATGGCGGAAGCCGGGTGTGTTGAAGTAAGTCTCGGCTTCGAGAGCGGTAGTCCTGAAATTCTAAAAAAACTCAACAAAAAATACACGGTTGAACAGGTGCGGTTTGCTTCGGAGCTGCTCAAAAAGTGTGGTATAAAAAGGATGGGATTTCTGCTCATCGGTGGGCCAGGGGAAACTAAAGAGACGGTGCTGGAGAGCCTTGCTTTTGCCGACTCACTCAAGCTGGATATGTTGAAACTTACTGTGGGAATCCGTATCTATCCTGGGACGTTACTGGGAAAAATCGCGCTGGAAGAAGGTTTAATCGCCGAAGGAGACGATCTGCTCCTACCCAGATTTTACCTTGCCAAGGGACTTGCAAGTTGGCTTGACCCAACCATACGCACGTGGATGACTGATAGGCCTTTCTGTACCATGTAACTACTCGATTTGACGGTATCAATTGTAGGCCGGATTTCAATTATGACCCATTATCGGCATCGTTGAGGCCCACCCCACCAGCCCTAAATACCTAATTTGCTTACTAGGTGGGTCAAGGTAGGGCGCCTGCAACGGGTCAATGTTGGGAGCTGATCTACACCTAAGAGATCTATGGAACTGACATTTTCCCGATCGCAGGATATGCCTTTTCCTACTCTTGCTCTGCCCTCAACTGCATCTGAATTTCTGCTGCCTTGTCCTGTGTCATTTCTTCCGGAGACTGGACTACCTCCGCATCCTGTCGCCCCGCTACAGGTAGCCCTACCTCCGTCTGTGTCAAGACATCATCCATCGCCGCCTGTTCCATCTCAGTGGGCTCTCCGGCCAGGCAAACCGTGCTAAAGGTACAGATCAGCGCTGCAGTTGCTAAAACAACTACCATCTTTTTCATTAGTTTCCTCATGATAGTCCCCTTTTTTCCCTATTGAGTAAAATGAAAAGTGTAACCTTGTCTCTCTCCAGAACGTTAATAGGCCGCCCATCAACCAGTAGTGGTGGGCGGCCTATTGAACTTGCACCTGTTTCTTCGGCAGCTCGGCTACCTGTTATTTTTTAGGTAACGGGTCCGTCAGCTTTGTGCCCTTGGGATTTCTACCAAGTTAACCTTTTCGGAAACAGGCTGAGAGAATCCTAACAAATCTGCAGAAGATGTCAAGCTGCCGAATTATTTCCATAAAATTGCCGCTCTGAAATCCACCGGATTATCTTATCGATCAGCGGCGGCGAAGCCTTCGAGAATAGTGTCCGTCGTCCTGATGGTGGCGTAAACAGCACCCAAGGCGGCAAGGAAAGCCCCCTGAACCTGGCGAGCGTGGATCGTCTCGCCGCCGAAGATGAGATCCCTGGTGGCACAGGCGTCCTGGGCGACCGCACAGGCGAATCCCAAGTCGAAACCTGCCCGCACCGTGGCGTCCACGCACATGCTGGTCATCATTCCGCAGGCCAGGATACCATCAACTCCGGCGCCCCGAAATTTTTCCAGTAAAACGGTATCGCGGAAGCTGTTGGGATAATGCTTGATGACGACGGGCTCGCCCGGCAACGGTGCGACGCTGGGGTGAATCTCGATCCCGGCGGTGCCCGGCAGAAAAAAGGGGGCTGTGGGCTGAGCGGAGATGTGCTGGACGTGGTAGACCGGCCATGACGCCCGCCTGAATGCGGCAAGCAGACGCGTCGCAGCCGCAGCCGCCTCGACGGAGCCGACCAGTTCCATGCGCCCGCCCGCAAAGTAATCCATTTGTATGTCTATCAGTAACAGAGCAGTGCTCATAAAGCGGTCTCCCTCGATAAAATTGATCCCGTGTAGAAAAAAGCCCCGGAGGACCTATGAAGGGGTTTACTTAACGTGTTGAAATTGACACCGGGAGACCGCCCATTTACGGGGAGGTCTCCTTCTGCTTTTTGCGCCAGGTTGTCAAATTACTTCGCTATATCCTTCTCTTCGTCCAGATGCGGGTCATGTCGTTGCCGCTTCTTGAGCCGAGACCGTGCCATATGGAAACCAGTTCGATGCATTCCTCGCTGATATTAAAAGTAATACAGTAACTTGCCGGACCAGAATTGAAATAATGCTCCTGAAGAATAACCTTGTGGTCGGAGAATATATAGGGTGCGTTCACTCCAGTCTCAGGGTGGTCTTTAATCCGCTTCTCGGCATCCTTTACGTTCTGAAGAAAAACATCACTTATCTCCAGTCGATAGCGGTTTGCCAATTCTGAAGCATAGTGCTTCACCCTTTCCATATACTCTAAAGAGCGTTTAAGAGGTAGGTTTTTCATTCCGGATATCCCTGCGTACGGATTCAAAAAAGTCATCGTCATCGGTGACAATTTCTCCTAGTCCGGAACGAAGCTCATACCATCCACGCTCTACTGAGACAATGAAATCGTTTTGCTCGTCAGTGGTGTTAACGTACATGCGCAGGGAATCCCGCAGGATCTCTTGTTCGCTCCGCCTCTCGCGCAGGGCTACCCGCCTCAGATCTGTGTCGTCAACGTCATCCAGCCTTAAGCCGACTTGTCTTGATTTGGCCATGAATCACCTCTGCTGATACCAATGATAACATCATATACCGTGAATAAAATATTTTGCAAGAAATATTTGCGATTCCGGCAAGATGGGTGACTTGAAGCTGGTGTCTTGAAATCCTAAAAATTTCTAAGCCACTGGGCAGCCTCAGGGACACGACTCGGAGCAAACCAGCGGCCGACGCCAGCGCATTTAACTGAACCACACGTCCAGCACCTTCGGGTCGTCAGGAGATTTTTCCTGCGATGGCGGAAAATTCTTGCCGGAAAAATATCCAGACATAGCAAAATCCCCCTAACCCATTAAAAAGGTAAGGGGGATTGCACATGATGCTGCGCATTTTTCAACACGTTAAGTAAACCCCTTGGGACCGATGTTTCGGTGTTCCAACTATTTATAATCTAGCCGTGTTTATGGGACATTTTACGGATCGAAAATAGCGAACCATTATGGGCATGACGAACATCGCGCCAAGGACGACCAGCATTGTAGTGTTTGGGTCTTGAAAGTACGAGCTAAGGCGCAAAGTCGTGAGCGCGATGACGGCGAAATAAAGCATGTCTCCAACAATAGCAAAGGCCCAGCCGGCAAGGAATCCGTGGCCCGCACCGAGCGCCGTGGCCCGCCCTGTCATTGGATCCACGCCGAAGGCAATCATAACGAGCGTAAGGGGACCTGCGCTGGTGCCACTGAAATGCTTCACGCTGCGAGTCGTTACCGCCTTTAATGCCTCGCTGAGTCGAGCAAGAAATGGTACTTTCCCCGCCAACGCTGCGAGAAGCCGAAGGACCGGTTCAAAGGCAAGGGCCAGGGCCATATCTGAAACCAAGTAGAGACCCGTGGTGATGGGCCAGGCCAAGCCATTAGCACGAGCGAGCAATACACCTGCTGGGATTCCGCCCCCAATGGGAAGTAGGAAGAGCTTCAGCACGGGAAGGATGGTGGATGTAGACTGGGCCAAGTCAGGAATTTGCCTGGGCAGTAGAAAAAGGGACATTGGACTCCCGGTGTGGCGATAGCACTATGACAGATCGGCGTTTTTAAGGCCGGCATAGTACATTCGGCCGCCATTCAAAGGCACTCTGACCCACCTCCAGAATATTAATATGGGCTCATATTTATTGGCATATGTTAGCCCAAACTGCCGGTAGTGGTCAACGCATTATTATTAGTAAAGGAGCCGGGGAAGTTCGTCTCAGTCTGGTTAAAAGACCGAGGGGAACCCGTGCTCGAAGTGCAGAGCGGACAAGGCAGATTCTACAAGGAATGATATTCCCCCGCTTTCGTGGACAGTCTGTTAAGCGGCAAGTTTTTCTTGGTCGACCTCGTTTGGGTCCGATACCCCAGCGTGGAGTGGATCCTCTTGCGGTATAGAACCGCTCGATTTAGCTAAAGATGCTCTGCCGGGCCTGCTCCCGGGGTGAACGGGGTCTTCGCCCCCCGTAGCCACATTACCATCCCGCAAGATCCCTGAAGCCGTCACTCCGTCACCACCCGCTCGCGGATCTAGCTCGCCCGCCGCCAGCCTCAGCCCTCCTCAAGGGGTGACTGGCAACTTGAAACTGATTAAAAACAATCAGCCCACACTTTATACTGTTGTGGATATGTCTCATGTACAACCACGTAGAATATAAAACAACACTAAAATTGGAATTGGGATACCCAAGAGCCAGAGCAAAATCCAACCTATCTTTCCTTTTTCTGAATTACGCATAATAACCCTCTTCCCTGGCAGGAATAAAGTAGGGGCTTGAAGTCTAATTAAAGATATCAGCCTATTATGGCTTAACGTACAAACCGTTAGACTTCTCGACCCTAAGTTAGCAGAACCCTCAACTTGAGAAAGTCGAGGGTTCTGGATACATGTGAGCCTAACTGACGGACCCCGGTTTAACTTACATCCTTGCATATTAGGCTTTGGCTTCTCCCTCCGATCCGATGTCTTCAGCACCCGACTGCTTGAGTATATCCATCGCCTTTTTCTTCCAATCTGCATTATCACAATGAACCGAGAGCAGGATGCCTCCTTCCTTGATACGGCCTTCATAGCGCTTGGCCTCGTATTCAGGGATACCCATACCAATCAAAGCTCCCGCAATACCGCCAATGACACTTCCCGCACCGATGCCAGCCAAAAGAGAGACTATAGGGCCTGCCGCGATGAAGGGGCCAATACCTGGAATTGCCAATGCGCCGATGCCTGTAAGCCATCCCAGCGCACCGCCTATCACAGCACCAGTACCGGCTCCGGCCGAGGAGCCTTCGGGAGCTTTGGTGTGTTTTTCATGTGCAAAATCTTTTGTACCTGTTGTTTCCGAAAAGAGAACAGATATGTCGTCGTTACGGAAATTTGCGTTTTTCAGGGCCTGCACCGTGCCCTCGACATCCTGCCGTGTCCGATATAATCCGAAAACTGCGATTTTTTTATCCATAACGGATCTCCTTTTTATTTCGATGGTGTTACCTCTAGCTCGTTAGTGACGTTTTCCTTTCCCACCACCTGCGTCGCAGCGTTTTCGATGACGTTCTTTTCCTTTTCCGTCCTGACGGGGCCCTTCAAAGTGACCTTCCCATTGCGCGTGATGATCTTCGCATTATGTGCGTACGAAGAGAGTGATTTGTCTTTCATTACTGCTCGCCGGATCTTTTGGGTGATTTTACGGTCCGCTGTATTTTCCTTTTGCTGGTCTGCAGTCGGTTGCTCTTGTTTGTTTTCCCTTGTGTTGTCGGAGTTGGACGCTGCACCCATATCCGCAGATGCAGGCTCAGGGGTATTGAAGGCAACTGCGGCTGTCAATGCGGATGCAATAAGTAAATTTAGCTTTCTCATGATTTTAACTCCCTTATCATTTGTTTGATTGGGCGTAATAGGGGCACTTGACGTCCGCCATGAATGTTAAACTATTATAACATGTATTTGGTTTATCAATAGCACCTGTATCCCCATACACGATTCGTATAGGCTGCTCACTCCCACAAGGAGGGGCGTGTAGGCGCTTTTGGCCGCCGTTAGGGGGAAACATGAAGACATTCGAAAACAGTTTGCACGTTATGGAACTTGGCGTCTGGAAATTGACGCTCTCCCGGGACGGAGTCGAAAACGAGGGTGGTGTTTCCCGCCGGAGTGCGTGGCTACTGCGACGCGCTAGACGAAGCGAATCATGGCTAACAGCGTCTGATAGCTTTCAACTAAAACTCACAAAATGGGATGAAAACAGCCAGGTCGAAGACACCCGGCAGCTTTCCCGGTTCTACCCGATCAACGAGGGCAGCTTTGGCTTCGCCCGGGTACATGAACAGGATTTTTTTTCCAACAGCCTTGACGGCATTGCGGAGCGACAGCCTCGAAACGCCCACATTACTCTATATCCGTCAAACCGACGCTCCAGGATCGCAACGACTTTTCAAGTCGTTGCGATCCTTATTGGTTAGCCCGGATTTGACGAGTGCAAAAAGGCTACTTTCCGCACGGACCGCAGTCAGATCCCGATGATGCATTGACCCAGCTTGAGAATACCCCTGGCGAAGGAACCGGTCTCGATTTTGGAAAAACTCTCGAAGATGAGCTCGCTATCGACCGGCTTTTCCGGGTCGACTACCAGGGCAATCGGCTCCAGCGCTTCGGTCCAGTCGCTGTTCTCCAGAAAGGCATCCGGTGCATAGCGGCAAAGCCTTGCATCATGGTCATCGGCCAGGCACTCGAGATGGCTGGTAAGGTCCTCGACCCGCTCGAACCTCTGCTCTTCGCCACGGCCGTAGAGCCCTGCGTGTTCCGCCAGCAGAGAGGTTCGCACCCCGCGGATGGCGGCCACCAACTCCAACTGCCCGGCCGGGTCCGTCGCCTCCCAGCTTACGTTCAGTTCCGTATCAAGCCCCATGCTGCGGTTGGTGGCATTCGCGGAGCCAACGGTGAGAAACCTGTCGTCCACGAGGAGCAGTTTTGAATGTATGAAGGTCATCCGGCGCTTGCCGTCATCTTCCAGGGCCGCGGAAGAATAGGCTCTCAGGCTATGGCCAGTTTTTTCCGCTACCTGCTGCAGGGCGCGTAGCATCTTCACCTGGGGCAGGCCCAGGAACAGCTCCTCGGTGAATGAAAGCCGGTCGGGCAGTATTATGATGATCTGGAGCAGGGGGCGGTCGGGCGTCGTCATCCGGGCGATCAGGGACCAGTAGATGGCCTGTGAACTGAAGTACTGGCTTTCCAAATAAATGAGCCTGTCGGCCGACATTATGGCATCGATGAACAGGCGACGGATCTCGTGGATCCCTTTTTGACCGATGCTGTCGATTTGCGCCTGGGTCCGGCTCACAGCAACTTGATGCGTTGGGAGGGGGAACGCTTCTGCCGCGGCCAGCTGAATCTGGCTGTGGACTGCGGGAAGTTTCAGCGCCTCTCCTCCGGAATCGAGCCAGCGCTTGGTGAACAGCTCGGAAAGTGCTTTGACGACCGGGCCGGTGAAATAGGACTGGATGTCGTGGTAGGCGCCGTAGATGCTCCCCTCTATATCTGTTCTCTCCGTGTTGTTTTTGAGATGGTAGCGATCGTCCCAGCGGTTTGAACAGATATCAATTCCTCCGGCAAAGG
>Ga0209540_10000935_pt1 | contig 23474 bp, 21 predicted proteins | sample BarGraIncu01121A_FD_184501 | JGI IMG/M metagenome (GOLD analysis project Ga0209540, IMG submission 184501) | Arctic peat soil microbial communities from Barrow, Alaska - Barrow Graham LP Incubations 011-21A (SPAdes) (version 2) | ecosystem: Environmental > Terrestrial > Soil > Wetlands > Peat... | reverse complement strand
CAGGCATAATATATCGCGGTTATCTGAATTCCAGTTTGGCAAGGAGATGGAAAGACTGGCTATTGACTTGAGCTGGAAGTCTTCACAAATAGAGGGCAATACCTATACTCTGCTGGAAACAGAGAGATTGCTAACCGAAAAAGAGACCGCATCCGGAAGGAGCCGCGAAGAGGCTACTATGCTTCTTAATCATAAGGAAGCAATAGATTTCCTTATTGAAAATCCAGACTACCTGAATCCGTTGTCCGTTTCAAAAATTGAGGATATTCATAAGATTCTTGTTAAAGAATTGCCAATTGACAAGGGTGTAAGAAGAGGCCGGGTCGGTATTTCAGGGACGAACTACAGGCCGTTGGACAACGACTTTCAAATAAAGGAAGCCCTTTTTAATATGTGTGGACTGGTAAACAGGAAGGAGGATGTTTTTGAAAAAGCGCTTCTTGTTCTTGCTCTGGTATCATATATTCAGCCTTTTGCCGACGGAAACAAAAGAACGGCCAGAATAGTGAGCAATGCTTTACTTATGAATCACAAATATTGTCCAATCTCTTTCAGAACCGTAGATTCTGTTGATTACAAAAAGGCAATGCTTATTTTCTACGAACAGAACAACATATACGCCTTTAAGCAAATTTTCATAGACCAGTTTGACTTTGCAGTAAATACATACTTTTAAGAATAACTAAAAACCTATACCATGAATTCAAGTAAGAACAACTCCTCTCAAATGGGACAGCCGCTTTCCGGCGACGAAATCGGAATAATAAGAAGGGAAAAACGGATGGGATATGTATTCGCATCCCTCATTCTGATGTTTGGACTTTTGCCAGAGTTGATGAGGGATCGGCAGTGAAGATGCACTTTGCTCCGAACAGCAAGGTTCTTCTCAAAGTTGAAAATGTGCATTCCTAGTCAAAGCTTTACACATTTGGAATTTGATTCCATAATTGTAAATTTACAGTATGATAAAAAGGAATTCAATATTGGAATAAAATATCACAAACTCAAGGCGGATACCTTGTATATGGGGGAGAATCACAACAAAAAAGAGGAAACGGCATCACTGTCGTGCCGTATAATTTAATATCTGAGGTGGAAACCGCTTAGCAAATACATTACGCAATTAAAATAATAGAAGATTATATTACCTCCGCCCACCTCGATATGGGCAAAAGCTGCATCCGCTTCAAAAAGCCCGACCAGATTCCACTCCCCCTTATCGCCGCACTCGCAAAGAAGATGAGCGTGGAGGAGTATGTGAAGGTATATGAGAATACTGAAAAACAAAGATAAAAAAGTAGTTATGGCAGGTGGTAAACTTCACGAACGGAAAGAAAGAAGGTTCCTGTTGTTTGGGGATTTTTAGTAAAACGTGGTGAATTTCCAGAGTAGTTTGATAAATATGTTTTTTAAATTTAGTCCAGTTATTTAGGGGGCTAGTACAAAGAGTGTTTTGATTGTTTTACAAATTACCTTTATCAGAGCATATTAGTAAATATTTGATAAATCATGTTGACACTATCGCAACCTAATATCCGAAGTGCAACAAATTTTAGTAATTTTGTAAACATAAAAAATATTTTCCCTAAATGAGCTTCGAAGAAACATATCTTGATAAAATAATTTGTGGAGATTGCTTGAACGTGATGAGAACAATGCCAGATAAGTGCGTTGATTTGGTTGTTACCTCTCCTCCATATAATCTAAAGAATTCAACAGGAAATGGAATGAAAGATGGTCGTGGAGGTAAGTGGTCAGGAGCAGCTCTCGTTAACGGTTACTCTAATCATTCAGATGATATGCCTCATGAAGAATATGCAAAATGGCAAAGAGACTGCATGATAGAAATGTTCAGGTTGATCAAAGACGATGGTGCTATTTTTTACAATCACAAATGGCGAGTTCAAGATGGCTTATTACAAGGCAGAGAAGATATTGTGGGCTCTTTTCCTGTTCGACAAATAATTGTTTGGCGTAGAAAAGGAGGAATCAATTTTAATGCCGGATATTTTTTACCCACATACGAAGTAATTTATCTCATTCCTAAACCAAAATTCAAACTTGCACCAAAAGCAAATGCATATGGTGATGTTTGGGAATTTACTCAGGAAATGAATAATCTTCATCCAGCTCCGTTTCCAGTTACATTAATTGATCGAATCATATCTTCAACAACTGCGAAAATTATTTTAGATCCTTTTTCTGGAAGCGGGACAACAGCAATTGTAGCATTAGGCCTTAAACGTAATTATATTGGAATTGAACTTTCTCCCGACTACTGCGAAATGTCAGAAAAAAGAATTGAGAAAAATAAAAAACAGAGTGAACTTCTAAAATTCAAATCGATTAAACTTTTTCAAGAAACAGAATGAAAATATACACTAAAGACAGTTTAATAAATGAACTTAGAACCATTGCTGCGAAAGGATGGATAGATAACGCAAGGCATGGCAATCACGGCGGAATTGGTAATACACTTGAAGATTTACTCGGAATAACTGAAAATAATTTACCTATTCCAAATGCAGCAGAATGGGAACTCAAAACCCAACGGCTAAACACAAAATCGCTAACAACCTTATTTCATACAGAACCATCACCAAGAGCCATTGGTTTTATTCCTCAAATACTTTTACCACTATATGGATGGAAGCATGCTGGTGCCGGGGAAAAATATCCTATAACTGAAAAGTCTTTCAGACAAACAATTCATGGCAATTCTCCAAGCGATAGAGGTTTTATAGTAAAAATTGATAGAGCTGAAAGAAAGGTCTCGATTTCCTTTGATGCAAGAAATGCTTCTCAAAAGCATGCAAGTTGGTTACATGAAGTAAATGAAAATGTAGGCTTGTATGAGTTAAACCCTCAACCTTATTGGGGGTTCGACGATTTAGCTCACAAAGCAGGAACCAAACTTTTAAATTGTTTCTATGTGCAGGCAGAGGTAAAAATAGTTGACGGCAAAGAGTTTTACCATTACTGCAAAGTGATGATGCTTCAAAAATTTAATTTTGATGGCTTCTTAAATGCTTTGGAACAAGGTAATATCCTGGTTGATTTTGATGCTCGCACCGGTCATAATCATGGGACAAAATTCAGAATGAGGCAAAACTGTTTACCCAATTTATACGAAAAGGCTACCGTAATTGTATAAGAAATATATTTCAAGGGTGTGCTTCCAATTAAAATGATTATTCTGTTCATATTGGGGCTTCGAATCTGGAATATGCAAGACAATTTGACCAAATAATAAGATCAAAACAATAAAATCTTCTGTGTTTGGCTTTAGTAGTATTTGCCGGTTCCAAGTAAATTTGTTGGAGTTAAATATTATAGATAAATATACATCTCATAAAAATTGAGTTAATGCTTAACTACTACTACCAATCTTCAATCGAATCATTCTTACTTAAAAATACAGAAGAGATTATTGGAGCAATTACAATTGCTAATCAATTTGATTCAACATTTTTTCAAAATAGGGCATGGGAAAAACAAATCCCAATTCTAAAAAATGCACTTGAAGGTCATTCAGGCTCAATTTTTTTTGAATTTTCAATTCCCAGAATGGGAAAGAGAGTTGATTCTATTGTTATTATCAAAGATGTTGTATTTGTAATTGAGTTTAAGGTTGACGAAACATTGTATTCTTCTGCAAATATTGAGCAGGTATGGGATTATGCGCTCGACTTAAAGAATTTTCATAAACCAAGTCATTCGGCGTTAATTGTCCCGGTTTTAGTAGCTACCGAAGCACGGCACTCGTACGAAATAATTTCTACTACAACTCATAATGACAACCTTTTATTACCGATAAAGACAAACAAACTTGGGTTAGCTGCAATAATAACTAAAACTCTCGATTTTTATTCAGCCTCAAATAAATATATCCTCGGAGAAGCATATGCGAATGGGAGCTACTCTCCTACTCCAACAATCATAGAAGCAGCAATCTCTCTTTACAATAATCACAGTGTAGAAGAGATCACTCGAAGCGACGCCGGAGCAATTAACTTAACTAAAACAACAAATGCAATTTCTGACATTATCGAATATGCGAAATCGGAACATAAGAAAGTAATATGCTTTGTAACGGGAGTTCCTGGTGCTGGGAAAACACTTGTCGGTCTAAAAGTAGCTACATCGCACCTTGACAATGAGAAGGGACATGCAAGTGTCTATCTTTCTGGTAATGCGCCTTTGGTTGCAATTCTACAAGAAGCGCTATCAAGGGATAAAGTAAAGCGCGAAGCAGATTTGGGAAATCGAGTTTCTAAGCAATCTGCAAGACAAGCGGTTAAGTCTTTTATACAAATTATTCATCATTATAGGGATGCATACTTAGTAAATAAAGAGGCACCATATGATCATGTAGCAATTTTTGATGAGGCTCAGAGAGCATGGAATAAGGCGCAAACAGTCAAGTTTATGAGGATTAAGAAGGGTCAGCCAGACTTTGACTACTCTGAACCAGAGTTTCTTATTTCATGTTTAGATCGACACCAAGATTGGGCTGTTGTTATATGTTTGGTTGGTGGTGGTCAAGAGATAAATACTGGTGAGGCTGGAATTTCGGAATGGCTGACCGCTATAGAACATTTATATACACAATGGGAAGTATATATTTCACCAAATTTAACTGACTCTGAATATTCTGCTATTGAAGCTATTAAGACTCTTGAGGCAAAGAGTAAAGTCAATTTTAATATTGACCTTCATCTTTCTGTCTCAATGCGATCTTTTAGAGCAGAGAATCTATCTCTTTTTGTAAAACGTCTACTTGATTTGGATACTGAGAAAGCACATGATGTATTACTACAAATTTCAGACAACTATCCTATAGTGCTTACCAGAGATTTGACAAAAGCAAAAGAGTGGCTAAAGGAGAAAGCAAGAGGGAGTGAACGTTACGGAATTGTTGTGTCGTCTCAAGCAGAACGGCTAAAACCGCTTGCGATAAACGTAAAATCACCGATGGATCCGGTACATTGGTTCCTTGAAGGTCGAGACGATGTTCGTTCTTCTTACTTTCTTGAAGATGTTGCCACAGAATTTCATGTACAAGGGCTCGAACTTGATTGGGCATGTGTTACTTGGGATGGCGATTTACGATACTCCGAATATGGTTGGAAGACATTCTCGTTCAAGGGAAACAAATGGCAAAATATCAATAATTTAGAACGCAAAAAGTACCTCATAAATGCTTATCGTGTATTGCTCACAAGAGCCAGACAAGGAATGGTTATTGTGATTCCCGATGGAAATCCGGAGGATCACACAAGAAAACCAGAGTTTTATAACACAACGTTTAACTATTTACAAAGTATTGGAATATCAGTTATTTAAATCAAACCCATACTTGTAATCAATAATCTTATTCCCGTCAGAATTTTCAATCCAGGCCATTTCTTTATGGCTGGTTTCTATGATTTCCTGTGTTGTTGCATTGATGAATCGTTGTGAAATTTCGTCAAGAACAAGTAATTCTTTTTCGGAGAATAACTCCGGATTGAATTGTCGCTTTGGATTTGGTTTGAATTGCTCTCCGGAATTACCGTTTGAGAATGTTGTGTATTCAATATCAATATCGTTGTTATTTGCCAGAAATTCATATATGCTCTGAAATTTATTTGGTACCGGACCCATTGGGATTGCCCTGTATTGAACACCACTAATAGAGTATCCCGTTTTTGCATACATAGAAAAATCGGCGTAAAACAATAATTTATTTAGCTTAGTTTTCCATGGCTCCAATTTTCCAGTAAAAAACACAACCAATTCTGAAAATTTTTCAAAATTGGGTATTTTATATCCGGTTGTTGAACTTGGATCCGTTAGACCAATTAAATAGTTCTCGAATTGAATTTTAAACCTGTTTTGTTTTTGCTCACGGATAAGTGAGTCTATAGATTGCAATATCTTATCTAAAGCCTTCCCTTGATAGGCATCACTTCGCTCAATAAGTCTTTTAAACTCTTTTGGATCCGCTGCAACCTGGATTAATTTGGCGTTAGATTGGCTCGGTACTTCCCCGGATTCGTAATTTCTATATCCATTTACCCCAAATCCTAGTACTTCGGACATTTTTAATGCGGACAAACCATATTTCTCCCTTATCTGTTTCACCTCTTCTGGAAAGGGTAATTTGTGTTTTGCCCGATACTGATTATATAGCTGATTGAGATTAATTTCGTCCAGTTCCGTTGTTGTAAAGAACTCTCCGCTATCTTCACATTTGTAATGATGATAGACCACCTCGAATTCTTCTTTGCGGAATGACAAGATTCTGCTCTCTTTAATCAGAACCATTTCTTTGCCTGTAATTGGACTTTTCATTAACTCGTTTATTTTTAAAAGGATAGTTCATTTGTCGATCTGCAATATGAAATGATATACACAAAACTCTTGAGCTTGGAGCTCCAATCGAAATTTTAATATATACCTCTTTAGATTTGACCTCTTTACCAAATATCCACATAGAATTGCCGCGATATAACTTTTCCTCTAGTGGACCTTCGGAGTAATCATTTAAAGTAATTTCTTTGATAATCTTTATTCTATCAGTAGATCTGATTTCTAAATCTGCCAGTGTTTGAGTGTTTTTCCCCCGTTCATCCCGAAAAAAAACATCCCAAATTTTCATTTTTTCATGGAGCTCATTCAAGAATTTTTCTACCTCTTGTTTTGTTGCCATAGGCGTAATTTGTTGCAAAGCTAGTAAATTATATTTTGAAAAACAACAATAAAGTTGAATAATGGTTGTAATAAAACAATAAAACACACAATAAGATGAAAACGCCAAGATCTGCCATTCCAATTAGCAATGCGCAGGCCGGCAAGCATTCGAGGGATGAATTTTTTTTGGTTTTAAGAAAAGCTGGAAATGCAAAGCGCAGATAATCAATTTTATGCTAATTGGAATGGCAGATTGTCGCCGGATCAGACAAACTGAGGAGCCTTCTTCTTAATCTGGCTTATTCTGCTAAGAACCTCTTTCTTGCTCTCTTTTTCCTCCTCAAGATCAAAATCATCTTGAAGTCCTAGCCAGAACTTTGGATCAACCCCAAAATATTCTGCCAGTCTAAGAGCAGTATCTGCAGTAATACTTCTTTTTCCTTTTATTATTTGTGAAATTCTGGTTTGTGGAATCTCAGTATCCTTTGACAATCTGTATGCAGAGATATTCATAGGAACTAAAAACTCTTCGTTAAGAATTTCTCCTGGATGTATATTTTTTAGCTTTTTCATTAGCCTCATGCTTATCTTTTGCGTTACTAACGCCAAAGGTAAGTATTGATTTCGAAAAATGCAAAACTTATTTGAAAAATTCCAGAATTAGCAAAAGATTAATTTAAAATCAAAATTCATAACAAAACCAATGAACAGTTTTATAGTTTATTAGTATCTTTAAATGCAAATTAGGCAGAAAAGCGACTTACACATATTGTAAGTCAAAAATAATTAATTATCTTTGTCGTGAAAATTTCTTTTAGCACCCGTAAACTCGAGCGAATAGCCAACAATATCAAAAATTGTCAGAGAGAACTTGGAACATCGTGTACAAAACGACTTCAGATGCGGTTAGAGGCATTGAGATTAGCAGATTCGTTAGAGGATGTCAGAAATTTACCCGGACACTTTCATGAACTTACTGAAAATAGAAAAGGACAATGGGCATGCGATCTTGAGCAGCCATACCGGCTTATATTTGAACCACACGAAGATCCTGTCCCCGAAGATGAAAATGGAGTTTACATTTGGTGCGAAATTAAAGGGGTAGAAATAATTGAAATAACAGATTATCACAAATAACAATCATAACCATGGCAACAAAATCAAATCAATACCTTCCTCAGATTCAATTTCATCCGGGTGAGACTCTGGCTGAGAAACTGGAAGAATTGGGAATGGGGCCAAAGGAGTTTTCTGTAAGGACAAACAAGCCTGAGAAAACGATCATTGCAGTGCTGAGTGCTAAAAGCTCAATTACCCCGGAAATGGCCGTCAAATTTGAACAAGTTCTTAAAATACCTGCTCATTTCTGGCTTAAACAGCAGAGTGAGTATGACGAATATCTTGCCAGAGATGAGAATAATAAGATGGTGGGAAATTCAATTGCATGGGCTAAATTATTTCCTGTAAAGGAGATGATTAAACTTGGATGGATCTCAGAAAAGCAGGATTGGGAAGAAAAAACAAAGGAGTTACTATCATTTTTCTGCATAAGTAATCATCAGGCATGGGAGGACTACTATCTGAATCAGGAGTTAAAAACAGCATTCAGAATTTCTTTAAAGAATACCCAACAACCTCATTTTATCTCTGCGTGGTTGCGTTATGGAGAAATGGCAGTCGCCAAAATGGAGAGCAATAGTTATTCGGAAACTGGATTGAGAGCCTTACTGCCGGATCTAAAATTGTTAATGACTAAACAACCGGAAGACTTCTTTGTAAAGTTGCGGTCAATATGCCTGAAAGCAGGAGTTAAAGTAATATATACACCGTGCCTATCACATGCTCCTATAAGTGGTGCAACCAGATGGATTAATGATAACCCGGTAATCCAGATATCAGGCAGATATAAAAGAAATGATAGCTTTTGGTTTACCTTTTTTCATGAGATAGGGCACATTTTATTGCATGGAAAGAAAGATGTTTTTTTGGAAAATGTAGAAAATTGTGAAGTGAGTCCCGACAAAGAACAGGAGGCCAATAATTTTGCCATAAAATGGACCTTCTCTTTTGCAGAAGAAAAACAGTTACTGGCAAAAGGTGTATTGACCGAGCCTGATATTCTGGAGTATGCAAATCAAATAAACACCCATCCGGCAATGATAATTGGAAGGCTGCAGCATAAAAAACTCATCAAATACAGCGTCGGGAAAAAATTTCTGGTACCCGTTGATTTGTCAGGGAAAACATAGTGCCAACACTATTAGGTTTTTCAGGATTTATCATATCCAGAATACTCCCATACAAAGATGGTATCATTGCCGATTCGGACACTTGTCCAGTACTTGTCCAGTCTGCAAAAAATCTAACTGCCAGTTGTTTTATGATTGTGCTAATTATCTGCTAGTTATGAAACAATTTTCTCCGGAATGATTGATAAAATTCTTCCCAAACCTTTGATATTATGCATATTGTTAAAAGAACTGGCAGTTCAATTAGTCCATTAATTCTTGGCGGCTTTTTGATCCAGAAATTACCTTTATAAGCCTTCTTACGAGTTCATCAACATGGTCGGTATCATGGTCGGTGTTTATCTTAATTATTGGCGTAACTTGTGCACTTGGCCTCCAAATTGTCACTTTAAACCCTTCTGTCAAATCAATTGTTGGTTCCAATAAGTTGAACTCTTTGGATAACCGGAAAATTTCTCCCATTCCTGTTCCAAACCGTTCTATATATCCCGCCTGATACGGGTATTCTGCAAGTTTTGGATTGGTTGGGCGCTTCGCCGGATTCATAATTTCTATATCCGTTTGTACCAAAACCAAGGACTTCGGACATTTTTGATGCCGACAAATCATACTTTTCCCGTATCAGTTTAATTAAAATTTTTATTATCTTTGACATAAATAGTCAACACATATTATGTCAACAGTAGGTCAAAAATTAAGAGAATTGAGGGAGCAAGCAGGGCTTTCTTTACGGAAAGCTGCCGTTCTTGCAGATGTAGATATTGCTATTTTAAGCAAAATGGAGCGTGGTGAGCGGAAATTATCTAAGGAAATAATTCTGAAATTAGCTACACTGTATAATGCTAAAAGCGAACTGTTGATTGTAAGTTATTTAAGCGAAAAAGTAATATACGAGCTCAGAGATGAAGAATTCGGCCTGGAAGCATTAAAACTTGCAGAAGAGCAGTTGAAATATAAAAACCATTAGCTTTAGGAAAATGAACAATATAACAAGGATCCCAGATAATCTTTATGCCAAAATATCTGAATTGCTCAAGAAAGCGCAAAGAGATGTTATTAAGGTAGTCAACTAATTGCCGAACTCTCACTAAGGCTTTCTAATGAATTTGGGAAGGGTTTCTCTTCTACAAATGTTAAGCAGATGCGTAGTTTTTATCTCATTTACTCAAAAGGTCAGACGCCGCCTGACGAATTCAATCTTAGTTGGTCTCATTATTTGAAACTAATGAGAATAAATGAAACTCAAGAACGTCAGTTTTATGAAATAGAAGCCCAAAAAAATACTTGGAGCATCAAAGAACTTCAACGACAATATGACAGTGCTTTATATTTCCGTTTGGCTTTAAGTCGTGATAAGAAGAAAGTGATGGAATTATCCGAAAAAGGTTTAGTTATAGAAAATCCTATCTTCACGAATCCGTCGATTCTTGGCTAAGACAAAAATTATAACTACACTTGTACTCTCTCGATTTATTCATTCTTGTTTTGTTCTTAGGTTAGAAATGTCATTGGATATTAATAGTAAGGATTTTGTTGCTTCTCTAAAGGGTGGTAGCGAAACAGCTTTTACTTTATTATACAACCATTACAATCTGAGCCTTTGCTCTTATGCATACAGGATTCTGAATGACAATAATGAGGCGAGGGAGACTGTACATATTACCTTTTGTAAAATCTGGGATAATAGAAAAAACCTTGAGATTAACGAATCATTAAACGCCTACCTCTATAAATCGGTTTACAACAACTGCATAAGTCTGCTCAGGAAACAAAAACAATATGCAAAGTATGTTGAGCTAGGGCTTGGAGATTTGCATTTTAATAGAATTGTGCAGAATCCGCACGCCGAGTTGAAACTTATTGATTCAGAAAACAGAAAAATTATATTATCTGCAATAAACGAACTTCCCCCACGCTGCAGAGAAATTTTTATAAAATGCAAAGTCAGGGGTCTGACCTATCCCGAGGTAGCCGATGACCTTAGTATTTCTGTTAAGACCGTAGAGTCACAAATGTCAATTGCCCTCATGAGACTCAGGAAAAAATTAGATTGGCTGCTAATTTTAATTTTACCTTAGGGGTGTTTTGCTTATTTTGCGTCATAACTATAGAAACATAAAAAATGATGCAAGAAACAGATCGCTCCGGTATTGATAACCTGTTAGCCAAAATTCTACAAGGAGTTGCAACCAAAAAAGAGATTCTTCAATTTTCCGAATGGATTAAAGACTATCAGAACGAAATCTATTTCGACAGATTTAAAGAGATGTGGCATGTCTCTGTCGATACATCTTATGTAAAAGACAATGCAGACCTCAACAACTCAAAAAGGTTCGTCGCATATATCAGGAAAACCAGACAAAGACAAAAAATAAGGCTGGGAATTACATATTCCCTGTCGGCTGCTGCTTTGTTTATCCTGTTCTTCGGCATTTCACAATACCTGAACACAGGAAACCTCAACTCAGGCAAAAATGTGGATTTTACCGCGTTGAACTATTCCAAAGATTCCGTTAGAGTAGAACTCAATAATGGGAAGTTTGTAAAAAACATAAAAGGTGCAGCAAATTCAATAACAAACATCGAAGATAAAATTGCAGAGAAAGCTTCTGTACCCGAGGCTCCGCAGGCAAAAGTATATAACACGGTTTCGACCCCTGCCGGAGAGAGAGTGGCAATGGTACTGTCAGATCAAACCATTGTCTATTTAACATCAAACTCATATTTAAAATATCCTACCAGATTCGACAAAGATAAAAGAGAGGTTACTCTTATGGGCAGGGCATATTTTGAGGTTAAGAAATCTAAAGTTCCATTCATCGTAAATACATCAGACATGAATATTGAGGTGTTGGGAACCTCTTTTGACGTGGAATCAAGAAATACCGGCTCCAGTGCTTCTGTAATTCTGGTGGAGGGATCTGTGAAGGTCTATGCCGATGGGAAGACCCAGTTGATTCATCCAGATGAGCAAATGAGTATACAGAGGGAGACCAGAGAAATGACGGTCAAAAATGTAGATTCCAAATTGATGACTATGTGGAAGGACGGAGTGTTAATTGTTCGTGGCCAGTCATTCGCAGAGTTGATAGAGAGTCTCTCTTCGTGGTATGGGGTAAAGATTATAGACAGATCGGGAGTGTCAAATAATGATAAGTTTAATGGAAGATTTGACAGAGAAGACATAGAGGCAGCAATTAAAGCTGTTTCCATAAGTGCCAATATTCGATATAAAATAGAGGATGGGAAGTTAATACTCGAAGACATGTAACTCTTAACAATATTATAACAACTTTACTTATAGCTAAACTATTTAAACAATGAACAAACTACTCACTTTACGGCATCGATTATTCTTGCCGTTACTATGTTTTCTCGTTCTTTCCGGGAAACTCTCAGGTGCTACTCAGCAAGAAAGAATTACCCTTAATCTTAAAGATGCTTCGATTACGCAGTTTTTTAAAGAAATTGAAAACAGAACAACTTATAAGTTTTTTTATAAAGACTCACAGGTTGAGAACGCACCATTAATCAGCGTTGATGCTACAAATAAAACACTTGTAGAAGTTCTTAATGTTGTCTTCGAAAAAACAAGTCTTTCTTATGAAATTACCGGCAATCAGATTGTCATAAAACAAAATGTGATTGCAGACAAGAGTATCAAGAAGATTTCCGGAATTGTACTGGATAAGAACAAAGAGCCATTACCTGGCGTAATTGTAACGCTCACAGGAACAAAAAAAGGAGTCTATACAGATGTTAAGGGTGAGTTTTCGTTTGATGTTAAGGTAGAGAATTACACAAGCCTTATTTTCCGTATGATTGGAATGGATGATTTGACAATCAAGCTGGACGGAAGGACTTTTTATCAGGTTGTACTTAAAGAAACCACTCTTTCTCTCGATGAAGTGGTTGTTACTGGTATTGTCAATAAAAAAGCAAACAGTTTTACCGGTTCGGTTTCTACTATCTCTTCTGTAGATTTAATGAGAGCCGGAAACAAAAACGTGTTTGAATCGCTGAAAAACATCGATCCATCCTTATATATAATGGATAACCTTACTAACGGTTCCAATCCTAACTCTTTACCAGGTATGGAAATCAGGGGTACTTCCAGTTTTCCTGTAGACGCTACTACAGGAATTACTTTAAAAGGGAACTACGGCAATATTCCTAATACTCCATTGTTCATACTTGATGGATTCGAGACAAGTGTAGAGAGAGTAATGGACATGGATATGAACAGGATAGAGAGTGTAACCATTCTAAAGGATGCTTCTGCAAAAGCACTCTATGGTTCAAAGGCAGCCAACGGAGTTGTTGTCATTGAAACAAAAAAGATGGCAGGTGGCGAGAAGAGAGTGACTTACACAGGAAGTCTGGATGTCTCTATGCCCGATCTTACTAGTTACAACCTGACTAATTCGGCAGAAAAGCTGGAGGTTGAAAGGATAGAGGGTGTTTATAGCTTTCCGAACATTATAGAGGCACAATTAGATGCCAACAAGCTGTATAACGACAGGAAAAAGTTGATTGAAGAGGGGCTTGATACCTATTGGTTGTCAAAACCATTGAGAGTAGGGGTTGGTTCCAAGCACAACGTGAACATAGAACTGGGCGACAGTAAAAGCTTAAAGGGAATTGCCGATTTTACCTACAACACAATCAGTGGTGTAATGAAGGATTCATATAGAAGAAACATATCGGGTAGCGTCAATCTGTCATACAGATACAAGAACGTGATATTCAGAAACATTATGACGGCAGTTAGTAATCAGGGACAAGAGAGCCCTTGGGGTAATTTTGGAGTATATGCCAAAATGAACCCATACTGGAGAAGCAACGACCCTGTAACAGGCATGCTTTTAAGATGGGCAGAACCATCGACCTATAGAGCAAACCCAATGTATGATGCAACCATCGGAACAAAGAACACTTCCAGTTACCTCGATTTCCTTAACAACTTCTATGTTGAGCTGAGACTGACACAATACATTAAAGTGACAGGTCGTATGGGTGTGTCTGCAAAAAGAAGCAGTGCAGACGAGTTTTTACCGTCCAACCACTCTACATTCTCTACAAGCACATATATGCATAGTGAGGAACTAAAGATGAGAAGAGGTTCCTACAGACTCGACAATGGAAAGAGCAGCAGCTTTTCCGGTGACTTAAATGCCTCTTATACAAGAGATATTGGCAAACACTACATATCTGCCAACATCGGAGCATTTGCTTCCGAAAGCATGTATTCTGCCTATGTGAACATTGCAGAGGGATTTCCGAATAATCAGGGAGCAGACATAACATTCGCACGTCAATATGCCGAGGGTACAAGACCAGTAGGTCTGTCATCGCTGAACAGGGAAATAAGCTTCCTCTCTACAGCCAACTACGCATACGACAACAGATATTTGCTGGATGCAACCTACAGACTAAGTGCTTCTTCACTTTATGGAAAGGACAACAGATGGGCACCGGGTTGGAGTGTCGGAATTGGATGGAACATAAACAACGAAGGCTTCTTCAAGAATTCAAATGTAATCAAGCAATTGAAACTAAGGGGTTCTGTAGGGGTTACCGGAAACCAGAACTTCAACACCAGTTATGCTGTGGGAACATACAACTATTATACAAATTATAACTACATGGGCTTTACCGGAGCATATCTTCCAAATCTGCCGAACCCTGCACTTAAATGGGAACAGAAAAAAGACTACAACATAGGGATTGATGCAACAATCAGTGCATTAAGACTTAAGGCGGACTATTATGACAGCTACACAGAGAACATGGTGACAAATGTCTCTGTCTCTCCGTCTACAGGATTCAACATGGTAAAAGATAATCTGGGACTGGTAAGAAACAGAGGCTTCGAGGTTACCGCAAACATAAATTTGTGGCAAAAGGAGAATGGATTTGTGAATATCTACGGTTCGGTTGCTTCGAATGTCAATGAGATAGTAAGTCTGTCGGAGAGCATGAAAACATTTAACGCCCTTCAGGAGAAGGAAGCTGCAGATAAAGGGAACAACAAACCGGTACTTATGTACAAGGATGGTATGTCCATGAGTGCAATATGGGCCGTAAGGTCATTGGGTATCGACCCAATGAACGGTCAGGAGATCTATCTTAAGAAGGACGGAACAAGAACCTATGTATATGATCCACTGGATCTGGTGGTGGTTGGTGACAGCAGGCCCTATGCAAGGGGCAATTTCGGAATCACTGCAGAATACAAAGGATTTGGATTTAACACATCATTCCGATATCAGGTGGGTGGACAACTCTATAATCAAACTTTGGTCGACAGAGTTGAAAATATAGATATCAACATGAATGTAGACAAAAGGGTGCTTTCGGGCAGATGGCAGACTCCTGGTCAATTGGCGATGTTTAAAAGACTAGGGACTTTCCAGTACGAAGGAGATCCTTTGGCTCGTCAGGAGATGACCAGAGCAACCAGCAGGTTTGTTCAGAATATAAACGACCTGACATGGAGTACTGCTTCGCTTTATTACGATTTTCCAAAATCAATGATAGACAGCTGGAAAATCCAAAGAATGAGATTCTCTCTCTATATGAATGACATATTAACCATATCATCTATAGAAACTGAGAGAGGATTATATTACCCGTTTGCAAGAACAGTCTCTTGTTCATTATCAATAACTTTTTAATTAGAGTGTTATGAAGAAAAATATTATAAAAACAATAGTTTTGGCATTAAGTCTTGTATTAGCTTCTTGTAGCTCCTGGCTAGATGTAACTCCCCCTTCGCAGATAAGAGAAGAGGCTCAATTCGGTTCCGTTGACGGATTCCAGCAAGCCTTGATTGGCTGTTACATAGGTATGACAGACGATATGCTCTATGGAAGGGTTTTGTCATGGTCCACTATAGAATTAATGGCAGGGCAGTTTGTACCACTCCAGGCATCCTCAAACAATGATTATAACATATCCAACTATAATTACACATCGTCCAATGCTATCTCTTACATTAATGGAATATGGGCAAAGGCATACAATGTCATAGCCAACGTAAACAACGCTCTTAAATATATTGAGATTAACAAAAGCGTGCTGGACAATGTCAATTATCAGTTGATCAAAGGTGAATTATTGTCTATAAGAGCCTTTATGCATTTCGACCTCATGAGGTTGTACGGACTTGGAAAGTTGGGTTCAAGGACAGATCTTACATCCAAATATGCTATTCCTTATGTAACAACTCTCAGTAAAGAGATGACTCCTCAGCTATCATACAAACAAACCATAGATTTGCTTGTAGCAGACCTTGACAACGCAATCACGCTGCTGGAGATAGATCCGGTTACAAAGATTCAACCGGCGTCTTATTACGCCGATGTAAACATTGAAGGATTTTACAACAATCGTCAGCAGAGACTTAACTATTACGCAACAAGCCTGTTGCTTGCAAAAGTATATATGTGGGAAGGAAGCAGCGCAAGTATTGCAAAGGCCCTCACACTGGCCAATAAGGTAATTGCTGATTCAGAATCAAAAGGACTTGTCACATGGACTACAAATACTAGTGTCACTGACGATGTAATAATGAAGTCAGAGCATCTTATGTCACTTAATACCCAGAATTTAACGAGCAGAACTGCAGACTATTTCAAACTGGTGATCATTGCTGCCGGCGACATAAAGGCACAATATGTTTCTTATGACAGAATGATGAGTGTGTACGAGGCACAAGGAGTAGGCAACACAGACTACAGATTTTCAAAATTGTTTATCCAGAATTCTGTAACTCTTGCAGGTAATAACGCATTTACTCCTCTTAAGTATTATGGAACGGGAAGTACCGAAATTACAAAGAACTTTATTCCTTTAATGAGAATTCCCGAGGCCTATTACATTGCAGCTGAATGCTACATTAAACAGACAAGTCCTAATGTTCCTACAGCTCTTACCCTTTTGAATACAGTAAGACAAAAGCGTGGAATTACGACAGCTCTTACCGGTACAGATGCATCTGCTGTTATGAATGAAATTGTGAAAGAGTATGCAAAGGAGTATTATTGTGAAGGAGCAATGTTCTTTTTGTATAAACGACTTGGGTTGGAAAATATTCCGGGATACAATCAGACAGCAACAGATGCAATATATGTTCTGCCATATCCTTCTACAGAGTTGCAAATGGGTAGAAAACAGTAATATAAAAAATGAAAGTTATGAATAACAAAATAAAATATTTGCTTTTAATTATGATTGTCCTTTATACAGCAGCAGGGTGCCAAAAGGATGATATAATGGTTTTTGACATTAGTGACAGCGGAGTGCTGTTTCCCGGAGCGGGCGATGCAAAATTGTATAAAGGTTACAATACTGCAGATCAGACTTATTATGTAAATGAGTCATTTTTGAATGTCCCTCTGACTCAGAATACCTACTTTGTTGATTTCCCGGTAAGGGTATCTGGTGATTCTGCTAAAGTTGACAGGGTTGTTTCTTACGAACTCATTACAGAGGAGACATCGGCTCTAAGTACTCAGTACAAAATTATTGACGCTCTCATTCCTGCAGGCAAGCAATACGGAAGAATAAGATTCGAACTTACAAGAGATGTCGCTCTGGATAACGCCTCGGTAAAGGTGAGCCTAAAGCTGAAAGATTCCAAGGATTTAAAGGTAGGTTCCAACGAATATTGCAAAGGTGTCCTTACATGGAGCAATATGCTGGCAAGGTTCCCGTCTTCTTCTTCCTATACAATAACATACAATTGCATTGTTCTCTCTTCGCTTACTAAAACAAGTACCTCTCTTACATTTTACAGCCCGAATGCCCACAAGGCAATTCTTGATGCTTTAGTGTGGCCAATCGACTACTGGCCAAAATACTCAAGCAGCTTTGCAGACCCAAGTACAGGAACAAGTGCCGAATACGGAGTTTATTATACCGATCTGTATGCCCAAAAGCTAAAAACATATTTGGATGCTTATGCACAGGCAAACGGAGGAGTGAGATTAAAACACAACGCAGGAGTGGATATTGGAAAAGATATACAGCCAAGGATAACCGGAGCAGTCTATATTCCCTAATCATTAAATAAAGATAACCATGAAAAGAAAAATATATAATTTTATTGTATTAACGCTGGCAGTCCTGCTGTTCAACGGCTGCTATGCAGACAAGTCAGGTCTGGATACAAACAAAATTGACGATGTAGTTATTGAGACACCATCGATGTCTGCAATCTTAAGGGTAGAATACCTACAGGATGTGACATTCGATCCCACTGTGAAACTGGGAGGAGTTACCAACCCTACAGGTGTAACATACAAATGGGAGATCAATCAGACACCAGGCTCTACAGACCTTGTAGTGATCGGAACGGAGAGAGTCTTGAAAACAACAATCAAGAACAAGATATTGTCTGCTTCTTACATACTGATCTTTACAGCTACAGACGACAAGTACAAAGTGGCATATCAGAAGAGCTGGCCAATTTATGTGAGCAGTTCTTTACGCGAAGGTATTGTTATTGCCGACACAAAAGACGGAATCAATTCAGACCTATCCTTGATAATGGATAATGATATAACAACATCTTACACAACAGGTGTGAACATAAAGTATAATTTATGGAAAACTACAACCGGAAGTTCATATCCGGCTCTTATTAAAAACATTACATACACCTTACATAAACGGAGTCCTATTCTTACAAAAAATGTAATAACAACAATTTTCGAAAACAAGGACATTAAAATGTATGATTGCGAAAATTACTCACTGTACAAGACTGCGCAGGAGATTTTCCCTGGCAAGACTGCCAGCTTCGATCCTCAGGCATTTTATACTATTAACAATGCAGTATGGGTGCTTGTAGCAAACAATATTGCATATCTGTTTGCCAACAACCAGGGAATAACAGCATTTACATTGCCGGCATCCGGAGTCAACTATGTGGACAATTCTATTATGGTCGCTGACAACTCTTACGGCAGAGGTCCATATGCATTCTGGTATAACAATACTACCGGTAAGTTCCATGATATTGCCAAGACCTCTACAACACCTGCAACCGGGGCAGAATATACAACACAAGGTGTGTTTAACCCAACCAACCTTCCGGACAGAAGAATGATAGCAGGTGACATTTCCGTTGACGGTGTAAGCTCCACAATGTTGCTCAAGAATACTGTTACAAGTAATTACGAGTTGTATTCAATCTCTTTTTCTTATTCCGATGTCAACTATAATATTATACCTTCTGCCCCTAAACTCAAAGTAGACATGCCTGCAGCTCTGACTCCGATTTTAAATTCAGCTGTCTCTATATTCTTCTGTGCTTTCGACCCGATAATGTATGTAGCAACTTCTACAAAGATCTATGCAGTTAATTTTGGCGGAGGTGTTGTATCGTACAGCGAAAAATACACAGCACCTGCAGGAGAACAGATAACCAAGGCAAAGCTTTTTGTACAGGGAAGGTACAGGCTTAACAGAAAAGAGTTCAACGATGTAATCGGACCTATCTATGAACCGACATTGGCATTGAATACAAAGGCAGTAGTGATTTCCACACTTAAGGGAACATATGAGGGTCAGATTTACCTGGTGCCTCAGGGAACTCCGGGAACAGGAGACCTGAACTCTTCGCTGGCAAAAAAATACTCGGGATTTGGTAAAATTCTTGATTTTACAATACAAGGACAGTAACAAAATTTAAACAATAAATAAAATGACAGAACCAATCGTAAGAGTAGAAAACCTCTCACATAGGTACAGCGTTCAGTGGGCAATCAGAGATATTAATTTTGAGATTGCAGAGCGCGGTATCTATGGATTATTAGGATCTAATGGAGCAGGGAAGTCTACCATCATGAACATTATTTGTGGCGTGTTAAAACAGACTAATGGTAACGTGTTCATCAAAGATATTGATATGCGGCGCCATCCTATAGATGCAAAGAAACATATAGGGTTTTTGCCCCAAAGGCCTCCATTACATTTTGATTTAACTGTAGAGGAGTACTTGGTATATTGCGCCAATCTGCGTATGATTCCCGCAAAGGACGTTATGCCGGCAGTAGACAGTGTATTAAGCAAGTGTGCGATTGCGCATTTTAGAAAGCGTCTGATCAAGAATCTCTCCGGAGGTTATCAACAGAGAGTTGGTATAGCTCAGGCCATAATCCATAATCCCGACCTGGTCGTTCTGGATGAGCCGACAAATGGCTTGGACCCTAACCAGATTATTGATATAAGAAAGTTGATAAAAGATATTGCGCAAGAGAGGACAGTTGTGCTCTCTACCCATATATTATCAGAAGTACAGGCTACCTGCGACCACATAAGAATGGTAGAAGAGGGACGGGTAGTATTTGCCGGCACAGTGGATGAGTTTGATAATTATATAGTGCCAAATACCATTTTCGTTTCATTATTGGAGGCTCCTTCCATAGAAGAATTAAAGTCTATACATGGTATCCTGGGTGTGGAAGAGTTAGGCGGCACCAAATACAGGTTAAAATTCTCCGACTCTCAGGAAATAATAGAACGTATAATTGAGACCAGCGTGACTAAAGGCTGGAGATTGAATGAGATAAGGTTGGAGCGCAGTTCGCTGGATACAATATTTGCAGAATTATCAAAAAAAGCTAAATAAGGAGGTAAAACAATGAAAATGATTTATAAAATAGCTCGTACAGAGTTACAAACAATATTTTATTCACCAATAGCTTGGTTAATCCTGATAATATTTACTATTCAGGCGAGTATGGCTTTCTCTACCGCATTTGGGGGTTTAGTTGAAAGTCAGTCTTTAGGTTATAGCTTACAAAATATTTCCATGAGAATATTTGCAGACCCCTCGAGGGGGATGTTTACTATTGTCCAACAATATCTTTATTTTTATATCCCATTATTAACCATGGGATTAATGAGCCGTGAATTAAGTAGTGGTTCAATCAAGCTATTATACTCTTCACCGGTAACCAATGGGCAGATTATTCTTGGCAAATACCTGTCGATGGTATTCTACGCTCTGCTTTTGACTGGTATTATGTTGATTTTTGTTCTTTATAGTGCAATAACAGTTAATAGTTTTGATTTTATTGGCGTAAGTTCCGGCCTTCTGGGTTTGTTCCTGTTAATTTGTGCCTATGCTGCAATCGGTCTGTTTATGTCAAGCCTGACATCATATCAGGTTGTTGCGGCTATGGGAACTCTGGCAGTACTTGCCGTTTTTAATATGATAGGAACTATGTGGCAGGACATTGCCTTTGTACGTGATATCGCTTACTGGTTATCTATCCGGGGAAGGTCAACGGAATTTATAAGGGGCCTGATATGCAGCGAAGATGTTTTGTATTTTCTTATTGTAATAAGCCTTTTCCTTTCCCTGTCAATTTTACGATTGAAGTCTATACGGCAAAAAACACCTGTCAGTACCTCTTTAAGCAGATACATTGGAGCATTTTTAATAGCTGTAGTTTTAGGTTATATTAGTTCAAGACCTGCGCTGATGTTCTATTATGATGCCACCAGAACCAAAGCAAATACGCTGACACCTAATAGTCAGGATATAGTGGCAAAAATGAAAGGAGATCTTACAATTAATACATATGTGAATGTTTTGGACAAGTATTATTGGATAGGTTTACCAAAGTACGAACTACAGGATATCGACCGTTTCAGACAATATTTAAGGTTCAAGCCAGAGATCAAAATGAACTATATACGGTATTATGATAAGGCAAACAATCCAGATCTGGACAAGCGTTACCCATTACTGAATGACAAGCAGCGTATGTTGAAATATGCTAAAACCAACAGGTTGGACAGTAACATGTTCAAGACTCCGGAAGAGATCAGAAAAATAGAGAACCTGTTGCCGGAACAAAACCGCTTTGTCCGTACTCTTGTCAGAGAAAATGGGGATAAAACCTTCCTGCGGATATTTGACGATATGCAGGTACACCCTTCAGAGGCAGAAATAACAGCCGCCTTTAAACGGCTGGTAATGGAGTTGCCTCAGGTAGGTTTCGTAAAAGGTCATGGAGAAAGGGATTGCGTAAGATCGGGTGACAGGGATTATAACAGGTTTACTCAGGACAGACCTTTCCGTTACTCGTTGATAAATCAAGGTTTTGACTTTAACGAAATTACGCTGGACAATGAAATTCCTGAAACTATAGACATTCTGGTCATAGCTGACATGAAAAATGCCATGAGCCCTGAACACCAAGCTAATCTGGATAAATTTATTGCAAGGGGAGGAAATTTACTAATCGCAGGAGAACCAGGCCGTCAACAGAACATGAACCCTTTGGTATCTCAATTTGGAGTGGAATTCATGCCCGGCAGACTAGTAAGGCCAAGTAAAAACTTTTCTCCTGATTTTATAAAGGCTCAGCCAACAAGAGAGGGTTCCGACATGATGTATATGTTGAATACTATGAGGGAAAGAGATCTTATAGCAACAATGCCCGGTACTACCGGTCTTGCATACACAGAAGATAAGGGATTCAAAGTAACTGAACTGTTCGTCTCGGACACAACAGGAGGAACATGGGATGAAGTTGAAACCACAGATTTTATTGATGATACCGTAAAAGTAAATCCCGCTGTGAAGGAAGAGATGAAGGCATCGATACCTACGGCAATTGCATTGAGTAGAAAAGTAGGAGAAAAGGAACAAAAAATAGTGATATTGGGCGATGCAGACTGTATAAGCAATGGAGAGATAAGTATAAGCAGAAAGGAGGTAAAGGCTGCCAATTATTACCTTATCATGGGAGCTTTCTTCTGGATGTCTGATGATGAAGTCCCTATTGACGTACGAAGACCAGACCCTATCGATAGAAAAATCTATTTGGGCATGCCCGGTATGACCATTACCAAATGGGGTTTGATAGGGATATTCCCTTTTGCCATGGCAATATTTTATATTCTTCTATGGATTAGAAGAAAAGGAAGATAGGTAATAGAAATTAAAAAAACATGATTTTTAAAATTGATAAGCAAACAATAGATGATTTAGGGATATTTGGGAAAATCAGAGAGAATTCTGTTTATGGCGTTTTTAATAAAACCATGACACGGGGAGGTGCTCAGATTTTAGGAGATATGTTCTTGTATCCTTTGTCAGATGAAAGAGAAATTAATGAAAGGGGAATGATTATCAGATATTTTCAGAATAATCAGATTAGCTTCCCCTTTAGAAGCGAGATATTTGATTCTGTTGAATTTTATCTGAACAACACAGACAGCCGCTCAAGGCTCTCTGCCCATGAAGATAACCTGGAGAGGAAATTCAAGAATGCAATCGGGACCGATACCGAGTACGAACTCATACATAAGGGAGTTCTGTCTATGGTAGAGGTACTAATTGTGTTAAAAAAATTTCTGGAAGGATTAAAAGCAAAAGGCATAGAGAGACAGTATCAGCCGCAGGTAGACGCTATGATGGACCTGCTTGCGATTAAAGAACTTGAACCCTGCTTTAAAGAGACCATTTTAAGAAAATTATCTTATTTAAAAACAGTAAATTACGATCAGAAATTCAGGTATAATCTA
>Ga0209540_10000934_pt1 | contig 23481 bp, 20 predicted proteins | sample BarGraIncu01121A_FD_184501 | JGI IMG/M metagenome (GOLD analysis project Ga0209540, IMG submission 184501) | Arctic peat soil microbial communities from Barrow, Alaska - Barrow Graham LP Incubations 011-21A (SPAdes) (version 2) | ecosystem: Environmental > Terrestrial > Soil > Wetlands > Peat... | reverse complement strand
TAAATACTGCGCCAGAGAGCTTGATCATTCCTGCCAGGCCTATAATTCCGCCCGAGAGAGCGACTCCTGTAAGCATTACTTTTTTGACGTTCATGCCTGCATAGTTTGCTGTCGGTTCACTTTCGCCGACAACACGAATCTCAAACCCGAGCTTTGTTTTCCGGATCAGGAAAAAAACGAATACGGCAATTATCAGTGCGACAATCCAGCCTATATGAACACCGAAAACGACCGGCAGATGTGCGGAGAGCTGAATGGCCTTGATTTTGGGAAAACCCTTGGAAGCAGGATCCCTCCACAAAACATAATGCAGAAACTGTACAATAGAAAGAGCAATATAGTTCATCATCAAAGTGAAAAGCGTCTCGTTAGCCCGTGAATAGACCCGAAATATACCCGGAATGAGTGCCCAGATTGCCCCGCCGAGGAAACCTGCGATGCCCATCAAAAGAATCAGTACAATCCCCGGCGTACTTTCCGGCATATTGTGTGATACAAACGTTGCAAATATGCAGCCCATAATAATCTGGCCTTCACCGCCGATGTTCCAGAACTTCATCCGAAATGCGATTGATAGTCCAAATGCTGTTATCGCCAGAGGAATTGCAATTGTCATTGTATTGATAAGTGCATTCTGTGATCCGAAAGCCCCGACGATGAGAGTGGAAAATGTGGAAATCGGGTCATATCCGATGAGTGCAATCAGAAGGCACGAAAATGCTGCCCCGAATAGAACGGACGCAATCCTGACAAGCATACTCTTCCATTTCGGGAGTTCGTCCTTTTTAGCTATTCGAAACATATCGGTCTCCCCCGCTTACATCCTTCTGTTTTGTGCCGGACATCATTTGCCCGATTTCTTCCTTGGTGACAGACTTTGTATCTACAATGCCGGTTACCTTCCCTGCGCAAAGAACCATGATTCTGTCGCACAGCTCAAGAAGCACATCAAGATCTTCTCCGATATATAGGATAGCAACATCTTTCTTCTTTTGTGTGTTCAGAAGATTATATATCGTATAAGAAGAATTTATATCAAGACCACGGACAGCGTAAGCAGTAATCAGAAGCTTGGGATTCAGATTAATTTCTCTGCCGAGAATTACCTTCTGAATATTTCCGCCTGATAACTTTCGAACCGGATGAAATATACCGGGAGTATTAATCTCAAGTTCCTTAACAATTTGCTCGGCCTTTACGCGCACTTCAGCTGTCTTTAAGAACGGTCCTTTTTGAAAAGAGTAATCCTTCAGCAAAATATTATCGGCGATATCCATGGATGCTACAAGTCCCATACCCAGACGATCTTCGGGGATGAAGCTCATGGAAACACCCATACGGATAATCTCCCGCGGAGTCTTGCCGTAAATATCCGCACCGTCGAAAAGGATTTGTCCTTTTTCTGCAGGAATTATTCCGGCAATCGCTTCGCAAAGTTCCTTTTGACCGCTTCCGGCAAGGCCCGCGACTCCCAGTATTTCTCCGTGACGCAGTGAAAACGATATATCACATAATTTCTGTAAACCGTCATCGTTTTTCAAACAGAGATTCTCGACACGCAGGCATTCTTTACTTTCCGGATTCGGAACCGGCCTCTCAATCGACAGGTCGACCTTGCGGCCAACCATTTTTTCTACCAGTTCATATGAATTTGTTTCAGCAGTTATATATGTCTTAATGCTCTTTCCTTTTCGCAGCACGGTAACCCGGTCGCACAGGTCCATAACCTCATTGAGCTTATGGCTGATAAATACGACGGAACATCCGTTCTCACGCATTTTTTTAAGAACATTAAACAGTTTCCGGATTTCCTGCGGAGTCAGAACAGCCGTAGGTTCGTCAAGAACCAGAATTTTGGCGCCGTGATAAAGCACCTTCAAAATCGCAACCGTCTGCTTTTCGCTGACAGACATCTGGATTACAGGCTTTTCAGGATCAATTTCCATTCCAAATTTCTCTGAAAAGGCACGAATAGCAGCATTTTCTTTTTTGCGGTTAAGAAATACACCGGACGATCCGGCTGTAATGTTTTCCGCAGCGGTTAAAGGTTCAGCAAGCATAAAATGCTGGTATACCATTCCGATACCGCAGGCAATCGAATCTTTTGGAGCATGAAATACCTTGTCATGGCCGCCGACTTGAATCGTACCGGCATCCGGCTTATATATACCGGAAAGAATATTCATCAGAGTACTCTTTCCGGAACCATTCTCACCTAGAAGTGCATGTATTTCGCCTTCACGTACTTGAAAATGAATATTGTCATTTGCTTGGACGGAGCCGAAAGATTTGCTGATACCTTGCATTGAAAAGGCAAGCTTCGGTATTGCTGGTACTTTATCCATCATTTTGCAACTCCATATTTGGTTTATTAACACTTCGCGGCATCCCGGTTAACACCGGAATGCCGCGACAGCTCATCAATCTAATTGTTTGTTCAAGATGCCGGAATTTCTCCGACAACGCCTTCGACAAACCACATCATGCCCATCTGGTCATCATAGCTGATGCTTGTTCCGGCAGCAACCTTCTCTGTTCCGGTCTGATCCTTGATAGGTCCTGCAAAAACAAATGCGTTGCCTTCTGCAATAACCTTATCCTGAACTGCCTCGACGGCAACTTTTGCATCATCCGAAACAAGAGCAGAAAGTGCGTCAAGCTTAACTACGCCTTCTTTCATTCCGCCCCAGTAGTTTTCAATCTTCCATCCGCCGTCAAGAACCTGCTGGATTTTGTAGGTGTAGTATGTGCCCCAGTTCCAAAGAGGTGACGTAAGATACGCTTTCGGAGCTCCTGCATATGACAGGTCATAACCGACTGCATATTTACCGGCAGTCTCAGCAGCTGTAATAGCTGCAGGAGAATCCTGATGCTGAGCCATAACATCTACGCCCTGAGACAGGAGCGACTCTGCGGCAGCTTTTTCCTTGTCCATATCAAACCATGTATTCGTCCAGACAACACTGACTGTTGCTTCAGGGTTAACAGACCTTGCACCTAATGTATAGGCGTTGATTCCGCGGATTACTTCCGGGATCGGGAAAGCTGCAACGTAGCCGAGCTTATTGGTTGTGGTCATAAGACCTGCTACGATTCCTGACAGGTAGCGAGCGCTTTCGATCTGGCCGAAGTATGTATCCATATTCGTTTCATTTCTTGTATAACCGGAGCAATGGCTGAACATGACATCCGGATATTTCGCAGCAGCTGCAGCAGTCGGGTCCATATAGCCGTAGCTTGTTGTAAAGATAAGTTTGCATCCTTCGCTGACAAGATTATCAATAGCGGTAGTTGTTGCCTGAGCATCAGTATCATTGACATTCTCAAGTTCTACAACCTGGATTTTGTCGCCTAATGCCTGTGCAGCTTCAGCAATACCTTCCGCATGGGCCTGTGAATATCCGCCGTCATCTTTCGGTGAAATATAGAGTACGCCAACCTTGAGAACTTCGCCTGCAGCAGCCGCTGTTGTTGTGGCGTCAGCGACACTTGCTGCAGCTGTTGTGGCATCTGCGGCACTTGCAGCGGCCGTGGTAGCAGCAGCTGCGCCCGCTGTGGTCGTTGGGGTTGTCGTACCTGCACAGCCGGCAAGTGCGAGTGAACCGGCAAGCATGACAGTAGTCATTACGATAGCCAGAAATTTCTTCATTTTTCTTCCTCCTCCATGTGTGTGACCTGTTTTGTCTCTTCTTCGAAAGTAATTACTGATCCTTCTTCAGACATATCCTTAATTATGGCAAGGGATTCAACCCGGATGCCCATATTTCGGATCAAAGATCCGCCGTCCTGAAAGCCTTTCTCAATTACCACACCTGCGCCGGCCACTTTTGCCCCCGCCTGCCCTGCAATTTCCAGAAGACCTAGAAGTGCGCGCCCTCGCGCCAGGAAGTCATCAATAAAAAGAACCGTATCCTCTGCCGAAAGATATCGTTTGCTTACACGGATTATGTATTCTCCTCCGCGGGTAAACGAATGAACAGCAGCATGATACGTCTCTGTATCAAGGTTACGGGATGCGGTTTTTTTGGCAAATATTACCGGGACGCCCAACTCCAGACCCGTAAAAACGGCCGGTGTAATACCTGAACTCTCTATGGTCATTACTTTTGTTATACCCTGATTTGCGAAAAGCGAAGCAAATTCCACACCTATTGCTTTCATTAGGGCAGGATCAACTTGATGATTCAGAAAACTGTCTACTTTCAAAATCTCTGTACCAATAACACGGCCTTCGGAAAGGATCTTCTGTTTCAGTAAATCCATGGCAACCTCATTACTTACTTATTTAATCTGCAAATCTGTTAACGAAAAATATAAAGTCATTATATGCTAACTTCCCCAAAGAGAAAATACAAAAAAGCCCTCATTATGAAAATAATACCCGGTTTGCGATATTTGTGTAATTTCACCAATATGATAAATAAGCATAGTAATATATGTAAAACAACAAAACCGGCCTTTCAGCGCCCTAACTGAAAACCCTCAACAACATCATTTTCAAGTGTTGAGACATCGACGAGACGAATGGTCCTTCCCTTTACTTCAAGAAGTCCGTCATTCTCCATGGCAATCAATTCTCTGGAAAACGAAGGACGCGGCATAGCCAGAAGCTTGGCTATAACCTCCTTGGATACCGGCAGCGATACAGTAACACTGCCGACAGCTCCGGGATGCTGCTCCGACCGCAGTTCCAACAGATAAAAAGCAATCTTGTGACGAAGGCTTTTCTGCGAAAGAAGTGCAATACGACTGTTCTGTACAGTTACCCGATCGGATAGAATGCGAAGGAAATTATTCAAAATCACCGGGCTTTTATCTAAAAGAGCACGAAGCGTCTCCTTGCTGACAAAAAGAACTTCCGACTGCGTCATTGCTTCCAAAGTAAAAGTATATATATTTGAACTTCCGAAAATGAGATCTTCGCCAAAAAAATCCCCCGGGCCAAGAAGTCCTATCGTAGCAAAGTCTCCGCTTGATGTGTATTTCTGCATCGCTATCTGACCTTGTTCAATCACGCCGATGCTGCCGCAGACATCACCCTCGGCTGCGATAATTTCTCCTCTGGCAAAAGATCTGACTTTTGTGACAGAACAATAGTGATGGAAGGTCACACGATCCAATCCGGAAAAAAGAGATGTTTTGGAGAGCGCGTCACATGGCTTTATCATTGTTATCACCTCAGTCAGTATAGTAACATATGTGACATTTTTTCACTAATCATCCCCAAAAAGAAACGTCATTATCTGCTGCAATATACATGGCCTGTACAATTATTTGCCAAGAAGCCTATACCCTGCGTTAGCCCTGACCGTACCTATTAAATCCTCGATGGAGTCCATTTTCCGGTCAAAGGCGACACCGCCCCCAAAAAGCTGACCCACCGCATGAGAATCTGATCCGGACATGCACAGAAGGTTGTTCTCCTTCGCATACTGCAGAGCCTTGGCGTTATAGGAGGGATTGGTGTGACTTGCATTAATAACTTCAACAGCATCGACAATTGCCGGGAACAGCCTGATTTGGGAGATATAGAAAGCTTCGCGGAAAGGGTGTGCGTGTGTGATGAAGCCACCGTGACGATGAACCTGAGCCGCATAATCTTCAACACGCAAGGTCAGAATGTCCGGATGATGAAGTAGAAATTCCCTGTCGAGCCCGTATGTTAAGAGGTCGGTATGGTCATACCCGTATTCCCATCCAAAAAACACCTGAAGTCCGCATTTATCCCCCTCTGCCTTAGCGTTCTCATATCCCCTGCAGAACAAATCCACACGACGCTCCCACGGAAGGTGTGCAGGAACGGTAGTATTCCCATTAAAAAAATGATCCGTAACCACGATCCCCTGATAACCAGCCCCGGCATAGGCGTTCACCATGTCGGCGGCCGTATCATAGGCACATGCACTTGTTTCACTCGTATGAAGATGTGTCTCATATTTGAACAAATATTTATCTTCGAATTCTTCTCTTCTATTTTGCTTTTCTTTTTGTCTTACTTTTGATAAAAACATATAACCTCACATTTAATCGAAAAATGGAACAAAATGTTCATCTTTGGCCGCAAGAAAACACAGATCTATCTGCTCCCGGGTAATCCTTCCTGTGGAGAGCTCCGGCAGATCATCCGGAGAGAAAAAATCACAGTCGCATGTCTCAATATTATCGATAAATGAACCGCCGATTATTTTACACTCAACCATTATTTTGTATATTCCGTACGGCGCAAGGGCGGGATTCCGCCTTCTTGCATCCAGGACCGCAATCAGCCTTTGAACGGATACTTCAAGCCCGGCCTCTTCTTTTACTTCTTTCATGACATTTTCCGAAAGGGAAAGATCAACCTCGGCCCAGCCTCCCGGCAGGGACCACTTTCCATCGATCTGTTCCTTTACCATGAGAATCCGGCTGTTTTCAATGATCACAGCCCGCACATCAACCTTGGGGGTCTGATACCCCATTTCACAGCAGAACAGATCCTTGACTTTGTCCACGTGCAAATCTGTATGCTCACTCATGATTTCTGCTGACAGATCGCGGATCTGCTGGAATCGCTCAAGATCATATTTGTCTTGTGAATAAAAAAGTCCGCTCTGGGCAATGGCCTGCAGCCGAATCGTCCAGTCCAGCCATTTATCCTGCATAATATCTCCTTTGTCCTGCCTATATGTTGTCAAATATTGCCTGTACGCTTACGAATATAACGATACGAATTAACGTTTTTCCAAATACAAAGAACATTATAGCTGAAATTCCGGAAAATATCAGTCTATAACACGATGCCGGTACCACTTTTTCCCGCGGAATCTCGTCATAAATATGACTCCCCTTATCCCCCACTCAGCATACATTGCTACCCATACACCAATTATCCCGAAATGCAGTACAACTCCCAGGATATATCCGAATATAACCCGGAACAGCCACATGGAAAGCATCGACATAATGGATGTGTAAGTTGAGTCGCCTCCTGCCCTGAGCGCTGCAGGCACAAGAAAACTGCCGGGCCAAAGGAAAACCTGTGTCACGGAAAAGGATACAACAATTATGAAAATAACAGGAACAATTTCTTCAGGGGCGTTGAACAGGGATACCAGCGGCCTGAAGAACGGAAGAATCAGTATGCACATGACTGCCAGGGAAAGAGAAGTCAGAATGAAGAATGAACGAACCACTTTCTTGGCCTGGACGATATCACCTTTGCCCATGCACTGTCCGACAACTGTGATAATTGTGAGGGCCAGAGCATTCGCTGGAATAGCGAACAGGCCGGCAATCGATGCACTGATTGCGTTGGAAGCCATGGCCAGCGTACCAAGTCCTACAATAAAAGTCTGTGTCAGGATTTTGCCGCCGTTAAAAAACATTTGCTCCGCTGCAAAAGGTATACCAATACTTAGAATTCTCCTGATCATCGACCAATCGAAGCCGAGCATATCGCTCATTTTGAAATGCAGTGATTCATTTTTCCTGATCAGGTATATAATCGCAAAAATCGCAGCCGTGTATCGTGAAACATTCATGGAGATGACCAGACCAAGTACCCCCATATTCATCCCGTTTATGAAAACAAAATTGAGAATTACATACGACAGATTCATTACAAGAGAAATCATCAGCGAGGAACGTGTCTCCCCGATACCGCGCAGGGCACCGCATACTGCCTCCATTATAGCTATGCCGCAGTAGGATATACAGCTGCCGATCAAATAGGTCTTCGCATTAGCAAATACGGCCGCTTCAGCATTCCCGAAAAGTACACTCAGTATGGGACTATGAAAGGCCACAAGAGCAAGGGTAATAGCAAATGCAATCAAAAAAACAGAAGTCACAGATCCGGCCACAGCCTTCGGAACCATCTTGTCGTTTCCGCGGCCTGTATATTGCGCGACTACCACCGTTCCCCCGGTCGCCACAGCAATAAAGATATTTATCAGGAAAATGTTGACCGAGTCAACCATATTCACGGCACTGACAGCGGCCACACCGGACGAACTGATCATCGCTGTATTCACTAAATTCATGCATACAAGAAAAGCCTGGTCTATCAAGAGAGGCAGAATAATGGAAAGAATCTGGCGGTAATCAAGGGTCTCGCCTGAAAAGTGCCTGGTAAGAAACCCGTCAGCATTATGTTTCCATTTGTCATGATTTGTAGAATTACGTCGTTGCAACATCGTTATATATTATCATAAAAATAGTCAATGAAGAAGCTTGAATGCATAACCCAAGTCACCCGACTGTTATTACGCTTACAGGGCAGCCTTCTGCCGCTTCGGAAGCGGAATCTTCCTCGCCTGCCGGAACTGTCTCTGTCAGTACCTCAGCCAATCCGTCTTCCGCCATAACAAAAACCGCCGGGCAGGTATCTGCACACACTCCACAGCCGATGCACCCGCCTCTGTCTATTGATGCTTTCATAGTATTCTCCTTTCCTTTTATAGGTTGATAACTCACTTCCTAATCGGCAATTCAAACCGGAAATACGACAGTCAGATACATTTTGAAAGGACCGACTGCCGCAACAGCATGAGGTATTCCGGCTGGCATAACGATCGTCTGACCTGCACTTACAGAGAATTCATCTTTTTCAATGGTTATTCTGGCGTTTCCTTCAAGAATCGTGACCATTGCATCCCCGTGCGAAGAATGCGAACTTATCTCCTCGTCTTTATCAAACGCAAACAGCGTCAGGCTAACAGCACTGTTTTGCGCAAGCGTCCTGCTTACAACCTGACCCGGCTGATATGAGACTAAATCGGCAAGTACCAGTATCTCGTTGACGTCAATGTTTTTGATTATATGATTACTCATAATGAATCTCCCTTCATATATCTTTTGTCTTTAACTTTATCATACATATGACTCTTCTGATATTCAATGAATGATCACTCGAAAATGTCATCCAGATGCCAGTAATATGAAATATATAACTGCTAATATATAGTTGTTTAACAGATCCTGTTCAAGCATACTGTACAAGTGAAACGGAGAGAATATGAAGCTTTCTATCTGCAGAATAATCACGGGCATAATACTCATTTTATCTGTTCTCCCGCCGTTACGTGTGGGAGTCATGAATCTTTTTGTTCTGCTTCCGGCTTTCCTCGGAGTTTTTCTGCTGCTGCTTCCGCTGATCCGACGGCTGATCCATCGTTTGGGAGAGAAAAGTGAAAAGCGGATTATCCGCGGATTTTTCATACTGGTAATAATCGTGTCTATCATAATCACAGCGGAATTTATTGCAATCCAGATCAATATACCACTTGAGGATGCGCCTTCCGGTTCTGTTGTAATTGTTTTGGGTGCACAAGTCAAAAACAGCCGTCCCACTCTTATCCTATCCGGACGAATTAAAGCAGCAGCAGAATATTTGACAGCACACCCCGACTGCGTATGCATTGCTTCCGGCGGCCGGGGTTCTGACGAAGACATAAGCGAGGCGAAATGTATCCGTGATACACTGGTCACGGAGTACGGAATTGAATCCGGCAGGATTTATCTGGAGGATGCTTCATACAGCACCAGTCAGAATCTCGAAAACAGTGCCGAAATAATTGCTGATCATGGTCTGCCATCGAGTGTGGTAATCGTTACCGATGGGTTCCATTTGTATCGTGCGAAGACACTGGCAAGATGGAAAGGTCTTTCTCCCTATTCGTGTCCCGCCTCCACCGATAACCGGCTCGTATTTTATCTCTATATACGCGAATTCATAGGAATACCGAAAACTCTTCTTCTGGACAGGTAAATGAGTCGCGGAAATGTTGCAATACATCTAAAATGCTTGATATATTGTGTATGTGACCCGTATAGAGACGAAGTAATGTTATTCGAAGTAATGTTGTTCGAAACATTTTGGTTGATTTGAAGTTTGAAAAGAGGTAAGAATATGCCTATTCATGCAGCATTCATTGTCCCCCATCCGCCGCTTATTATTCCTGAAGTCGGACGGGGTGAGGAAAAGAAAATTCAGAAAACGATTGATTCTTATGATGCAGTCGGAAAGCGTATCGCAGAAATCAAGCCGCAGACGATCATTGTTATCTCGCCGCACAGCATAATGTACAGTGACTATATCCATATTTCTCCCGGTCCGGGAGGGCGCGGAGATCTGGGCCGCTTTCATGCGGCAAATGTTGAGATCAGTAAGAAATATGACTCGTCCTTCATAGAAGCACTATGCAACGCCGCAAAGAGAAACGGTATTGCAGCCGGAACAAGCGGAGAGAAGGAATCTTCCATTGATCATGGTGCACTGGTTCCTCTGTATTTTGTTGAAAAATATTATACTGATTACGAGCTCGTCCGGATATCCATATCCGGACTCTCCCCTCTGGAACACTATCGCTTCGGTGAGTGCATCGCTCAGACGGCTGAACTGTTGAACCGCAGCATCGTTATTATGGCAAGCGGAGATCTTTCCCACAAGCTCAGTAACGGAAGTCCGTATGGCTTTGTCGAAGAAGGACCTGACTTTGACAGGCAGATTACTAAGGCAATGGCATCTGCAAATTTCATGGATTTCTTAAGCTTTGACGAATCCTTTACAGAGGCCGCTGCCGAATGCGGTCTTAGATCATTTATTGAAATGGCCGGAGCTCTTGATGGTCAAAAAGTCATTCCCGGCTTCCTTTCATATGAAGGTCCTTTTGGCGTCGGGTATGCGGTATGTGCTTATGATGTCGATGGGCCGGATGAGACCAGGCACTTCGGCGACAAGGCTGCAAATCAGCAAAAGCTGAAGGTGCAGGCTATTCGCGGCGACGAAGACGAATACGTGCAGCTGGCACGTAAGTCACTCGAAACATACATTAAGACCGGACAAAGACTCCTTCGTCCAACCGGGCTAAGTAGTGATCTGCTCCGCAAAAAGGCCGGAGTATTTGTATCTCTTAAGAAGAGCGGTCTGCTGCGCGGATGCATTGGTACGATTTCTCCTGTAGAATCCTGTATTGCAGACGAAATCATCCGCAATGCCATGAGTTCAGGTACGCAGGATCCACGGTTCCCCCCTGTCGAAGAAGATGAACTTAATTCCCTGGTCTACAGTGTTGATGTATTAAGTGATGCAGAACCCATAGAAGCTATGGAAGAGCTTAATGTTAAACAATATGGTGTAATTGTAAACAGCGGCAGGAAGCGTGGGCTTCTGCTCCCCAATCTTGAAGGAGTGGATACGCCGGCGCAGCAGGTTGATATCGCACTTCAGAAGGCGGGAATACATGCCGGCGAACCATACACAATGGAGCGATTCCAAGTGGTGCGTCACAAATGAGCGCTGCAGTTTGTCCGATCTGCCCGCATCGCTGTGTACTCAAAGATGGACAAACTGGTCTTTGCCGCGCAAGAAGCTGCCAGGACGGGCAGATCCGCTGTGATAACTATGGACTGGTTACATCGCTAGCCCTGGATCCTATCGAAAAGAAGCCTCTGCGGCACTTCTTCCCGGGAAGCTATATTTTGTCTGTCGGGAGTTTCGGATGCAATATGCACTGCCCATTCTGTCAGAACTACGAAATCTCAATGGCGGCAAAAACTGACTCCTCCTTTAGGACGATTTCTCCTCAGTTGCTGGTATCACGTGCAATTGAGATGAAGCCGCAAGGCAATATCGGTATAGCATTTACTTACAACGAACCGTTCGTAGGCTATGAATATGTATACGACTGCTGCAGCCTGTCCAAAGACATCGGACTGCAGACGGTCCTGGTTACCAACGGATATGTGAACGAAGAACCGCTGACTGATCTTCTCCCCTATATTGACGCGATGAATATTGATTTGAAGACATTCTCAGAAGATTATTACCGACGGCTCGGGGGAAATCTCGAAGACGTCAAGCGGACCATCTCCCTATCCGCGCGCGTATGTCATGTGGAAGTAACGACTCTCATTATTCCCGGTGAAAACGATACAGACGAGGAAATGCATCAGCTTTCTGAGTGGGTCGCGTCTGTAAATCCTGATATACCGCTTCATATCTCACGATTCTTTCCTCGATACCATATGCTTGACAGAAAGGCCACCAATCCGGATACAGTTTATCATCTCGCGGACGTCGCCCGCGAGGCTCTTCATTTCGTATACGAGGGAAATTGCTGATATAAAGTCGTCAGTTGTTTCATAGGGCTAATTGGATAGGGCTAATTGGATAGGGCTAATTGCATGGGTCTCTTAGCATACCCGGTCACGGCTCATTCACAATCGCGCATACGATGCAGATTCAATTGCAGTTCACGGTACTTTTTCGGGGTTGTGCCCATATTTTTTCTGAATTGATTCGTCATATAGCTCTGATCATTGAATCCCGACAAGATGCATATGTCGGAAATACTGTGTTCTGTATACTTCAGTAGATTAGCTGATTCCATAATCCGCCTTCTTATTATGAATAGCTTAATACTCATACCGGTCTGCCTGTTGAAAAGCTTAAGCAGATGGCTTTCGCTCAAATGCACTCTTTGCGCCATTTGGGCAACCGAAATATTCTCATTGTAGTGCCTGTTTATGTAGTCAATCACGCAGTAGACCGGACTTGAGTATTTCTGTCGTTTGGCTTTGTCTACCAGATCCAGAAAGCAGTTGAACATACTGATAAACAGTTCGGTTACTTCTTCATAAGAATTAATCTCCTCGACCGTCTGAATATACATGTCACTTAGCGTATACGCACTTTCGGAATCAACGCCGCCTTCAATAGAAGCTTTTGTAGTAAAGCTTACTGTAACAATAAACAAATTCTTGTAGGAGCGCAGAGGGTTGTCCCTGCAAAGAATACCGTCAGGTCCGTCTCCTGGCGTGTAAAGAAGAGTAAACAGCCTCTCCCTGTCACCATTTTTGACGTACTCAAGCATCAGTGCATCTTTGTTTGAGCTGTGGTGATATTTTGGCGTCTCGGTGATTCGCGTCCTATCCTCTTCAAAATCCTTCGTATGGGTATCGCGCTTCATCATTTTTGACAGATCAGGCTCACTGCCGCAGAGCAGATATCGAAGCAGAGGTTCGGTACTTCTCAACGTTGCAGAGGTGTACTGAGGCAGACTGCGAAAGTAGGATTCCAATTTATCATAATCGCTCTGATGCAGTTTTTTTGCCGATGAAATCATCATGAGGAGTTTCTTGCCCAAAAGTGTGTCAATGGTCGGCCCGGCAACCAGTTTGAAAGTATCCTCTTTATAGGGGAATTCAAATGAATAATAATGCTCATTCAATTCGTTAGTAAAATATAGAGTAGCAACTGATATATCCAGAAGAATTCTCTCGTAGACTGCAAAGTCCAAAAACCCCGGCATTACCTGACTGTCAAGCAAATAACCCGACAGCTTACCATTCTGCTGATCATACAATCGCACGGGTATATTTGTAGCAAAGTGAAACAATTCCAGTTTCATTAAAAGCTCTTTCATAATCCACCATTCACACTAAATTATCCGGTCATCAGACGGTTATCGAAGAGGCACTTATCTGCGCGCTAAATAATGAGCGATTTGTTATAAAAATAATCGTTTCCTGCAATAATCATATATCCATTCAAAGTAAGATGCAAGAAACAGGAATAATCCGCAGTAAAGGGGCAAAGGTATTTTATGGAAGACGTGAAGATTGTTGATATGCTTACACTTCTAAATGGCAAAGATTTCTGGACTTCCCGAAGCAATACCGGATTGGGCTTACGGGAAGTAGTATTTTCAGACGGTCCCTCAGGCCTTCGGTTCCAGACAGGTGAAAACGATCATCTGGGTATGAATGAGAGCTGCAAAGCTACCTGCTTCCCGACTCCAGCCGCCCTCTCGTGCAGCTGGGACCCTGACCTTGTCAGTAAAGTCTCTTCCTGTATAGCAAAAGAGGCCGTCGATAAGGGTGTTGATGTTGTTCTTGCTCCGGGCATAAACATCAAAAGAAGTCCTCTTTGCGGCAGAAACTTCGAGTATTTTTCGGAAGATCCTTTTTTGACGAAAGAACTTGGGGCAGCATTTGTCAGAGGTCTTCAGGAGAACGGGATCGGCTCTTCCCTTAAGCACTTTGCAGCCAATAATCAGGAAAGCTACAGAATGTCTGCCGATATGCAGATTGATGAAAGAGCGCTTAATGAAATCTATCTGAAAGCTTTTAAAGAAATAGTGGAAGAAACGCAGCCCTGGACTGTTATGAGCGCATATAACAGGCTGAACGGTGAGTACTGTTCTGAGAATAAATGGCTTCTGACCGACCTTCTCAGGGAGAAGTGGGGCTATAAAGGGTTGGTTGTTTCTGATTGGTATGCCGTTAATGACATTGTAAAATGTATCAAAAGCGGTCTTGATCTTGAGATGCCCTCCGTTGGTGAAACAAGCCTCAGACTGCTTCAAGAAGCATATGAAAATGGCAGTCTCGATAAAGACGCCGTTGACCGCGCAGTTGGAAATCTCTGTACCCTTGCTGCGAAATGTGACAATACTCTTAAAGTGCCGGGAAATACTGATTACGCCAAACATCATGCAATAGCCGGAGAAGCCGCTGCCGCGTCCATTGTTCTTTTGAAAAACGATAAAAAATCCCTGCCGCTTACATCCGGTGAAAAAATACTCTGTATCGGCGAATTGATGAACAGTCCGGTTATTCAGGGCAACGGCTCTTCAAGGGTAAATGCCATGGTTATTGACTCTATTCCCGAAGAGTTATCCAAAGCAGGACTTACGTATATATTCGAATCTGGATACAGGCAGGATACCGAAACAGCAGACGAAGAACTCTTCGCAAAAGCAGTAGAAGAAGCACAAAACGCTGACAAAATCATATTTTTTGCAGGACATTTCAATTACGCGGAAGCCGAGGGTTACGACAGAGAAAGCTTACGACTCCCTGAATGCCAGAATGATCTGATAGATCATCTTTCAAGGCTTGGAAAAGAGCTCATTGTCGTACTGCAAACAGGTTCGGCCGTTGAGATGCCCTGGATCGACGGAGTGGATTCCGTACTTCAAATGCACTTATCCGGTGAAGGTGCAGGGCATGCCCTGGCGGACATACTTACGGGCAAAGTAAATCCGAGCGGCAAACTGACGGAGACATATCCGGAGAAACTATCCCATATCCCCTCCTATTTGAATAAAGGCGGCAACGTCAGGGCAGTTTACCATGAGTCTATTTTTGTTGGTTACCGGTATTATGACAAAAAGGACCTGGCGGTACTGTTTCCCTTCGGTTATGGACTGTCTTATACGGAATTCAGTTATGATACACTCGAGGTTGAGCGGGCAGGAGATGATTTTCTAGTCTCCCTGCAGGTAACGAACACAGGAAGCTGCGAAGGCAAAGAAATTGTTCAGGTTTACGTCGGTCTCAATGAAACCGCCGTATTGCAGCCTGTCAGATGTCTTGCAGCTTTCAAAAAAGTATCCCTTTCGCCCGGCGCCAGTGATACTTTGAGATTCATCCTTCCAGTCCGCCAATTTATGTATTATGACGAAATCCAAAAGGAGTTCGTTTTCGCAACAGGTGAAAATACTATTGAAGTCGGAAAATCTTCGCGAAGTATCGAGCTCCAAACGACAGTACAAATAACGGATTCCAATAGACAACAGGCCGCAATCAATAGAAATACTACCATCGGAGAACTACAGAACATTCCGGAGCTCAGGGAAATAGTTGAGATCTGGATGAATGCACTTCTGCAGCAATTCGGATTACCGGAAGGCGACGTAGTAAGTGCACGAGAGCTTGAACAGTCAATATACTATATGCCGCTAAGAAATACAGTCCAGATTTCGAACGGCGCATTCTCTTTTGCCGAGCTCGACGGCTTCACCTGTCAGCTTAATGAAATACTTAAGGAAATGGGGCGATTAGTATGATGATGTCAAAAGGAACTGTCAGAGACAAAAGTACAAGTCTCAAACCACTGGAAAAACTCTCCTTTACATTCGGTGTATTCGGGCAAAACATGGTTTTTGCATATATCTCTGCTTACTTGATGATATTCTATACAGACTCCGTGGGAATAAGTTCCGCGGCCGTCGGAACACTCCTTTTTGCAGCGCGGATGTGGGATGCTGTCAATGACCCGCTGATGGGTGTGCTGACAGACAAGACAAGAACAAAATGGGGCAAGTTTCGACCCTATCTGTTCTTAGTATCAGGTCCCATCATCATAATCCTGTACATGATGTTTACCCCGGGCGTTATCGGAAACGCCCTTGTCTGGGCATACATAACCTACTTCCTATTCGATATTGTTTATACCGTTTCCGATATTCCGCTTTGGAGCCTGACATCGGTTATGTCCACTAATCCTGATGAAAGAACCCGCCTGATATCCTTCGGTAAACTCATAGCACCGGTGAGCTTCATTCTTGTATCCATAGTAACGATTCCGCTTTTGAATCTATTCGGAAATGATGCCAATGCCTATAGAAATGTAGGCGTGATATACGCCGTACTCATGGCTCTAGGTATGCTGGCAACCTTCTTCAATACCAGGGAAAGAGTTGAACCGAGCAAAGAAAAGCTGTCCGTGAAAGACATATTTGTTTCCCTGAAGGAAAACAAACCGCTGCGTTATATACTGGTTTCGCAAGTATTTATCGCCACAGTGGACAACATCGTTACTGCAATGGTGGTCTACTATGCTACTTATAATTTACTTGATGCCAATCTGACCCCGGTCTTAAGCCTTGCCATGATCCTCCCGATGCTTCTGGGAATTGGCATTGCATCCAAACTGTCGACCCGTTATGACAAGAAAATACTTCTGCTGGCAGCACTGGCAATAAGGGTTGCCGGATACATCATTCTGTTCTTCATAGGCTATAGCAGTGTAACCGCCCTGATAATCGGGTTTGCCCTGGTCGCTGTCACATTCGGCGGTCCGGAAATTCTGCTTCCGGCTATGATGGTGGAGTCGATCGATTATGCACAGTGGAAAACCGGAAAAAGGACCGAAGGTATCATGTGGTCAACACAGACATTTGTCGTCAAGCTTGGCAGCTCCCTTGCCGGCATGCTCCTCGGCTTCCTTTTAGTGTATGTCAAATATGTCCCCAATATAGCACAGAGCAAAGAAACGCTTGCAGGCATGCACGGTATATTTACCCTCCTTCCTGCAGTTCTGATATTCCTAAGCATCCTTCCTATGATTTTTTATCCTTTGACCAGAAAACTATATCAGAGAATCATAAAGGAGCTCAGTGATTCATCCAACACAAATTGATCAGCTCATTCATTTCGTCTTATTAATTTCTTCCATATGCTTCAGATAATTGATCTGTGCTTCATTTTTTCCTCTATATTTGATTTCATCACTCATCAGATCTTTGCCTTTTTCAGACTGCATCTGATTCTTGTATTTCTCAAAATCTTCTTTAGAAAGCTCAACATAGCTTTGACAATTTGGGCAGGAAATGCAGTATTTTGTCGCATATGGAATGAAAGGAATGAAAAATATCGTAAACCATGTGCGGACAATGCACAGCTGCCAGATTGAATTTGTATTACAGTAGTTGCATGTACGTGACCCGAATCCACCAATTACTTTTCTGGTTGTTTTTCCAAAACCCCATAATATAAACATATCTTCTCCTTTTCGTAAACCGAGTACCGAAGATTGACGAATGACCATATTCAGCATTTTAACATATCGAAACATGAAGTTAGTAGCTCAAATGAAAAAATAGAAGCTGCTGAATCATTTCTGATACGGCAGCTTCTATTATTGCACTGGTGCGGATAACAGGACTTGAACCTGCATGCTCTCGCACTGGAACCTAAATCCAGCGTGTCTGCCAATTCCACCATATCCGCATGACGTAAGACTTGAAAAGCAGTACTCATACTAACACGAGATACACGTATTATTCAAGTCCGGGTCTGGATCTTTTACTCATCCAACCTCAAAACACTCATGAAAGCTTCCTGCGGTACTTCTACGCTGCCGACCTGACGCATGCGCTTTTTGCCCTCTTTCTGCTTTTCGAGGAGCTTCTTCTTACGCGTTATGTCACCGCCGTAACACTTCGCAATAACATCTTTACGGAAGGCCTTAATAGTCTCACGCGCGATGATTTTGCCGCCTATGCAGGCCTGTATAGGGATCTCGAAATTCTGTCTGGGAATATTGTCCTTGAGCTTTTCAGCCATACGGCGGCCTCGGGCATATGCCTTATCCTTATGGACAATAAATGAAAGCGCATCAACAACATCGCCATTCAGGAGGATGTCGAGCTTAACCAGATCAGATTTATCATACCCGTCCACTTCATAATCGAGGGAAGCATATCCGCGCGTTTTGGACTTCAGTGCGTCAAAAAAGTCATAGATGATTTCATTCAACGGCATCCTGTAGTGAACGATGACGCGCATTTCGTCCATGTATTCCATGTTGATATACACGCCGCGGCGCTCCTGGCAGAGCTCCATGATGTTGCCGACATAATCTTTGGGAGTCATGATCGTACATCTGACCATCGGCTCTTCAATGTAGTCGATCTGCGACGGGTCCGGAAGGTTTGTAGGGTTATCCATGCGAAGTTCTTCACCCGTTATTGTGAAAACTTTGTAGACTACGGAAGGTGCCGTCGAAATAATATCGAGATTGAATTCACGCTCGATGCGTTCCTGAATTACCTCATAATGCAAAAGGCCTAAAAATCCACAGCGGAAACCAAAGCCAAGCGCAACTGAGGTCTCCGGTTCAAACGACAGTGCCGCATCGTTGAGACGCAGCTTTTCAAGAGCATCACGCAGATCAGGATATCTGGCACCATCTATCGGATATATACCACAGAAGACCATCTGCTGGATTTTCTTGTATCCGGGCAGAGGCTGGGCTGTGGGATTTACGGCTGACGTAACCGTATCGCCGGGGGATGTGTCACTTACACTTTTGATGGAAGCAGCTATATAACCGACTTCGCCTGCCATAAGCTTCTCGGTCGGGACGAACTCTCCCGGGTGAAAAATGCCGAGCTCAACAACGGTAAACTCTCTTCCTGTGTGCATCAGGCGGATTCTGTCTCCTGTGGAGACTTCTCCCTCCATGATACGGACGTGTACGATAACTCCCTTATACGTGTCGTATTTCGAATCAAAAATAAGCGCTTTGAGCGGCGCGTCTTCCTTGCCGTTCGGAGGAGGAAGATACTTGACGATACCTTCGAGTACATCATCAATTCCTATATCATTTTTGGCTGAAATATGCGGTGCATAACTTGCATCGAGTCCAATTACATCTTCGATTTCTTTCTGAACCAGATCAGGCTGGGCAGATGGAAGATCAATCTTATTAATAACCGGGAGAATCTCAAGATTTCCGTCAAGGGCAAGATAAACATTGGCCAGAGTCTGCGCTTCAATTCCCTGCGCTGCATCGACGACAAGTACCGCTCCGTCACATGCCGCCAGGCTTCTGGACACTTCATAGTTAAAGTCAACATGGCCGGGTGTGTCGATCAGGTTAAAGAGATATGTCTCGCCGTCTTTGGCTGTATAATACATGCGCGTCGCCTGCGCTTTGATCGTGATGCCGCGCTCCCTCTCAATGTCCATGTTGTCTAATACCTGCGCCTGCATTTCACGCAGAGCAAGAACACCTGTATGCTCAATCATACGATCGGCGAGAGTCGACTTCCCGTGGTCAATATGGGCAATTATGCAAAAGTTTCTGATTCTTTCCTGTCTTTCCATGGTTTATTCACGCATCCTGTCTATATGTATTAAAGAAGGCCAATGTCGTTAAACGGATAAATTCTAAATATGACATGTGACTTAATTCGGCTTTTGGCAATGGGCCCCATAACCCTGCTGTCCTCACTGACACCCCGGTTATCGCCTAAAAAGAAGTATTCGTCTTCTCCGAGTGTAATATTATCATATCCACTTACGATTCCTCTGTCAGCAACATATGTCAACACGTTGTCGGCAATATATGGTTCATCCAGAAGAACGTCGTTAATGTATACGCAACCATCCTTGATCGTAACCGTTTCTCCGGGAAGCCCTATGACCCTTTTAATTATCGCCTCAGTCTTTGTATATCCGTCAAGACCTGTTGCGTTGACTGTAATGATATCCCCACGCTCCGGAGCCGTGAAATACTTTGAAACCATCTCCACAAAAACAGCATCATGTTCGTTTAGATTCGGCTCCATGGACGGACCGTATACGTCATTTCTCTGTACAACAAAAACTACCAGCAGTATTCCGATAACCAGGCCAAGACCGATAAAACGTGCCGTATCCAGAAAAGAATATAGCAGACGCTTTGCTTTAGGGTCCCCCGGCGGCGTCTCGTCAGGTTCTGACCGCACGCGTCGGACAACCGCTGCTGACGGCAGTACCACCGATGGTTCCGTTGGAATTACAGCTTCCTCAGGAACATTATCCTCAATAAAATCCGTCTCAGGAATTCCGTCTTGATCATCATTCATCTTGAGCTCCTTATTCCAGCGGCTTACAGAAGGCCAATATCATCAAACGGATAGATTTTCGCGATAACGTGTGCCTTAATGCGGCTGATTGGAATGGGACCAAGAACACGGCTGTCAAGACTGGCTCCGCGATTGTCACCCATAAAATAGTATTCGTTTTCTCCAAGGGTAATGTTGTCATATCCATTGGCAACTCCACTGTCATTGATATAGGTAGGAACATTATCGGCAAGATACGGCTCATCGAGGAGAACGCCATTTATATATACACATCCATCTTTGATCGTTACTGTCTCTCCCGGAAGCCCAATGACCCTTTTGATGATCTTTTCCGGTTTCGAATATCCGGGAATACCGGTCGCATTGACGGTCATTATGTTCCCTCGTTCCGGGGCTATAAAATACTTAGAAATCATTTCAACAAAGACCGCGTCTTTTTCATGCAGGTTCGGCTCCATTGAAGGCCCATAAACATCATTTCTCTGCACTACAAACACAACCAGCAGTATTCCGATCACAAGACCAAGGCTGATGAAGCGAGCCGTGTCCAGAAGCGAGTATAGCAGACCCCTGTCTCTGGGGCCGCGCGGCATTACTTCAACCGGACTTGTACGCACACGGCGAACGACAAGCTTGGAAGGCAGTTCCGACTGACCTTCCGCAATCTCGGAATCAGCGGAAAGAACCTCTTCTGTAAGAACCTCTTCTGTAAGAACATCTTCTGTAAGAACATCTTCTGTAAGAACATCTTCTGTAAGAACATCTTCTGAAAGAACTTCTTCTGTAAGAACATCTTCTGAAAGAACTTCTTCTGATTGGACATCTTCTGATTGGACATCTTCTGACAGAATTTCTTCTGTAAGAACTTCTTCTGATTTAACTTCTTCCGATTGGACCGCTGCGTCCTTTGCAGCAGTCTCATCAGCGTAAGTTCCCTCGGAAATTTCTCCCGAAATATCACTCATCTTGAGGCGCCTCATTAACACTGATTCCAATTTCCAGCAACTGAAGATCAGCAACAGGAGCCGGAGCCTCTGTCATCAAGTCAGAAGAGTTCTGAACTTTAGGGAACGCAATAACCTCACGGATGCTTTTGCTGCCGGTCATCAGCATGATCATGCGGTCAAGACCGAATGCCAGTCCTCCATGCGGGGGAACGCCGTAACTGAAAGCGTCCAGAAGAAATCCAAACTGCTCCTGTGCGGCCTCTTCCGTGAATCCAAGAAGCGAAAACATCTTCTTCTGAAGTGTCTGATCATGAATACGAATGCTTCCGCCGCCAAGCTCCGTACCATTAAGTATAATATCATATGCTTTAGCACGTACGATACCCGGATTCGTCTCAAGATACGAAAGGTCATCATCCATCGGACTTGTAAAAGGATGATGCATGGCTACAAACCGGTTTGCTTCTTCATTGAATTCCAAAAGAGGAAATTCCGTGACCCACAGAAGGTTGTACGTGTTCTCAGGAATCAGCGAAAAGCGCCGGGCAATTTCACAGCGAATCGCACCCAAAGCACTGAACACAACACTATCCTTGTCGGAAACGATAATAATCAGGTCCTGTCCGCAGGCACCGACGCTCTCGGCAATTTCTGCAATCTGATCCTCCGTCAGGAACTTGAGGAAAGAACCGCGGGGCGGCTCTGATGGTACGAGCCAGGCTATTCCCTTGGCCTGATAGGTCTTGGCGACCTCACCAAGTGAGTCAATTTCTTTGCGTGTCATAGTTGCGCCGTCAGGAATACAAACAGCACGAACGCTTCCACCCTTGCCAAGCGCCTCTTCAAACACGGGAAACTGGATTCTGCGTGCCGTTTCGGTGATGTTCTTCAGCTCAAGTTCGAATCGAAGATCAGGCTTGTCCGATCCATAGCGCTCCATTGCCTCACGCCATGTAAGTCGCGGAAGCGGAAGGGATACTTTCACATTCATTACATCCTGAAACACTTTTTCAAGAAAGCCTTCCGTAACTGTCATTACATCTTCCATCTCGACAAAAGCCATCTCGAGATCTATCTGGGTAAACTCAGGCTGGCGGTCTGCACGGAGGTCTTCGTCCCGGAAACACTTTGCAATCTGCATATACCGGTCATATCCCGCAAGCATCAAAAGCTGCTTATAAAGCTGAGGTGATTGAGGAAGTGCAAAGAAAGATCCCTGCTTGATGCGGCTCGGAACTAAATAATCACGTGCGCCTTCCGGAGTGCTCTTACCGAGCATGGGTGTCTCTATATCCAAAAATCCCTCGGAATCAAAATAATCGCGGGCGCATTTGGCAACCTTGTGACGCAAAATGAGATTCCTCTGCATATCAGGGCGCCGCAGGTCAAGATATCTGTATTTCAGGCGCAGAGCTTCATTGGCATTAACATTCTCTTCAATATAAAAAGGAGGTGTAAGGGCTTCAGACAAAATACGCAGACCTTCAACAGCTATTTCAAGGTCTCCGGTCTTCATATTAGGATTCGGCGCGCTTCTCTTTTGAACAGTGCCTTCGCAGGCAAGAACAAATTCAGATCTGACTTTAGATGCTTTCGCGATAACGTCTTCACTGCTTTCAGGATTTATCACCAGCTGAATTTCACCTGAGCGATCGCGCAGAGTCAGGAAGGTCAAGCCTCCGAGATCGCGATACTTGTGGCACCAGCCCATTAATGTTACTTTTTGTCCAATATTATCAAGTGTGACTTCTGCACACCGCATGGAACGCTTTAGTCCATTCATTGATTCCGCCATTTTTGTGTCCCCTTTGTCCTTATTGTTTTACATTTCTTATAAAGAATGCAGTGAATTATTTGTGAATCATTACCGGAAATTATGTGCGGATATTATATGCGGATATTGCGGGCAAGCTCCGCAATATCCGTAAGATCAATGTCGGTTTGTACTCCGTCGCTCATGCGCTTAATTCTGGCTTTTCCACTGTCTATCTCATCTGCGCCGAGCACAAGAAGATACGGGGCTCCCGATTTACCGGCATATTTTAGCTGAGCCTTAAAGCTTCTTTCAACAAGATCCGTCTCGCATCCAATCCCTTCTTTACGTAGAGCAAAGGCTAGTTTTTGGGCATATA
>Ga0209540_10000933_pt1 | contig 23501 bp, 23 predicted proteins | sample BarGraIncu01121A_FD_184501 | JGI IMG/M metagenome (GOLD analysis project Ga0209540, IMG submission 184501) | Arctic peat soil microbial communities from Barrow, Alaska - Barrow Graham LP Incubations 011-21A (SPAdes) (version 2) | ecosystem: Environmental > Terrestrial > Soil > Wetlands > Peat... | reverse complement strand
AAGTGCAGATTAAAGAGGTGCCGGTTAATGGCGAAAGCCTGATTCTAAGAATAATAAGTGAGGAATAATAATTATGCCAAAGCCAATTGTAGCCGTGGTTGGACGCCCGAATGTTGGAAAGTCGACCCTGTTTAATAAATTAGTCGGAGAACGAATAGCCATTGTAGAAGATACCCCAGGGGTTACGAGAGACCGGATCATTGCTGATGCAGAATGGCTTAACCACCATTTTACACTCATTGATACCGGCGGAATTGAACCGCATACCAAGGATGATATCCTGTTGCAAATGCGTATTCAAGCTGAAATTGCCATTGATATGGCGGATCTGATCATCCTGATGGTTGATGGACGTGAAGGAATGACTGCCACGGATCTAGAAGTTGCGAACATGATCCGTAAGCATGATAAAGATGTTTTGCTGGCGGTTAATAAGGTGGACAGTAAAAATCTGGAAGCCAGTATTTTTGAGTTTTATAATCTTGGTTTAGGTGAACCCATGGGAATTTCAGCAGAACAGGGCCTTGGTCTTGGGGATTTTCTTGATGAGGTTATTGACCATATTAAACGATATTATAGTGAAGAAGAAGAGGATGATGACCGATTAAGAGTAGCGGTTATTGGAAAACCAAATGTCGGAAAGTCAACCCTGATCAATAAAGTTTTAGGGGAAGAGCGACTGATTGTCAGCGATATTCCAGGAACCACCCGGGATGCCGTTGATACCAATGTTCGTTATGATGGCCAGGATTATGTATTAATTGATACTGCCGGACTCAGACGAAAAAAGAAAATTTATGAAGACATTGAACGTTACAGTATTGTCAGGGCCATTGCCGCAGTGGAAAGAAGCCAGGTCGTTTTAATTATGATTGATGGCTCCGAAGGGGTCACCGAACAGGATGCAAAGATCGCCGGCATTGCCCATAATCGATCAAAGCCTTCCATCATCATCGTTAACAAATGGGATGCGGTTGAAAAAGATAATAAAACCATGAAAAAAAATGAAGAAGATATCAGAGACTTACTTTCCTTTATGGATTATGCCCCTATCATCTTTATTTCTGCCAAAACAGGGCAGCGTTTAGGTAAAATATTTGAAACCATTGAGTTTGTTAAAGCTCAAAGCGCCAAACGTATTACCACAGGTAAGCTCAATGAAGCCATGGCAGAGTTTGTCCTCATGAAACAACCACCATCCAAACATGGCCGACGATTAAGGCTATATTATTCGTCTCAGGTTGCCATCAATCCGCCAACCTTTGTTATTTTTGTTAATGATGCAACGCTGGTACATTTCTCTTATCAACGTTATTTGGAAAATAAAATCAGAGAAACCTTTGATTTCTTTGGCACACCAATTAATGTATTTATCAGAGAACGGACAACGGAATATTAAGTCGATCATTGACAAAGTTATGTCAATCGTTTATAATGGAACAAGTTAAAAGGGAGTAGTTAAACAATAAAGTCAACAGACTGGCTAACGCCTGGCTTTATAGACCTGAATGGTAACGAGACTTTTAGCGCGATTTATTTCGCGCTAGGGGTCTCTTTTTATTTGCCGGGAAATGGATCAATTCCGTTTTATCATAGGATTAAAAATTAAAATGCGGAGGCAACATGTGAATTCTTATCAGGAAAAAAAGATTGAAACTCTTAAACGGCTGGGAACAGATCCGGAAATAGGTTTAAACGACAAAGAAGTTATGGTGAACAGAGAAAAATACGGGAGTAACAGTTTTACCAGGGAAAAAGGAAAATCAGTTTTAAAAAGAATCGTTGATGCCACAAGTGAGCCCATGATTATTATGCTTTTAGTAGCGGATATCATCACGCTGGGTGTTAACTTAGTTCAATTATTTAGCGGCGGGGAAACGAAATTTATTGAGTGTGTCGGTATTTTTGTGGCTATTTTTCTGGCAGTGGGTATCACTGTTCTGATGGAAGGTAAAAGTGAAAAAGCATTTGAAGCCCTGAACGCCATTAAAGAAGACATTCAGGTGAAGGTATTAAGAAATGGCAGTTTCACCCAGGTTTCTCAAAATGAACTGGTGGTAGGCGACATTCTTGAAATCGCCACCGGCGATATGATTCCTGTTGATGGACGACTCATCGAATCCAGCAGTCTCCGGGTGGATGAATCAAGTCTGACCGGAGAAAGTCTGGCGGTGAAAAAAGACGAATCCCTTATTTTCAAAGATTCGAAAACGCCTGTGGCAGAACGTGCCAACATGCTTTATTCCGGGTGTTTTATTGCCGAAGGCTCAGGAAAGTTCATAACCACCGCAGTTGGGGACCGTACCGAGTTTGGAAGCATCGCAAGGGAACTCTCTAAAACCGATAAAGGCACCACACCCCTTCAGGAAAAAATGAATCGTCTTGGAAAAATCATTACCATTCTGGGTTCTACAGCCGCAGCCATTGTTTTTACCATTCAACTGGTTATATTCTGGCTCAGTGGCACCTTTAATCTGGATACGGTATCCGAAGCTTTTATTACCAGTATTGTCCTGATAGTAGCCGCAGTGCCGGAAGGGCTGCCAACCATTGTGGCAGTTTCTCTTTCCATCAATATTATTAAAATGGCCAAAGAAAATGCATTGGTGAAGAAACTCATTGCCTGTGAAACCATTGGATGTATCAATGTGATCTGTTCCGATAAAACAGGAACCCTGACCGAAAATCGTATGACCGTAACGAATATTTTAGAGGACAATGAAATCATCAAGCCGGGAGATCTTAAAAGCTCACATTTAATTGAAAATTTCTGTGTGAATACCACAGCTCATATTGATTATCAGGATGAGAAACCCCATTTTATCGGCAGTCCAACCGAAGGGGCTTTGCTTATGGCCTATACCAGGTCTTTGGGAAAGGTCTCCGAACATGAGAGTGATTATAGGGTGGTGAGAGACCAGCATGAAAATATTTTCACCTACCCATTTACCTCAGAAACAAAAAATATGACCACAGTTATAAAAAATATTACAGATTACGTGGCATATTCAAAGGGCAGTCCCGAATCAATTTTCAGACAATGTGAGTTTATTCGTGTTGGTGGGGATGTTGTGCCCATGACTGCTGAAATACGAAAAAATATAAAAAAAACCATGGTTGACTTTCAATCCCAGGCAAAACGTGTTTTGGCATTTTCCAGCAAAGTCATGACAATCCTGCCGGACTTTTCAAATGATCGGGAAGCCATTGAATCGGGAATGGTTTTTGACGGCTATGTGGCCATCACCGATCCCCTCAGACAAGAGGTACCGGATGCTGTGAAAAGGTGTCATTTAGCAGGCATTGATTTAAAAATTCTTACCGGCGATAATATTATAACCGCCAAAGCCATTGCCCATGATTTAGGAATTCTTGAAAATGATGCCCAGGTAGTAGAATCCCGTGAAATTGAAGAGCTGTCAGACAGTGAGTTACTTAAACGGCTTCCAAACATCAAGGTCATTGCCCGAAGCACACCGGTGATTAAAATGCGGGTGGTTAACGCCTTAAAAACTCTGGGAAATGTGGTGGCTGTTACCGGAGATGGTATTAATGATGCACCGGCAATTAAAAATGCCGATGTGGGAATTGCCATGGGTATTTCAGGAACAGAGGTATCAAAGGAAGCCAGCGATATTGTATTACTGGATGATTCCTTCTCTACCATTGTAAAGGCAGTTCAATGGGGCAGGGGGATTTACGAAAACTTCCAACGGTTTATCCAATTCCAGTTAACCGTTAATGTATCATCAGTCATCGTGGTCCTTGTTTCTATTCTTATTGGGATGAAGTCTCCTTTTACAGCACTTCAGCTTTTATGGGTTAATATTATTATGGACGGACCCCCGGCATTAACACTGGGACTCGAACCCATTCGTGAGGATTTAATGTTGCGCCAGCCCATATCCCGGGATGCCAGTATTGTTACCAAAGGCATGCTTGGAAGGATTGCATTTAATGGAATCTATATTTCTATTATTTTCATGCTTCAGGCAACCACAAACTTTCTCCAGGGAACACCCGGGGAAATGGCAAGCATTCTATTTACCATGTTTGTTGTCATGCATTTATTTAACGCCATTAACAGCCGTGAGCTTACGGATACCAGTGTCTTTGTGAATTTTGGAAAGAACCGGCTCATGCTCATTGTTTTTGGACTGACCTTATTACTGCAGGTAGTCATTACCCAATTCGGCGGTGTATTGTATAATACCGTACCGTTAAGCCTCATGATGTGGATGAAAATGATTGGCCTCGGATTAAGCGTGGTTGTTGTATCGGAAATTGTGAAACTTTTTAAAAGAAAAATCTTCGGTCAAAAGAAAATGTGCATTGAAGTATAAGTGGTTAATCTCCAACCACACCCACAGCAGTAAAATGCTGTGGGTGTATTTTTTTATCACAAGGGGTGCGATTGGAGTTTAAATAAACTTATTCAATAAAGTTGAAATTTATTAACAAAACCTCTAAAATCAATTGCCAGTTACCCCCAAAAGCGGTAAAATTGTAGATACGTGAAAAGAGATAATAACAAAATGAATCTCTCCAACAACGGATTAGAATCGCCGGATATCTTGGGAGATGCCTATATGTATCTCATTAAAAAGTTTGCCGATGATGGTGGTCAAAAGGGTGGAGAATTTTATACGCCAACCGAGATCAAGGAAGTCATGGCACGGCTTTTAAAGCCCCACGAAAGCATTACCATCTATGACCCTTGTGCCGGATCAGGCGGTTTTTTGGTTTCCGCCATTGAGTATGTCAAAAAACAGAAACAGAACCACCGGAATCTCCAACTTTTCGGACAGGAGATCAACCTCACCACCTGGGCCATTGCCAAGCTGAACATGCTCCTCCATGACGTGTCCGGTGCTACCATCTGGAAAGGAGACACCATCAGACATCCCCAGAACACCGACGGCTCGGTCCTGCGAACCTTTGACATGGTGCTGTCCAATCCGCCTTTCTCCCTGAAAAACTGGGGACGGGAAGTGGCCCAGAAAAACGACTACGGCCGTTTCAACTATGGAGTGCCTCCAGCCAGTTACGGGGATTTCGCCTTTGTCCAGCACATGCTGGCCTCACTGAACACCAAAGGGATTATGGCCACCGTGGTACCCCACGGCATTCTCTTTCGCGGAGGCGAAGAAGGAAAAATCCGACAGGGACTTCTGGAAGACGATCTCTTCGAAGCCGTCATCGGATTTCCTCAGAATCTTTTCTACGGTGCATCCATTCCAGCGGCGGTGATTATCCTCAACAAGAACAAGCCCCAGGAACGAAAAGGGAAAGTCCTGTTTATAGAAGCCTCCCAGGGTTTTGTGAAGGACGGCAACAAAAACAGACTCACCCCGGAAAATATTGACCATATCGTGAACGCCTATGACGCCTATTGCGACAAAGACAAATTTGCCAACCTGGCAACCCTGGATGACATCAAAAAAAATGACTATAACCTCAACATTACCCGGTATGTGGATACCTCGGTGGAAGAGGAACCCATTGATATGGATGCAGTAATAGCAAGGCTTTCCCAGAATGAAGCCGAACTGGCGGTGTCCAAGGAGAAGATCAATGGATTTCTTGAGCAACTGGGCTTTGAGCGGATATGATGGGTGCTGAGATGAGAAGGATTAAAGAAGGGTATAAGGAGACGGAGATTGGGGTTTTGCCGGAGGGGTGGGAGGTGAAAAATTTGGGCATTCTATCAACATTAATTGATGGTGATAGAGGGAAAAATTACCCAAGTCCAAATGAAATTGTAGAAGATGGTATATTATTTTTGAGTACAAGCAATATTCAAGATAATAATCTTACACTTTCAACAACTAAGTTTATTACAAAAGAAAAATTCAATAAACTTGGTAAAGGTAAAATACTTCAGAAAGATTTGGTTATAACGCTAAGAGGAACATTGGGTAGCGTCATGATATTTGAAACAGAAGAATATGAGACTGCATTTATAAATGCACAGATGATGATTATTAGACCAAATGAAATTGTTCATTACAAATACCTATATCAAACAATGATTTCTAAAGTTATTAAAGAACAAATTTCAAAAACCTCCTCTGGTTCAGCACAACCACAGTTAACTAAAAAAGATATAATTAATTTAATTATCCCGCTTCCATCATTTCTGGAACAGCAACGCATTGCCGGAATCCTTTCAGCCACCGACGCGCATATTGAAAAACTGGATGATATCATCAAAGATACTCAGCTCCTGAAAAAAGGCATGATGCGGTCGCTCTTCACCGAGGGCATCGGCCATACCGAGTTTAAAAACACCGAGATTGGGCGGATACCAAAAGCGTGGGAAGTATCTAAAATTAATGATATTGCTGATTATGTTGGAAGTGGTGTAACACCAAGGGGTGGAGCTAGCGTGTACAAGTGTAAGGGAATTACTTTTATTAGAAGTCAGAATGTTTACCCTAACAAGCTAGTTTTAGATGATGTTGTTTTTATCGATGATGAAATAAATAAAAAAATGAAAAGAACCATGCTTCAAGAACTTGATATCTTACTGAACATTACAGGTGCATCAATTGGACGATCAGCAGTATTACCTATTGGTTTTGGGAAAAGTAATGTTAACCAACACGTCTGTATTATAAGGTTGAATAAATCTTCTGACCCCTACTTTTTGTGTCAATTTCTTAATTCTATTTTTGCTAGAAAGCAAATTGATTCGTACAATGGCGGTTCAAGTCGTGAAGGACTAAATTTCAAACAGGTAAGGAATATAATGTTACCACTACCATCACTAACAGAGCAGCAGGAAATAGCCGAAATCTTATCCGCCATCGACGATCGAATTCAACTGTATGAAAAAGAAAAAGAAGATTTCACAAATCTAAAAAAAGGGCTAATGGAGCAGTTCCTTACAGGCGAAATCCGAGTTTTATAGAAAATAACGCAGTAATTTCAGAAGTTCAAAATACATGAGTGAAAGAAGGACTGAAAATTGAATAACAAAAAAAAAGCAAACAAGCAGTCTAAAGCTCAAAAGAGTTTCAATTTGCCTGATACTCTGTCGTTGCAGTTAATAAAAAATGATTTTGAAACAATTCAGGCGATTATTTATAAAAATCATGAAAATGAAGGTGCACCAATCATATCTTTGGTATTACTGCCTTACTTTTCTTTATCCTGCGTGGAAGCCTTAAACTTTTTAAAAGATAAAAGAATAATAAGCAACATAAAAAATAATTCTTCACATTCGCCTGAAATCATTCGTAATGATTTAAAAAAAATGATGAACAGGATAAATAAAATTTACAAAGGTGTGTTGGAAATCGATGAGGAAGTGGATTTAAGAGCCAGAAATGAAGTAAAATATGACTTTATAAAAATGAATAATCTCTATTATAATATTGGCTTTTATTCTAATGAGAATCATCAGCTAATCAGTAATACACAATATATGAAATCGATGTTTAAAAACCAAAAAGAAAATATTGAAAACAAAAACAGTTCTGAAACTCCTAGTGCCGAATATTTATTAGGTGAATATCTTGGTAAATGTACAAAATCAATTACAACTTTATTGGGTACTGTTAAATTAACTGAATTTAATAAACCGTTTGAATCTGATATCAGAGTATTTTATAAAGATATGCATACAGATAATTTGGAACTCCTTGATGGATTGGATAAAGCACAAACATTATTCATAATCCACACGCTATCTTCTCTAAATGGAATTAAAAATTTACTTAGCACCATACTACCGTGGGAAAACACATATCTTTTTAGAATTAAGTATATCGTAACATATTATGCCTATTGTGGATTGGCAAAATTCACCAAGAATATGACCACTCAGAATAAAAACATCACACCTGAAATAGAGGTATTAATAAATATTATCAATGCGGTAGAATCTAATAAAAAAGCCTATTTTAATATGAATTTCAGAAGCTGCATGATGCATTACGGTTTAAAAAACGATGGTATTTTCTCTATAGACCGAAACCTGCTGAATCAGCAGATACCTTTTTATGGTTTAATTGAAAGTTGTTTTAACGTGAAAAAATTTGAAGAACAGAACACGATAATAACAAGCTTAATGAATGAATTATCAATCACATTAGAAAAAGTAATTTCTCTAAATTTAGATAGCTCCAATTTATTAGACTAATAGCTGGCAGTCATATGTTTTTATTTAGAAGTTACCTGTTTTATATTGTTATTTTAAAAGGAGAATCACATGGCATCCTATAAAGAAATTCAAACCTTTGTCAAAGAAAAGTACGGCTTTTTAGTGAAAACCTGTTGGATCGCCGACATGAAAGAAATTTGCGGTCTTTCTAAAGGTGTGGCACCCAATCGTATCAGCTTGGATTCAAAAACCAATCCCTGTCCAGAATCTAAAAAAGAAGGAATTCTGGAAACCTTTAAGCACTTTAAAATGATTAAATGAAAGCTATATGAAATTATTTTACACTTTGAATGGAGAAATATTGTGGCTATAGATAATACTGTTGATTTATTTCAAAAGTCAATTAATCAACAGATAGAAAAAATGAAAAATGATGGGCTATCTGATCACGTGATCATAGAAAAGTTGAACAGCTGCGATTTTGCATCCATATTTGTTGATATTAGCAAGAAAATGGCAGAAGATGTTGTTGACTATATGGAAATAAAAATGTACGAAAATGTTATGGAACAACGCGCCATAACGGCTGAATTCCTTGCACGGCAAGAACAAAAATGGGGGAAGTGTTTTGTTGCTTCTGAAGCAATGTACTATGTGGTGTTAGAGATAGTAGAAAATTATGTTAATTACATTGCGGAAGAAACAAATGAATTTGAAAAAGAAGAAATAAAGTATACATTTTATGCAATAAGAGAGATTCATGGAAGGGCTTGTCAACAATATTTGGAAATTTTACATTTGAATAGATTGGGATTTGCCGATGGTGCCTATGCGCGCTGGAGGTCAATGTATGAGCTAAGTGTTGTGGCAGATTTTATTAGCAAACATGGTGAAGTCGTTGCAAAAGCGTTTATCGATTCCGCAGTTACAAATGATAGATATGATTGGGCAAAAACTGCGGAATGTTTTAAAACATCTAACAAAAGGCATATTACTTTTAACGATCTTCAAACGAGTTGTGATTTTGCTACTGATGATTGGAAAAAGCAATATGATTTAGCTAATAAAGTGGTCCATGCTTCTTCACAAGGTACATTTAATCGCTTAGGCAAAAAAGATGCCCAGAGGATCACCCTTGTAGGACATTCAGACTTTGGGATAACAACAGCTGCGGAGCATTCAGCGATTTCCTTATTAATTATAACAAATATGTTTTTGTGTTTATATCCTTATGGTGACGGTGCTGTTGCTATGCAATGTATTTATGAATGGATTAACATAATACGAAAATCCTATTTTAAAACAAAAGAAGAGGTCTTTAAAGATTAGGATTATTATTTAAATGTGATGTATTAATTTCAATTAGGAGGCACCATGTCATATCTTGGAAACGAGTACACCTTAGTCGAAAAACCAGCCCTGGATTATTTAACCCAAATCCTGGGCTATGATTACGTGGAAGGGGAGAAGCTGACCCCTTCGTTTGGGGCGCGGGAATCCCTACGGGATGTGATCTTGACCAATCGGTTCAGAAAGGCCCTTCAACGCCTGAATCCCTGGATGACCGAGGTGTCTCTGAACCATACACTCAAGTATTTCACCAATTCCGACGCCCTGGGCACTTCTCTGCTTGCCATCAACGAGAAGATACACAAAGCCATTGTGGATCTGGAGTTCACCGTTACCCAGACCGTGGAAGGCCATAAGAAAAATCTCACGGTGAAACTCATAGACTTTGAGGATGTAACCAACAATGATTTTCTGGTAACCAACCAGCATGCGGTTCAGGGGCTGAATAAAACCATTTACCCGGATATTGTCATCTTCATTAATGGTTTGCCCATTGTGGTGATTGAGGCCAAGTCTCCGTTTAAAGAAGGCACCATGGGAATTAAAGCGGGAAAAAAGGACGCCTACAACCAGCTGAAACGCTATATGGACAGCCGTAGCGATGCGGTTTCCGAAGGGGCTCAGAAACTGTTTCACATCAATTTTTTTACCGGGATCATCAATAAATACCACGCCTATGCAGGAACCATCACCTCGGGCTATGACTATTATCTGGAATGGAAAGACCCCTATCCCTGGAAAGCCCAGGACATGGATGATCTTGAGAACAACGGCCAGAATCTGTTTTTACAGGGGCTTCTGGAAAAGAAGAACCTGCTATTGATGATGCAGTTTTTTGTGCTGTTTGAAACCGAAGGAGACGTCCGGATTAAAAAGCTGGCCCGTTATCAGCAGTTTCGGGCCTGTATGAAAGCCATCAAGCGGATTCAATCCGGGAAAACGCCCCTTGAAAAAGGGGGTGTCATCTGGCATACCCAGAGTTCAGGAAAATCCCTTTCCATGGTAATGCTGGCCCGGATGATCCGCCGGACCAAAGGGCTGGAAGATACCATGCTGGTGATTATCACCGACCGCATCGATTTGGATAAGCAGCTGTATCAAACTTTCAAAGGTATCTTTCCGGCCACCTACACCATGGCCAAATCCAATCTGGACAAAATCCTTACCCGGGCGGAAACCGTTGAGGAAATGAAGGCCTTGCTGTCTGGAGGCCAGGCGAAGATTATCTGTACCACCATCTAGAAATTCCAGTGCGAAACCGATGAACAGCCTGTTTTTGAAGACGGGCACCAGTCCATCAAACTGTTTTTCGACAAAGCCATTGAGGTGCTGACCAATAAAACCAATGTGATTGTGTTTACCGACGAGGTCCATCGCAGCCAGTATTCCAACCTGTCCATGAACATGCGAAAGGCTCTGCCCAATGCCACCTTCATCGGTTTTACCGGAACCCCCATCGAAAAGGCGGACAAATCCACCTATCGGACCTTTGGTCAGCTCATTGACAGCTACACCATTTCCCAGGCGGTTGAGGATGGGAACACCGTGGCCATTATCTACGAAGGGCGGCGTCAGGATCTTCAGATCATCCAGGAAAGTCTGGATGAGGATTTCGATGAGGGATTCAGGCTTAAATCCGATTTGTTGCGGGAGGCCATTAAAGCCCGGTATTTCAATAAAATTGCCCTGGCTGAGGCGGATGACCGCATTAACGACATCGCCCTGGATATGCTCATCCATTACCGGGACAACAGTTATAAGCTGGGGTTCAAGGCCCAGATCGTCACCGTTTCCCGGATTGCCTGTGTGAAATATTTCAATGCCCTTATGAAACACATGCCGGCTGTTTTTGGGGACACGCCCATTGAAATTGCGGTGATTTTTTCGGCGGACAATAATGATGAGCCCTTTATCAAGGCCCATCGCACATCCAAAGGGGAACAGGATCTGATTCTCAGCCGGTTCAAACGGGAAATCGAAAAGGACCGCCTTTGCATGATTATAGTCAAAGACATGCTGCTTACCGGCTTTGACGCTAAAATCGAAGATGTCATGTATCTGGATCGTCCCCTTAAGGAACACAATCTGCTGCAGGCCATTGCCCGGGTGAACCGAACCTATGACAAGCCTTTTAAGCAGTGTGACGAAAACGGCAAGGTAGTGGAAAGCCAGCGCACCAAGGCTTACGGCCGGGTGGTGGATTATTTTGGAGTGACCCGGCATCTGGAGGAAGCCCTTGAAATTTTCGACACCGGTGATGTGGGAGTACCCATGGAAAACATCGATAGCCTGTATCGGAAAATGCTGGATTACAAAGAACAGGTCATGCGAATGTTTGCCGGAGTGGACAAAAGCAATCTGGATGCCCTTATGAATGTTTTGAAACCTGCAAACAAACGGGCTGAGTTTGAAACGGCTTATAAACGCTTTGCTGTGGCGGTGAACACCCTGATGCCCACCCATGTGACCCAGGATGACCTCAATGATCTGAAGTGGCTGTCCTATTTGAGAGCCGGGGCCAAGGCACGGTTTGAGCCGGAAGATGCCATTGATATTTCGGACTGCGGGGAAAAGGCCCGGGAACTGATTTCGGAGCATCTGAAATCCCAGGGGGTTTATCAGTGGATTGAACCCATTACACTGTTCGACAAGGATTTCAAGGAAAAAATCTATCACGGATCGGATGAGGCCATTGCCTCCACCATGGAGCATGCCATCAAACACATCATCACCGTGAAAATGAAGGAAAACCCGGTGCATTACCAGTCCCTTCTGGAACGGCTGTTAAAGCTCATCAAGGAAACCAACCTGAACTGGGAGGAACGTCGTAAGCAGCTGGAAGAGTTTGTGGAACGGGAGCTGAATAATGGTGAGGAAGAACTTGCCAAAGACCTGGGATTCACCCAGAAACGGCAGCTGGCCATTTATGAAACGGTTAAAAATTCAAGAGCCAACAACAAGGTAGGGGATGCATCAGTGACCTATTCGGCTGGTTATGATGAAGATGTATTCAAGGACATCACTCTGGATATTGAAAAGACCATTCTGGACAAACGGGTCAAAGGCTTTAAAATGAATCCCACCCGAATTTCGGAAATGGAAACGGCCATCTACGAAATGCTGCTGGGAAGCTACTACAATGTACTGGGATATGACGGAGTCACCCGATTAATTAATCCCATTATGGATCTGGCGAAAATTCATTATGGGGAGTTGGAGTAGGACATGACCCGTCTATCTTATGAATACGGCACCCAGCATATTGAATTTGATGTGGTTTACCGGAAAAGAAAAACCCTGGCCATTGAAGTCGAAGCCCCGGATCAGATCACGGCAATCGTCCCAATAGGCCTTGATAAAGCCGGAATACTGGATCTGGTGAAGAGTAAATCCAAATGGATTGTCAGCAAAATTTTTGAAATCCGGGAGATTGAGCACCGAAAGAGCCATAAGCAGTACGTCAACGGAGAATCCTTTCCTTATCTGGGCCGGAATTACAGCCTGGTCATTCAGGTTGATCCTGCCGTGTCTCTGGCAGAGGCCAAGCTTTTCCAGGGCAAGCTCATTGTTTCAACCAACACAAAGGATGAAACCACAATTCAGAAGGCACTGGAAAACTGGTACCGGGACAAGGCCAGGGAAAAGATCGAAGAACGGATTGCCTATTATCAGGTTTATTTTGATACGGCCCCAAAACGGCTGGTGATTAAAAATCAGCAGAAACGGTGGGGAAGCTGTACCAAAAACAAAGACCTTTTATTTAACTGGAAAAGCGTCATGTGCCCATCACCGATTCTGGATTACATCGTGGTCCACGAAATGTGCCATCTGATCCACATGAACCACTCCGATGCGTTCTGGGAGCTTCTGCAAAAAGTGCTGCCGGATTATGAGAAGCGAAAGGAATGGCTGAAGAATAATGGGTTGAAGTATGATTTTTAGGAATGATAAAATAGTCACTAAAATTTGGTTTTCGTTGGCTTCGTAATTTGTCAAATGTGAAGAAGGGTTGCCCTACCTTGTCACTTCACGCATTTTACTTTTGAAATACAGTACACCATTTAACGGTAGTTAGCCTGAAATAAAATAAATTATAAGGTGGTTTATATATTTATGCAAATCTTAAACAGTCTAATCAGTGCTTTTATTCAAGTCATTTTGGTATCGATCATTCCTTTGGTGTGGTGGCTTGTCACGGCACGCAAGGAGGTTTCTTTTTTTTCATGGATCGGTTTAAAAGCACCAGTAATTCGCAATAAGAAAAAATATGCGTTTATTTTTATCGGAGCACTTATCCTGTTTACGGGGTTATCCCTTTATTTGATACCACTGGTTTCTAAATCAACGGAACTGGCAACTTCTCAGTTTTTGGGACAGGGCTCTTCTGCATTAGTCCCGGCACTTATCTATGCATTTTTACAGACGGGTCTTTCAGAGGAATTGTTTTTCAGAGGTTTTTTAGGGAAGAGGTTTATTCACAAATTTGGTTTTTCCATTGGCAACGCGATTCAGGCAACTCTTTTTGGATTGCTCCACGGGCCGATGCTTATTGCAAGCATCGGCATCACAAAAGCTATTATCGTTATTCTGTTTACTGGCTGCATTGGGTGGCTTATGGGATATATCAATGAAAAAGAATCGGGTGGTTCAATCCTGTCAAGCTGGTGTATGCATGGAATAGCAAACACAATAGCCGCCATCATTGTGATGTTCAATTTAATTTAAATATCAATTGTTGGCCGAGCTTGTCACTTAAGTTATAAAAAAACGTCCCTCCACATTGGGAGAAACGCTTTGCTGTGTACCTACATTTGAAACAGTGAGCCTTTGATCTTTATTTCGGCAGCTTCTGCCAGTCTTTGAATACCTTCTATTGCAATGCTGACGGTGCTTTCCACATGGATAAAATCCGTTGCGCTGTCATCGTATAGAATATTGGCCTGGGCCGGAAATTCATCATCCCCATCCCAGAAAAGAAATTTTATGGGTATGCAGTCAAAGGCATTGATGAGACAGCCGGCATCTGAGTGGGAGAGGTTGACGCCACCGAGAGCTTTGCAGGCCTTAGACAGCTTTTCGATCTGGCCGGAAAAGGTCTGGGCAAAGGGGTCAAGCACATGCTTCTCAAAAGCCATTGTAAAAGGGGAGGCTCCGCTCAGCTCTCTGAAGGGAACCCATTTGTCCTTAAAATGAGCCTGCGGAGAGGCGAATCCGAAAAGTGTATAAATATTTAATTGACTGATGATATCGGCAGGCTGAAAATCTTCTAAAGTGACAATTCTACCGGTTTGGGTATAAATTCCAAATTTTCGTCCGAAGAGTTTCAGGGTAAGAGTGTCCGCTTCGGTTTTGATTTCAGGTAATTTTTCCATGAGTTGCTGCTTGTCCATATCCAGAAATTTCAGACGCCAGGACTCACAGGCCTTCATATAATTATTGGTTGTATCGTTCTCATACGGACGTAAATAAGTTTTTAAAAAAGAATGATCTTACATGGCAAGGTGACAAAAAAGAAAATATAAAATATCAGGATGACACAGCACTTTTGATATTTACGCTTGGTTATAAAGTTACCTGCTATGCTGAAATTAAGAGGGAAGATACCACAGCAGATTTTTCTGAAGTTGTGCAAGTTAATCATGTGATAAACTCATTTAATACTAAGTAGTTCGCCTTTCAGGGTTGGCCGAGCCGGTGCAGCTAACGGTGCCAGGTAACAGCTTAGCTTAAAGAAATTTCTGTATAATTTGAAAGGATGAGAAATAATGAATAGAATTAATATTATTTGTTTGGGAGTTAGAGATATGGCAAGATCCATTCATTTTTATCGGGATGGTCTTGGTTTTGAAACTGATGAAACGGCTGATACTCCGACAGTTATATTTTTTAATACAACCGGGACTAAATTTGAACTATATCCACTGACGTTATTGGCAGAAGATATCAATCCTAATAATCCACCACAATTGAGCAATGGTTTTGCAGGAATCACATTAGCAATTAATGTAAAAGAGAAAGAAGAAGTTGATGATACAATAAAAATGGCAAAAGAAGCAGGTGCTACCATTGTAAAAGAACCAACAGATGTATTTTGGGGAGGATATCATGCATATTTTTCTGATCCGGATGGCTACTATTGGGAAGTTGCATGGGGTCCTGATTTTCAATACGATGAACAGAATATGCTCGTTTTTTAAAATCTATTAGATCGCAGGGAAAGTTCTTTACTATACTGAGTTTTGGTAAATATGTTCAGGTTTTTACTTCTATAATAAAGTTTATAAATGAGAATAAAATGAATTTATAAGGAGAATCAATATGATAACAAAATCTAAAACAGTTAAGCCAATTCCAGAGGGATATCATACGGTTACAACCTGGATTATCACGAAGGACACATCTCAACTCATTGATTTCGTAAAAAAGGCGTTTAACGCTCATAGTGACGTTCGGATTTATAACGAGGATGGTACAATTGGACATGCGGAAGTTCGAATTGGGGATTCGGTAGTGATGATGTTCGATAAGAGAGAAGAATGGCCTGAAACACCAAGTTTTATCCGTCTGTACGTTGAAGATGGTGATGCTGTGTACGAACAGGCAATTAAGGCTGGGGCTACATCTGTAACCAAAATGACAAATCTTTTCTTTGGTGACAGAGTCGGACGTGTGCGTGATCCGTTAGGTAACCTTTGGTGGATCCAGACACATATAGAGGACCTCGATCCTGAGGAGATGACAAAACGCGCTGGGCAAAGCGAATATATCGATGCTATGCAGTATGTTCAGACCTCTTTACATTTTAGTCTGAGTGAATCAAAAATAAATATGGGAAATCAGTATAAAAAATAAATGAAGCTGACGAAGAAATTCGGGACGATTTCGAAAGAAAATCTGGCGAGGATGGAACCCTTGAATACGGCTTCCCTGGAACCGATTATCGAAGAGTTCTGGCAATACGAAACTCTGGAAGTATTGAAACAGAAGTATTTTTAGATGTTTGATCAAGTATAGGTAACCAACGGTGCCGGGTCCAAGTTAATTTTTATCCAGATGATTATCCCTATCCAGGTTGTCTCATTCTTGGTGTAACAATCGACCGGGGAGATCAGAGGGACGGTTGTGTTGTGCAGATTCCATTCGTTAGAATACGCAAGAACCGTCCCTTCATGCCCGATAAAAACCCTTAACAATCAGTGAATTGTGATTATCAAGGGTTTTTATTCATGGTTAAAATTATCTGATTGTTAGCTATGTTCGATTATCCAGGTAAGTAATTCATTTACTTTTAAATGTCCAGTCGCTAAATTAAGACCTATATCGACGATTTCTTCATTAGTGCATTCTATTATGATACCATTCATTTCGAGAAATATCATCATCACTAAGATTCCAGTTCTTTTATTACCATCAATAAAAGAATGATTATTAACTAATGAAAAACCAAGATGAGCTGCTTTGGATTGAATTGTTTTATACAAATCTTCACCATTAAAACTTTGAAATGGTGAATTTAATGCAGAATCCAATAAACCTTCATCACGGATACCTTCACTTCCACCTGTTTCAAGAATTAGCAATCTTTGAATTTGAATGACCTGATGATAAGTCAGCCTTTTCATTTCGCCAGTTCCATGAATGCTTCTTTGTGACGAAGAAGAATGTTTTTTGCAATCGATTGGACAGTTTCATCCTCGATTGTTTCTTCTTCCTGAAATTGACTAAATTCAATCAAAACGTAGCGAGGAACATTGTTTTTCAAAATAATTGCGGCACCATTTTCATCAACTAAACGGGCAACCTTTGAGAAATTTTGATTCGCTTCAGATATCGATACTAAATTTTTCGTATTAATTTGCATTTTGTCCACCTCTTTATTGATATTATACTATAATTTTAGGATAAATAAAACCTAAAGATAAGAAAATATTCTAAATTATTGGAGATCGGAGGGATGGTTCTATTGTGCAGATTCCATTTGTTAGAACACGAAAGAACCATCCCTTCATGCCATCATACTAATAAATGAAAAAACCCGCCAATCAATTTGTTTGATCTGGCGGGTAAAATGTTTTTTGATAAGACGCGATGGGTAAACGCTGTGAATGGTTAATTTTTAATTAAAGGGTTCCACCAGGCATTAAGCCGTATACGCCTGGAGTTTTCGAACACGATCTTCAATTGGCGGATGGGTGCTGAAGAGTTTCATGAGGCGTTTAGCACTTAAGGGGTTTACAATAAAAAGGTGGCTGGTGGCAGGGTTGACATTCATGGGAACCCTGCTGGAAGCTCCGTCCAGTTTGAGCAGTGCATTCGCCAAACCCCGGCTCTGTCCGGCAATGGCTGCACCAGTACTGTCTGCCAGATATTCTCGGGACCGTGAGACGGCCATCTGCACCATCATTGCAGCGATTGGTCCCAAAATGATTAAAGGCAAGGATGCAATTAAACCACCGTCTTCTTCATCAGAGCCACCCATACCAAACATCAGGGCCCATTGTGCCATGTTTGCAATGGTGGTAATCACCCCGGCCATAACAGCGGCGACGGTGCCGATCAAAACATCCCTGTTTTTGATGTGTGCCAGCTCATGGGCCAGAACACCTTCCAATTCTTCACGATTCAGTATCGTCAACAAACCCTCTGTGACTGCAACGGCGGAATGATTTGGATTCCGACCGGTGGCAAAAGCATTTGGCTGAGGTGACGGTGTGAGATACAGTTTAGGCATTGGCAGTTTAGCATTTGCCGTCAGCTTTTCTATAATCTGATAGACTTCCGGATGTTCATCCTCAGTCATTGGCTTGGAACCCGTCATGGCAAGTGCAATTTTATCACTAAACCAGTAGCTTCCGCCATTCATGGCCAATGCAAATATCAAAGCAATTATCATACCGGACTGACCGCCGATTGCACCGCCGATCAATACAACTAATACCGTTAAACTGCTCATTAAAATCAGGGTTTTAAGTTGGTTGCCCATATTTTTCATTTTATTTATGCCTTTCATGTGTTTTTATGTTATATGTTCCCCAAGTAAAACCATGAGGATCTGCATGACCTGGAGCCCTTTACCAAGAATTTCTTTAGCCGCCGCATTGCTTTCATCAGATTGACAGAGACGACTCTGACTGGAATAAAGCTCGACGACTTTTTTCTGCAAGTTGTCGAGAAGTTCTTCGATGCAAATGGTTTTTTCCAGCACGTCATTACTGGTCTTATTTTTGAACAATTGTGATATTTCGTTCAGAGAAAAATGCTGTTCCTGAAGTTTTTTAACCACGTGAATGGTTTTCAGTGCATCCTCAGAATATAAACGATGGTTCCCATTGGTACGGTTTTTTTCGACAATAACACCAAGCTGGGTGTAATAATCAACCGTTCGTGTGCTGACTCCTGCCAATTGTGCCAATTCGCCAATGCGATAGGTTTTTATTTCGGCCCCAAGTTATATCCCCCCAGTTCAATAGTGATTAAAACATACAGTAGCACGTTATGTTAGCTGATTATAACGTGGATTACTTAAATTTGCATAAAAAAGTCTAAATCGGTTTATCAATCAATTCTTATTGTTTTTGAACTCCCGAAACTTTTTTGCTGCTATTTTGCCTCCATAAGTTCTCCATAACTAATTGCTATTATACCGATAGGCGGGAAGTAAAAAAAAAAGCATATTACAAAAACGCTGTGGGTAAATGGCATAATATGTGTAATACATTGAGAAACTGGATTAGAAAGTGATGAAAGACTCAAAGTTTTCGTTAGCTATTGAATGAAGATGATAAAAAGTAAGATAGTCATGTTAAGAAAGAGGTAACTAAGATGAAAAAATCAGTTTATAATATCGGTGGCAATGACCAGGAAACAAAGACTTCAGGGAAAAATAATGCTGTTCCCAATTTAGATAAAATTCCAAAGGCAATCCTAAAAGACAATGTACAAACGATAACAACAACATTGGATAATGGTTTATGTTCACCGATTATCGTGCAAAAAAATATACCATTTAGGTGGACGATAACTGCGAAAAAAGGTGAAATCAATGGCTGGAATAATGAAATTCTAATCAAAGACTTTAGCGTGGATAAAAAGTTAAAAGCTGGCAGAAATATTATTGAGTTTACCCCGACTCAATCAGATACATTCAATTATGCCTGTTGGATGGGTCTAGCTACAAGCACTATTACAGTCGTTAATGATATTAATAATTTTACCGTCCAGGACTTCAATGATTATTCCAATAATCCGGGTTATGGAAGTGGTTCCAGTTCGTATCATAGTGGCGATGGAATATAAGTTAGAATTGAAAATATAATACCTTAGTAATTATATGGAAATACTAAAATTTAGGTCTTGACAACAGACAATTTATATAATATTCTTATATGCAAATGACAATGATTGTCAATTACATACAGGAAAGAGGTTTTTTATGTTTAGCAGTTTACTTATTACACTCAGAGAGGGCTTGGAAGCAGCCCTAATAATTGGAATAATTCTTGGATACTTGTCTAAAGTGGATCAGAAGCAACTTTACAAACACATATTTATTGGAATTGGTCTCGGAATATTGGCAAGCATTTTTGCTGCCGTAATGTTTAGTGTATTCACTGGAGGTTTTGACGGAAAAGCAGAACAAATCTTTGAGGGAATCGTCTTACTTGTTGCGGTTTGTATTCTAACAACAATGATATTGTGGATGAATAAGCAAAGTAAAAATTTAGGTTCAGATATTCAAATGAAAATTGATGCTGCAGTCGGGAAAAGACAGATTTGGGGTCTTATCGCACTTGCATTTATATCAGTTTTTCGTGAAGGAATCGAAATTGTTTTATTTATGAATGCGGCAATAGTCAATTCATCAACAGAAAATTCGCTAATCGGAGCAGTTTTGGGTCTAATTATTGCTTTATTAATAGCTTGGGTAATCTTCAAAAGAACAGCAAAACTAAATCTTAAAAAGTTTTTTCAGCTTACCGGCGCACTCATGATATTCATTGCAGCCGGAATGCTGGCCGGTGGAATTCATGAATTGCAGGAAGCAGGAATAGTGCCAATAATCATTGAACATGTATGGGATATTAACGGCTTTATCGATGAAAATGGACCAGTAGGTTCGTTTTTGAAAGCTGTTTTCGGGTATAACGGTAATCCATCCATTCTTGAAGTGTTAGCATATCTTACTTATCTTGTTGTTATTTTAAAATTATTTTTCACTGCAAGTCCTAAAAATTCAAAAAATCAATAACATTAATTTTTGCACTTTTAGGTTTAAATATGTTTTCCAAACCTATCCCAAATAAATTGAAAAAAAATGGCGGTGCAACCCAAGTGTGTTCTGGGTTGCACCGCCATTTTATTTTGATCTGGTATGCATCTCCATAAGTTCTACAAAACTTACTGATATTATATGCATAGACAACACAAAGCAACGCTGCACAGGTAGTCAGTAAGGGTGTTCAAACAATCACAACAGTTAATTAAAAAATAAGAGAAAGAAATATTAAAGGAGTTAACAAAATGAAAAAATCATTTTATTTAGTAGGAAGCGTTTTATCAATAATCGTCATTGGGATCGTGGTATTTTCCGGTTGCAGCAGAATTTTCGGAACATCGGGAGAAAGTTCTGTAAATTCGAATACTTCACAAACCCAGTCAAGCAGTAACACTCAAAATACAAAAACACAGCAGAGCACTGGCAGTTCCTCTGACAATGCAAGTGGCACGGCAAAGGCTGTCGTTAGCGATGGTGTTCAAAGTGGCAACAACCCTGGATAATGGTATTTATGATCCGATTTATCGTTCAAAAGGGTATCCCGGTTAAATGGACAATTACTGCAAATGATGGTGATCTGAGTAGTTGTAATAATAAAATGCTCATCAGAGACTATAACGTTGAGAAAAAACTGATTGTCGGAGAAAATGTAATTGAATTCACACCGACTAAGTCAGGTAAAATTGTCTATTCCTGCTGGATGGGAATGGTGGGAAGCACTATTACCGTTGTAGACGATATAAATCAGTAAATATCTTTGAGTATTTCATGAGTAAAGATTTTACTCCAATAAATAATTATACACTTTAAAAAAATAGAATTCAAATTGAAGGAGAGAAGTATATGAAAAAGAAAATATTTTTAGCAGGAGCAGCGGCATTATTATTGATTGTTTTAACAGGTTGCCAACAGACGGATATTATATGAAAGACATCCATCACTTAAAATTGCAACAGATGAAATAAATGGGGGGATGGGCTTTAACCGCTCCTGATGGGACTGCCCGTTTCATTTGGTGTAAAGATTACAGCAGCGGCCTGCCACATTAAAAAAGATAAAAGTAGATGATAAAGATGGCAAGCCAATTGAAGTGGATAAGTTCTTAAAACCATTTAATCTAAAATAAATTGGTGTTTTGGTTCAGTAAAAATAAATGATATACTAAATTGGGATCTTAAATATGAGAATATTTAAGATCGCCAATCTAATAGGAGGAAATAGAGTTTGAAACTAGAAGAATTTGGAGTTGTTATTGAAGCAAATGGGAATTTGGCAAAAGTTAAAGCTGCCAGACACGGAGATTGTGAAAACTGCGGTGCATGCCCAGGGGATAATGCTATTATGATGGATGTTCAAAATACAATTTCGGCTAAACCGGGACAAAGAGTAGCATTTGTGGTGCACAATACGAGTATGGTTATCGCGGCATTTGTGGTTTATGTTTTACCTATAGTAGTTGCTGCTGCAGGAACAGCTATTGGATGGTTTATTGCAAATAAGTTTGGACTGCTTTTGGCTCCGTTTCAAGCAGGTGGTGGAATAATAGGCTTCTGTTTATCATTAATAATTGTAAAATTATATGATAAAGCTATAAAAAAAGATACAAAGTCATTACCGGTGATTACAAAAATATTCAATTGAATGAGAATTAGATTCTTAAAATCCAAAGAGACTGGAAACAAGAATTAATGTTAAAAAGAAATTGGAGATATGGAGATGAACAAATCTTATAAAATAGAAATTGACCAACCTGTCCTAGATTATATGAAAAGAAAAAGAAAAAATGTTTTAACGCTTGAAATCAGTTCCACTGGTGGTGGATGCTGTCCAACTTTTGAAATTGCTGAAGTAAATCTCATAACACCTGATAAGACAGAATTATTTAATGTTTATCTACAGAATGATATTACACTTTACATTAGTAAAAATGCAAAGGTAATAGCTCAAACTCTTCATTTCACCCTCAAGAAAAATTTATTCGGAGCGACGATTCTGGTTGATGGGATTTTCCTAAAGAAGCGAAGTTAGTTAAATATTGCGGATTCAAGGATTAAAAAGCTATGAATTTGAATGACTTGATGAATAAGTCAGCCTTTTCATTTTGCCGTTGTCATAAAGGCTTCTTTATGACAACGGCAAATATTTTTTGCGATAGCCTGGACATTTTCTTCCCCAGTTGTTTCTTCTTCCTGAAATTGACTAAATTCAATAAATAAGAAAAAATTCTAAATTATAATCCCAGAGAAAGTCCTGTTGAAGCAGAAAATCATATGTTTGCTGCTTTTTATTGACTTGCCGGAAAATCGATGTATAATGCAACTAAGAAACAAATGACGGTTTGTCGCCATTTATTTCCTATGTAAAACTTGAGGATCACACGTATGGTAACCTTATTTAATGACTTAACAATTAAGCGGTTGGCCACCTGATACGGCTTGGAGAATTAAAATGAGTTTCAAACTAAACGTGGTTGAGATACGAACCCTTCTTTTTGAAGTTGACGCGGATAATTATGAGGATGCTTATGTTCTATTAAAAGACGAGATTTCGGAAATTGATGATCCTTCTGAAGCCGATAATAAGGAGATTAAGTGTATTGATGATTCTGGTATTATACAGCTTATTTCGCCCAATGATAACAATAGTGTTTCAGAGATGCCCATGCATCCAGAGGCCATTGCAGTTGGCAAGACAAAAGACATATCTGCTAACGAGAATACCCCAAAGCTCTCTGTTAAATTCTACGATTGGCGTTGCATCCTATTTTTA
>Ga0209540_10000932_pt1 | contig 23505 bp, 21 predicted proteins | sample BarGraIncu01121A_FD_184501 | JGI IMG/M metagenome (GOLD analysis project Ga0209540, IMG submission 184501) | Arctic peat soil microbial communities from Barrow, Alaska - Barrow Graham LP Incubations 011-21A (SPAdes) (version 2) | ecosystem: Environmental > Terrestrial > Soil > Wetlands > Peat... | reverse complement strand
TCCAGGAGTTTTTTCAACAAGTGTTTTTTGATCTTGTCGATGCGCACGTTGTTTTGTATGGTTTCGCGCGAGATGTTCAGCGGAATTTCCTCGGAATCGATCACCCCTTTGACGAAGCGCAGGTACTCGGGCATGATGTCCTTGGAGCCTTTCTGGATCAGGATCTTCTTGGAATAGAGGTCCACGCCGGGCTCGGTCTTCATCAGCCCCAGCAGTTCGAACGAGGTCTTGGGCACGAACAACAGGGCAGTGAACTGCACCGGGGCGTCGGACGACAAGTGCAGGTAGGTTTCGGGCTCTTCCTGGGTGTTTTCGAAAAATTTATAGAAATCGGCGTACACCTTCTCCTGTAATTTGGACTTGGGCTGGGTCCAGATGGCCTCCTTGCGCTCGATCTTTTCCCCCTCCAGGTAGATGGGGAAGGGGACGAACTTGGAATGCTTCAGGATGATATGCTTGAGCCGCTGGGCTTCCAGGAATTCCTTTTCCTCTTTTTTCAGGAACAACTCGATGCGGGTCCCGCGCGTCTCTTTTTCCGTTTCTTCGATGGTGTAGCTGCTTTCGCCTTTGGATTTCCACAGCCAGGCCTGGCTGTCTTTCTGCCAGGACTTGCTGACGATGTGGATCTCCTTGGCCACCATGAAGCTGGAATAAAAGCCCACGCCGAATTTGCCGATCAGGTCCACCTGGTTCTTGGCCGGCGCCTCGCTGATCTTTTTCAGGTAATCCAGGGTGCCGGAATGGGCGATGGTGCCGATATTGCCGATCAGCTCCTCTTTGCTCATGCCGATGCCGTTGTCCTCCACCACCAGCTTACTGTGCTTCTTGTCAACGGCAATGGTGATCTTCAGCTCCTGGTCCTTGTCGGGCAGGGTTGGCTCGATCAGGATCTCGAATTGCATCTTGTTCAGGGCGTCGGCGGCGTTGGACACCAGTTCGCGCAGGAAAACCTCTTTGTTTTTATAAAGCGAATACACCAGGATATCGAGCAGTTGCTTGACCTCGGACTGAAATTCGAATGTTTGTTCTTTTTCGGTTTCCATTTCTTTCTCCTTGCTTGATGTCATTTCATTATACCATTTTTGTCAAGGGCCGCCCGCATCCGCCTGGGCAAAATATTCGCAAATGGTTGCCAAAAGCGCTGGATTTGCATACAATAACCCTTGCTGAAAAAAATCATCCGTGCATAGCAAAGGAGGACTTATGGCGATTGTCGTGACCGGAAAGAACCTGAAGATCGAAGATGTGTATAAGGTGGCCTACGGCCTGGAAAAGGTCGAGCTCCACCCCGACGCCGTGGAAAGGATCAAAAAATGCCGCGCTTTCATCGAGAAGCGCATCGAGGCCCGCGAGATCATGTACGGGGTCAACACCGGCATCGGCGAGTTTTCCGAGGTGGTGTTGACCGACGAACAGGTCGGGCAGTTCCAGAAATACCTGATCTATAACCACGCGGCCGGCATCGGCACGCCGGTGCCCATCCCCGAGGTGCGGGCGGCCATGCTGGCACGCATCAATGTCCACGCCAACGGCTATTCCGGCTGCCGGCCGGACATCACCCAAACCTATGTGGCCATGCTGAACAAAGGGGTGACGCCGGTGGTCTGCAACAAGGGCAGCGTCGGTGCCTGCGGCGACCTGGCGCCCATGAGCCAGATCGCGCTGCTGCTCATGGGCGAGGGTGAGGCTTTTTTTGAAGGGCAACGCCTGAGCGGCTCCGCGGCCATGAAGAAAGCCGGTATCCCCGTACCCGGGCTCAAGGCCCGCGACGGACTGGCGGCCATCAACGGCAGCAACCTGATGAACGCCATGGCCTGCCTGCAGATCTATGAGACCGAACGGCTGCTCAAGCAGGCCGAGATCGCCGCGGCCATGACCCTGGAGGCGCTGATGGCCAACATGAAGCCCTACGACGCCCGCCTGCACATGCTGCGCGGCTTCCAGGGCGCGGTTACCTCGGCCGAGAATATTAAGCACATCATCGACGGCTCCGACCTGCTGGGCAAGGTCAAGGTCAAGGTCCAGGACGCCTACAGCATGCGCTCCACGCCGCAGGTGCTGGGCGCCGCCCGCGACCAGCTGCGCTGGACGCGCAGCCAGATCGAGATCGAGCTCAACGGCGTAGGCGACAACCCCATTTTTCTGCCCGACGACAAGGTGGTGCTCACCGGGGCCAATTTTCAGGGGTCGCCGATCTCGGTGCCGCTGGACATGATGGGCGCCTGCGTGACCATGGTCTGCGTCATCTCCGAGCGGCGCCTGAACCGCCTGCTCAACCCCGCCCTGAGCGTCGGCCTGCCCGCCTTCCTGACCAAGGGCGCCGGCATGTATTCCGGCCACATGCTCAGCCAGTACACGGCGGACATGCTGATCGTTGAGCAGCGCATCCTGTCCATGCCCGCCTCGATCCAGTCGATCCCGGCCGCCGCCGACCAGGAAGACTTCGTCTCCATGGGCATGAACACGGCCCTGAAAACCAGACAAATTATCGATAACGCCTATGGCATCCTGGGCATCGAGTTCATCGCCGCCGCCCAGGCGCTCGATTTCCGGGAATTCAAGCCCGGCAAGGGCACCCTGGCCGCAAAAGAGGCCGTCCGCAAGGTCGTCGCCCACCTGGGAGAAGACCGGCCGCTCTACCCCGACCACAACGCCATGATGGAAACGGTCAAGAAGCGCGACATCCTGCACGCGGTCGAAAGCGCCATCGGCGAGCTGAAGACGTACTAGTATTTATTAAGATTAGGATCGGTAGGGACAGGTCGCGACCTGTCCCTACTGATCTTGAAAAGATACGATTCGAATAAATCATGACAAAAATCGATCTTAAAAAAGAGCTCAAGCATCTTTATCAGCCTTCCGCCAAAGAGGTTGTGCTGGTCGAGATACCAGCCATGAATTTCCTGATGATCGACGGCCAGGGCGACCCCAACATGTCGCGTTCCTATCAGGCGGCGGTCGAGGCGCTGTTCTCCGTGGCCTACGCCATCAAGTTCAAGGTCAGGAATACTCTGGCCATCGACTACGGCGTGCTGCCGCTCGAGGGACTGTGGTGGGCCGACGACATGGCGACGTTTTCGGTCGGCGACAAGTCCGATTGGCAATGGACGATGATGATCATGCAGCCCGAGTTCGTATCAACGGCGATGGTGTGCGACACCATCGCCGAGGTAAAAAAAAAGAAGGGCCTGCCCGCCCTCGCCCAATTGCGTTTCGAACCATTCGCCGAAGGCAAGTGCGCTCAGATCCTCCACATCGGCCCCTTCTCCGCCGAAGGTTCCACGGTCGCCAAAGTGCACTCTTTCATTTCTTCAATCGGTAAACTCTCCGGCAAGCATCATGAAATCTACCTTTCCGACATCCGCAAGGCCGATCCTGCCAAGTGGAAAACCGTCATCCGCCAGCCGCTGCGCTAACGGAATATCGAGAACTGCAACAAAGAAAATTTATCGAGTTGCGAGTTGACATCAACGTATAACAACGTTATACTTTCATGGGGAGAAAAGAAATGTCATTGATCGCGGTAAGACTTAACGATGTTTTGAACAAAAGGCTCGAGGATATTGCCAAGAAGATCGAAAGATCCAAGAGCTTCATCATCCGCAAGGGGATCGAGAGTTACCTGGAAGAGCTGGAAGACGCCCAGGACTCGCTGAACATCCTGAACGACCCGACGACCAAGTGGCTGGACTATGACGGCGCCAAGAAAAAACTCGATCTCGGTTAGGATCAGCGACAAGGCGTTCAAGTTCCTGGACAAGCTGGACAAGCTGGACCGGATCAAAATCGACAAAGCCATCGAAAAGATACGCCGGGATCCGCTTTCGGGAAAACCTCTCACCGGGGTCAAGGAGTTGCGCAAGATCCGCGCCGGAAATTTCCGGGTGATTTACACTTTCCGTAAAAGTGAGCTGCTGGTCCTGGTCATCAAAATTGGCCAGCGGCAAGATATTTACAAGGATTTGAACTAGAGACCTTTTAAATCTGCCTCTTTGGTGCTTTCACCGAGAAGTGTCGACGCACAAGAAAGAGCATCGAGGTTGCTCTCCAGAGATCGTCAAACATCCTGAACACATTTATCGGAAAGCAAAACAGAAATGTAATAATGTAAGACCTGGCACCAATTTGTCCATCCGGTCAACTAAATGACTGGCGGCTGCGTCAAAGTGTATTTAGGGAAACAAGCAAGGAGAAGAAAATGCAATTTGTCGAGAAACGGAAATGGTTTGTCGCGGCTCTCGCTGTTCTATGCTTTGGTTTGCTGGACGTGGCCGCGGAAACGAAATTGTTGCGCTATCCGGATATTTATAAAAATAAAATCGTGTTTTGTTACGGCGGTGACCTGTATACCTCTTCGGTCACCGGGAAAAACGTCAAGAGACTCACCGATTTCCCGGGCGAAGAGCTCCTGCCGAAATTTTCACCCGATGGAAAACAGATCGCCTTTACGGCGGAGTTCGCAGGAAACAAGGACGTTTATGTCATGTCTGCTCTTGGCGGCAAAGCGAAGCGTTTGACCTTTCATCCGGCGGCGGAGTATGTCGTCGACTGGCATCCGGACGGGAAAAGGATCATTTTTCGTTCCAATGGCAGCAGCTCCAGTTACCGGTTCAACCGGCTTCACGCGGTCCCGGTTCAAGGAGGGCTTCCCACCGTGCTGGAACTGCCCGAAGCGGAACTGTCCGGATATAATGATACCGGGGACAAGATCGCCTATTGCCGGACCAGCGTGGATGCACTGCTCTTTAAAAGGTATCGCGGCGGCATGGCGCCGGATATCTGGACCTATGATTTTCCGACGCGCAAAGCAGAACTGGTGATCGCCGATCGCTCCCTCAATCATTACCCCGTGTGGATCGGCGAGCGCATCTATTTTGTCAGCGATCGCGGCGAAATCCGGGAACAGAATTTGTGGGTGTATGACTGCAAAAGCAAGAAAGTCCGTCAAATCACCTTTTACAAGGAATGGGGCGTCAAGCAACCGAGCAAGGGCGGCGATGAAATCATCTTCGAAAATGAAGGCGGGCTGCGGGTCTATAACACGAAAGACGGGACAATGCGATCGCTGCACATCGAGGTTCCCAGGCCGGCCGGGTGGCTGAAGGCCCGGACAATCGACGCCAAGGAATTCATCAGCGGCTCCCCGGTCCTGTCCCCGGACGGCAAAAAAGTGATCCTGGCCGCCAGGGGCGACCTGTTCTTCCTGGAGCCCGAAAAAAAGATAACAAAAAACCTGACCCGGACGCCGGGCGCCAATGAACGCTGCCCGCTTTGGAGCCCGACCGGGAAATGCTTCGCCTATATTTCGGATCGTTCGGGGGAAGACCAGGTCTATATGCAGAAAGAGGCCGGTGGCCAAGCGCCGATGCAAGCGACTCATTGCATCGCCTCCAGGCTGGAAGCGCTCAACTGGTCGCCGGACGGAAAAAAAATCGGCTATGCGGACCACCGGGCCTGCTTCTATCTCCTTGATATCGAAACCAGAGAGACCAAAAAAATCTTTTTCAACGCCTATCTCGGCAGCGAAAAATTCGTGTCGGCTTCCTGGTCCCCGGACAGCCGCTGGCTCGCGTATGCCAGCGGGAATCCCAATTGGTTCAGCTCTATCTTTCTCTATTCGCTGGAAAACGGCAAAACCTACCGGGTCACCGACGAATTCATCCATTGCGATAATCCCCAATTCGATCCGGGAGGTAGATACCTCTACTGGATCGCCGCTTGCCAGGTCAATGTCGAGGATTCGTATTGGGACTTCGAGCACCACATGATCAATCCCGCCAGGATTGTCGTGGCCACGCTGCAAAACGACGCGTTTTCCCCGTTTTCACCGGGCCGGGAAAACGAAGCGGAGGACAAGGCGGGCCTTGCCATCCCCATGCGTATCGACGTGGAGGGATTGGGCCGGAGGGTCATGGCCCTGCCGATCGAGGATTCGAATTACAGCAATCTTTTGGCGCTGAAGGGGGAATTGATCTATCGGTCCGAACCCGCCAAGGGAGAATCGTCGATAAAAATGTTCGACACGGCCGGGAAAAAGGAAGCGCTGCTGATGAAAGAGGCCTGGTACTACAGCCCCGCGGCGCGTGCCGATATGCTCGTTTATCGTACGGGGAGTGCGATCGGCATTCTGGCGATCAATGGGGATCAAAAATCCGGGGAGGGTCAAATCGATCTCTCCGACATGAAGATGACGATCGATTGCCGAAAAGAGTGGCAACAAATATTCAACGAGGCCTGGCGCATTCAGCGGGATTTCTTCTTTGACGAGAAGCTGCACGGCGTCGATTGGCAGGCGATGAAACGAAAATACGAGGTTCTTTTGCCCTATGTGGCTTCGCGCCGGGACCTGAATTATCTGCTCGAGGATCTGTTTGCGGAGTTGGGTCAAAGCCACTTGGAAATCAATGGCGGCGATCTTCCTGAAATTCCCCGGGTCAAGAGCGGCATACTCGGCATTGATCTCGAATTGGATGAAAACTCTCGACTTTATAAAATCGCCAAGATCTACCGCGGGCAAAATGGGGATGCGGAGCGGGGCAATCCGCTCATGCTGCCGGGCATGAATATCAAGGCCGGAGACTATTTGTTGGCCATCGACGGGACGCCATTGCGCGAAGGCATCAACCCGGACTCATTATTGGAAAGCAAGGCTGGCGTAACCGTCGCTTTGACCATTCACGAGAAACCCGCCTTGGCGGGCTCGAGAACGGTGAATGTGAAGCCGCTGGAATTTTCCGAACAATATGGCGATATTCTCCGCTACAACGATTGGGTTGCAAGCAATATGGAAAAAGTGAACCGGGCGACCGGCGGCAGGGTCGGCTATATCCATATTCCGGATACTTACTATTCGGGAATAGAGTCTTTTTTCCGCTACTTTTATCCGCAACTCGACAAACAGGCCCTGATCGTGGATATCCGCTTCAATAGCGGCGGCTACCCCCCCATTTGGATGATCGAGCGCTTGAACCGCAAGCTGATTTATTATTCCCATTTGCCTTATGGAAAAGCCTCGATCAAGGAACCCGATCCGGGTTTTTTCGGCGCCAAGATATGCGTCACCAATGAATGGGCCGAATCGGGCGGGGAAGTGTTTGCCGCCACCTTTCGTCTGATGAATTGCGGTCGGGTTGTCGGCCAAAGGACCTCCGGCAATTTGGCCTCCACCGGCGGATCTCGTCTGATCGATGGCTGTGTCGTCGTTTACCCGGCAGAAGGGAAGTACAATGGCAAGGGTGACAGCGTGATCGAAAACAGTGGTGTCTCACCCGATATCGACGTCATGAACCGGCCGGAAGAGGTGATCCGGGGAAGAGATCCGCAACTGGAGCGAAGCATTCAGGAGATCACGAAAGAGCTGGAAGCAAAAAAAATGGACAATTGAAAACATTGTAAAAGTGAAACAGTATCTCCAAAGACCTTACTCGGTGCTTGACTTCTTGACTTTGACGGCAGGATATCCGATATATTCAATCAGGCAATATATCAAAATGATTGGTCAGATCCATGCAGGATGATCGTGGAAAGGGGGGAAATCAATGAAAGAGCTTTTTACCGAGATCGAGATCCGGGCGTCCGCTGAACGCGTATGGCAGATACTGACCGATTTTGAAAAATATCCGGAATGGAATCCTTTTCTGCGCCGGGCCATTGGTGAGATCGAGAATGGGGCAAAGCTCAACGTTTTCATGCAACCTTCCGGATCGGGCGGAATCACCATGAAGCCGCGGATCATAAAATTGCTGCCCGAGCGTGAGTTGCGCTGGCTGGGGCACTTGTTCATTCCCGGTCTTTTTGACGGCGAGCATGCTTTCATCATCGAAGCGCTCGGCCCGGAGCGGGTGCGCTTTATTCAGCGTGAGATTTTTACAGGGATCCTCATTCCTTTGTTGGCGCGCAAACTGGATGTGGACACGAAACGCGGTTTCCTGGAAATGAACAACGCGCTGAAAATTCGGGCGGAACGATCCTCAAAATAGCAGATGCAGAAGATCGTCAGCAAAGACCTGGAGCTGGCTTATAAAGATGAATGAAATTTTTTGCTACATTGCTTTTTTAAGAGGCATCAACGTGGGCGGGCACGCGTCCATCAAGATGGCCGATCTCCAAGCGGCTTTTGAAAAGATGGGCTTCCGGGAAGTGCGAACTGTGCTGGCCAGCGGCAACGTGATTTTTAAATCCAAACGGTCGGATCAGAAGGCTCTGCTCAAGGAAATAGGATCGGGGTTGAAGAAATCGTTTCATAAAAGTATCAACGTGGTGCTGCGTGGCCTGGATGATCTTGAGAAGCTCCGATCGTCGGAACCGTTCAAGGGGATCAAGGTAACTCCAAGCACGAGGTTTTATGTGACGTTCTTTGCCGAAAAGACCCAGCCGCGTACGATCGGCATTCCCTACTCCACCCCGATGGGAGATTTCCGCATTCTCCAGGCGACTTCCGGGGAAATTTTCAGCGTCGTCGATCTCTCGATGGGGAAAGGGACGCCGGAGACGATGAACATCATCGAGAAAGAATTCGGATCGAACGTCACCGCCCGCAATTGGAATACCGTGCTTAAAGTTTTGCTGTGAGACCGGGTTTTAAAAAAATGCTTGTTCGGTTTTCGGTTGCCGGCGCTTATAAATGGTTGCATAATGGTTGTGGATCAAAATGAAACAGAATACAAGAATTGAAGACAGGAAGGGTCAATCCATGAACCATTCATTGCCCGACGGCGAAACATTGTACGCGGCGCTTGTCAACAAGGACAGCGATTTCGAGGGGTTATTCGTGGCGGCAGTCAAGACCACGGGTATATTCTGCCGGCCAACCTGCACGGCGCGCAAGCCCAAGCGCGAGAATGTCGAATTTTTCGGCTCGGCTCGCGACGCTCTTTTGCACGGCTACAGGCCCTGCAAAGTTTGCCTGCCCATGGAGCATAAAGGGACCGCCCCCGGCTGGCTCAAACCGCTGCTGGCGGAGATCAATGAAGATCCGCTGATCCGGCTGAGGGATCGTGACTTGCGGTCCAGGGGTTTGGAGCCCAGCCGGGTGCGCTACTGGTTCAAGAAGCATCATCAAATGACTTTCCAGGCCTATTTGCGCGCCTTGCGGGTCGGGCAGGCGTTCGGCAGGATCAGGCTCGGGGAAAGGGTCACCGGCACGGCTTTTGATTCCGGATATGAATCGTTGAGCGGCTTTGCCGACCAGTTCAAAAAAACGGCCGGCTTTGCCCCGGGCAAAAGCCGGGAGCGTCAACTCATCGCCACTACCCGGATCCTGACGCCCTTGGGGCCGCTGTTGGCCGGGGCTACCGCTGACGGGATCTGCCTGCTGGAATTCGTCGACAGGAGGATGCTGGAGACCCAGTTGAAAAGATTGGGCAAGCTGCTGAACGCCGAGTGCGTCCCCGGCTTCAGCAAGCACTTTGAGCGGTTGCATGGTCAATTGCAAGAGTATTTTTCCGGAAAGAGAAGGGAATTCGACGTTCCGCTGGTGCTACCCGGAACGCTGTTCCAGCAAAAAGTATGGGCCGGTTTGCGAACGATCCCTTACGGTTCCACCCGTTCGTACAAAGAGCAGGCGGGAACGATCGGCCTGCCCAACGCGGTGCGGGCAGTGGCCAAAGCCAACGGGGACAACCGCATCGCCGTCATCATCCCCTGCCACCGGGTCATCGGGGCGGACGGCGAGTTGGTGGGCTACGGCGGCGGCTTGTGGCGCAAACGCTACCTGTTGAATCTCGAAGCCGGCTCCTGTCTTAAAAGCAATCAATATTGACAATTCCCCGGCCCTTTGCCACAATCAATCAGTGGCCCGTGGGCACTGGAGCGCACACGCGGCCGGCCGGTAGGTCTTGGGTGCGACATTTCATGTAATTTAAAATCAATATAAATTTTAAAGCGAGGAAAACATGGCCATTAGAACTTCATCGGCGGAATGGAAAGGAACGTTGAAGGAAGGGGCTGGCACCATGAAGCTGGGCAGCGGAGCTTACGAGGGCCCGTTCACATATGCCTCGCGCTTCGAAAACGGCTGCGGAACGAATCCCGAAGAATTGATCGGCGCGACTCATGCCGGCTGTTTCTCCATGTTCCTGGCCGGCCTGCTGACCGGCGCCGGCTTTGTGCCGGAGTGGATCGCCACTACCGCCAAGGTGCATTTGGGTGCAGGTCCGACGATCACGTTGATCGAACTGATTACGCAGGCGAAAGTGCCGAATCTGACGGCAGCAGAGTTGCAGATGCAGGCGGAGGCAGCGAAAAAGAATTGCCCGATATCGAAAGCGTTGGCTGGACCGGAGGTCAGGCTGCAGGTGCAACTGGTCGAGTAGGCGGCAATCGACCCCGGAAGCAGGGCGAATCAGCGCCATTCCCACTTCGCTCATTTTCAGGTACAATAACAGGATAATGGTTCAGGCATGGGAGAATTCTGATTATGCGGGGCAACGCCGCCGGCGTCAACGAAGGGTACTCGTGCCGCTGCTGCGGCCTGGAACCCCGTTCCAGCAAAAAGGTTGGGCGGGATTGCGGGTGATTCCCCCCGAGTGGGGATCCGCGGTTCAGCTTTTACACAGGCGACCGGCATGAAGACAGGAGAACGGATTTCGTGAAGAAAGTGGCACAGGAAATCTACGATCGCATCGACAACGATCTCTACCATGCCGCTGGAGACGCATGGCGGCAATCAGATTCACCCTTTTCCCTGATGCAGTCCTCGTTCAATCCCGCCCGGGTCGGTTATTTTAAAAAGAAATTGTTTAATGAACTGAAAGTTGACCCTCAAGGGAAAGTGGCCTTGGAAGTTGGCTGCGGCGGGGGCATACTGTGCGAGGAAATTGCGCGCCTGGGCTTTGCTGTCACCGGGATCGACCCTTCCGAGCATTCGCTGCAGATAGCGGCCGGCCATGCACAAGCAGGCGGACTACGGATCAACTATAAGCAAGGATCAGGGGAGGCGATCCCGTATCGGGACAATTCCTTCGACATTGTCTTTTGCTGCGATGTCCTGGAGCATGTGCGTGAGGTGCCGAAAGTCATTGCGGAGATATCCCGTGTCCTAAAACCGGGAGGTATTTTTTGTTACGACACGCTGAACCGCACGTTCAGGAGTAAACTGGTGGCGATCAATATTTCGCAGGTCTGGCAGCGTTGGGCCTTTGCTCCGCCCAACCTCCATGTATGGGAGATGTTTATCAAACCGGAAGAATTGAAATCACTCCTGGGGCAAAATAACCTGGAATGGAAAGAACACCGGGGCATGGGCCCCAATGTTTCATTTCTGAAATTTCTCAGTTACCTCCGCCAAAGAGCCAGGGGAGCGCTGACCTACAAAAATCTCGGCAAAAAGTTGTTCGCGGTTGAGAGCGGCAATCTGGACATCATATACATGGGGTATGCCATGAAGAGTCGATCGTCCGCGATGAGGCCATGAATGAATTGTCATGACCGGGACACCAAAGGAGTTAACAAATGAAAGGATCTATCCTGTCCGAGACAGGGAATGCGGCAAATGAAGCGCTTGCCATCGCAAAGAATTGCAGGCACTACGCCATGTGCAAGATCGATTTTCTCGGCAGCGGCGTATGTGCGTCAGGACTGGAAAAACAATATGTGAGTTTCTATCCCGAGGGCCGAATGGACCTTTATGCAGCGATCGCAGAAAAAACGATCCCGGTCACTGAAAAATGCATTGAAATAGCAGACAGTTGCAATCTATGCGGCAAGTGCGATTACCAGTGTTATTTTGTTAATGAGCTGCGTCCCTCAAAGGTGATGAAGGCCTTAAAAGATCATGTCGGTGCGTATCTTAAAAATGGCGGGGAAATAGTCCAGCCAAAAGCTGACAGGATTCTTACTGAAATGAAAAGGATTGTCGGCGATTACTGGGCCAGCAACGATCCCGCGGTCAGAATAACTTATCATCATGACCTTTGTCCTCATGTAACTTTCAAAATGCCGGAATATGTGGTCATGCCAAAATCAAAGGAAGAGATTTCTTCCATCATTAAACTCTTGAATAAGAATAAAATCCCCTATTGCGTGCGGGGCAACGGCGCGTCCAGCCATGGATTGGTTTTCAGTGAAGGAGCGATCCTGGACCTGCACCGCATAAAGACCATTGATTTTGATGAAAAGAACTGGTCCGTGAAAGTGGGGCCGGGTGTGGCGGCATTCGATCTTCAACGGGAAGCGAGAAAACGCGGGTACAGAGTACATACCGCCGAACCGGCAGCCCTGGTTTGCGCCAACATTATGACCTCCGGCTTGCTTTCCACTTTTTCCACGACATACGGCATCTCGGCTGACAACTTTGTCGACGCGGAGTTTATTGCCAGAGACGGTTCGTTCTTCAGGCTGAATGACATTGCTGCGCCCAATCTTTTTTCGTTCCATAATTCACTTTCCGAACATGAAGCTTTTGCCGTATGCGTATCGGTAAGTATGAAACTTCATCCTGTTACCGCTGACGAAGGGGGTGTCCTCGTTCCCTTTGTATCCCTTGAAAATGCTCTCGATTTCGCCAGGGAATGCGCAACCAGGCATATAGGTATTGCCATAGGCATTCTCGGGAGTGAATTTGTGTCCTCTTTCATTACCCCGACCAAAAAACTTGCCGCCGCAGCAAAGAATATTTTCACCCAGGAATTGGCTATGCCTTATCTCGTACTTCTCATCGGAGACACATATGCATTGCGATCCGTCCATGAGATGGGATATCCTGCCATAGACCAGAAGCTTTTTAAAACCATTTTCCAGGGATTGCCGGCGCTTCAATCCGCAAAATGGTTGGACTTGCTGAAGGAGCTTTCAGACGATGAACCCTTCTCCTACCTACGGCTCGGCCAATTCGCCAAACTTGCCGAAACGGCGATCGCTCCTTCCCCCGCCCTGCAGGCCCAGGAAATTGACCCGGATCTGCGGCCTTTTTTTGAGGAACTTTACTCCAGACCGGAGATGACCGATCTCGTCTGGCTGAATACGTTCAGGATACAGAGTTCACGCTATTGCCGGGAAAAGCCCTGTGTGGCGCTTGTTTGTTATCTGCCGATCGATACTTCATTAATTGTCGAAATTCAGGATGGGTTACGGGAAATTGCCGAAAAACATCACCTGAAAAACGAGTTTGGGTTTATTACGCCGATCGACAACGGAAAAAGATGCGTCTGGGAATACGATTACTATTTCGACCATAATGATCCGGCCGAAATCGTCAGGGTCCAACAGGCGACCTGTGAGGCTGGCGTTCTGTTAGATGAATTTTCCAAAAAAACCGGCACCATCAGGCAGGTCCGCTATATTGTCAACCAGGGCTGCTGCCGGAAAGAAAATCTTTTGTACCTAGCGGACGAGGCAGGGAGGTAAAACGATGACGGATGGGGCGGGTCGTTCAATTGTCATGACCGGCGCGACGGGATTTCTGGGGGCCTTTCTGCTGGCAGGTCTCCTGGAACGAAGATATCAGGTAACGGTTTTGGGGCGCTCCTCGAAAGACATGAAGTTGGCGGAGAGGATGTCAGGTCTTGTCCGCTGGCTCGGCATTGCCGATCCGGGAGAAAGTTTGCGCACCCTTGAGACTGATTTCTCGAAGAAGCACCTGGGCCTTGATGACGAGGCCTACAGCCGCCTGTGTGCGGCTGCGGGCAAAATCATCCACTGCGCTTCGGACACCAATTTCCTGGAACGCAATAGGGCGCGGGTGATGGCAACCAATGTAAAAAGCCTGCCCGCCCTGCTTGGTCTTGCTGCGGATGCCAGGGCCGATCACTTGTATTATGTCAGTACTGCCTATGCCGCAGGCAAATGCGAAGGCATCTGCATGGAGACACCGATCCACACTGCCTGCTTCACCAACGTCTACGAGGAAAGCAAGGCACAGGCTGAAGGGATTATCGGGCGCTACTGTGAAAGCAGGGGTGTGCCTCTTTCCATACTGCGGCCGTCCATCGTGTACGGGCATTCGCAGACAGGCATGTCCCTGAAGTTCAACGCATTGTACTATCCCGTAAAATCACTCTTGTACATCCGGGATATTTTTGCCAAGGATATCCTCGAGCAAAAGGGGGAACGGTCCAGACAGTGGGGCGTCAGCATGGGCGAAGATGGCATATTATGTTTGCCCCTGACGGTCTTTCTGCCGGGCGGGGGATCCGTGAACCTGATTCCTGTCGATTATTTCGTCGAATCTGCTCTGGGCATTATCAAACATTCCGGATCCGGCGGCATCTATCACATCACGAACGAAAATCCGCCGGACATGGCTACCCTTTTGGAATATTCCGAAAGGTTTCTGGGCGTGCGGGGAATCCGTTTGCGCTGGGACCCGTCGGGCAAAAATCCTGCGCCCAACCCGGTGGAGGAACTGTTAGACAGATTTATCGAGCAGTACCGCCCCTACCTGTCTGACAGGAGGATATTTGACCGGAGTCGCTTGGAAAGCATCACGCCCGGTCTTTCTGCTCCTTCTTTTACTTACGATATATTCGAACGCTGCATGGCCTATGCTGTGGTGTGTGAATGGGGCAAGAAAGTCGGCGCGCCTAAAGTTGGAGTGGCCGGCCAGCCGCCTGAATTGGCCCAGGCAGGGACCGGAGTTACTTACCAAGGAGATCGATCATGAACAGAAAAAAGACGGTGAGTGATTCCGGAAAACGCAAACAGGAAAAGGGAGAGGTTGCCAATGGAGACCCACGACCGGCTGCCGGCGGCGTTCGCTTGCCCGCGACCGGGCGGCCGGCCGGACCGCAACGCCACACCGGCGATCAGGCGCGTCACGTCCGCTTCGAGATAGCCCCCAAGACCATGGTGGCGCTTGTGCTCGTCGCCGCTTCCCTTTGGCTGCTGATCCGTCTCTGGCCAGTCCTGCTCGTGCTCGTCGTCGCTCTTCTCGTCTCTGGCACGTTGGGCCCGGCCGTCAGCTGGCTCGAAAATAAAGGCGTGGGGCGCGGACTCGGAATCGCCATCGTCTTCGCGGGCTTTTTTATCCTCGCGCTTCTCGTCGCTGTCGTCACGCTGCCGGCGCTGGTGGCGCAGGCGGTGGCGCTTGTCGAGCACGAGCCCGCGCTGCGCGCGCGACTCGCGCGTTATCTCGCCAGCTCACATCTGAGCGCCCCACTGGCGACTTGGCTGCGCGGCCTCAAGCCCGCCGCGTTGACGGGCGCCCTCGGCGCGACGGCTTTCGCCTACTCCCTGCGCATTTTTACCGCGGTCGCTTACGGGTTGACCTCCCTCTTTCTCGGGCTCTACATCATGATCGACCGCGACCGGCTCCGCGGGGGGCTCTTCGCCCTCGTCCCCCGCTCGCTCCACGTCCGGCTCGCGCGCATCATGATGAACCTCGAGACGATCGTCGGCGCCTACATCCGGGGGCAGATGCTTACATGCCTGATGATGGCTCTCTTCGCGTTCGGGCTTCTGAAAGTTTGCGGCGTGGAGAACGCGCTGGCGCTCGCGGCGTTCGCCGGTATCGCGGATGTGCTTCCTTATATCGGCCCTCTCCTCTCGGTGGGGCCGATGGTCCTCGCGGCCCTGCCGCATGGGACCGTCGTTGCCATCGTCGTTCTCGTCTTCATGTTCGTGTACGAGGAGTTCGAAAGCCGCGTGCTCGTTCCGCGGATCTATGGCCGGGCACTGCGCCTTCCCTCGTCCGTTGTCCTGTTTTCGCTCCTGGCTGGCGGAATGCTGATGGGGATCCCCGGAGCGCTCCTCGCCCTGCCCGTCGCGGCCACGGTGATGATGCTCATAGAGGAGTTGCGCGTAGAGCTGCCCGGTGAACAGGAGCAGCCCGTTGACACGCGCGTGCGTGAAGCTGACGATCGCGGTGAGAAAGAGTACGAACGCAGGACGGCAGGTGTGGGCGCGGAGCAGGCCGCCGCCATCGCCGCCGAGATCTCGCAGGACCGGCGGGAGGAAGATCGCCGTCTGCCGGAGGCGGTCGGGGCAACCAGTGAGAGCGGGAGCGAGATCGGACAGGAGAGGTTGACGCCCCCCGCTAAAAAAGAAGGCAGGCGACGCTCTGACCAACAGGAGTGAAACCATGTCAAGCGCCGCAGCCAGGCAAGAATGGGAAGCTCTCGCTGCTTGAGCGGTGTCCCCATTCACCCGTCCATTATCTTGACAATTCAAAAAGCCGGTTTTATACTTGAAAAAGGGGAAGGATAAACATCTGAGAAAATGACCGAATTCTTTCCTTTATTTACGGGAGGATGAGGGCGCGGCTAAATCATTTTCTTTGAAAAATGCCGGTTTCATTTTAATGTGAAGCCGGGAAGATCCAACCAGATTAAAAGGAGGAAAATCTCATGTTACCAATCGGTGATGACGATTCCTCTCGCCGAACTGTTCCGCTGGTCACCTATGCCCTGGTCGCTCTGAACGTTCTGTTTTTCTTTGTCGAGCTGAGCGGGGGCGATGCTTTTATCGGGAAATGGGCTTTCGTTCCCAGACGTTTCCTTGCCAATCCCGCCGCTGATTTCCTGACGCTCTTCTCTTCCATGTTCATGCATGCCGGGTGGATTCACCTGGGAGGCAACATGCTTTACTTATGGATCTTCGGTGACAACGTGGAAGACCGTTTCGGGCACGTCAAGTTCCTGCTCTTCTATCTGCTGTGCGGGTTGGCGGCAACGTTTGCCCAGTTGGCTTTCAGCCTCAAATCGAACGTGCCGAATTTGGGCGCATCGGGAGCGATCGCGGGAGTGCTCGGTGCTTACATTTTGCTGTTCCCCAAGGGGAGGGTCAGGGTATTACAGGGCCAACAAGTGATTCAGGTGCCCGCGCTGTTGGTCATTGGGTTATGGATCGTTCTGCAGTTTTTCAGCGGCATCGGTTCCATTGCCAATACAGCGGACACGGGTGGCGTGGCTTACATTGCGCACATTGGCGGATTTGTCTCCGGGTTTGTGCTGACCTTTTTGTTCCGCGGGAGTGCCGGGTCGCAAGCGACGGGCTGAATGCGGAGATGTAGATGATCGACAAAAAAGAGATCAAAAAACAGTACAAGCTCAGGCCGCCCGACATGGGCGTCTACCAGGTCAAGAACCTGGAGAACGGAAAAATCTACATCGGCCGCGCCATGGACCTAAAGGGCAAGCTGAACAGCGAGCGCTTCCAGCTCAAGAACAATCTGCACAAGAACCAGGAGTTGCAGAAGGATTTCAACGAGCTGGGGATGGAGAAATTCTTCTTCGAGATCCTGGACCGGTTGCCTGTGAAAGAAGATCCGAGTCATGATTACGGCGTTGATCTGCAGATCCTGGAAAAGATGTGGTTGGAGAAGCTGCAGCCGTTCGCCCCACTGGGATATCATAAAAAGAAACCATGAAACACGGCGGCTGGGAACTGGTTTTAATTCTAGAATGATCACGGCGGGTATTTTCCACAATAAGACCGCAAGATGGATGAACTGAGATAGCGTTTGCCGCGGTCAGTTCCAGAGCTGCTTTTGGATGATTAAAAAGCTGTAGCTCTGTTGCTTTGGCAGCAATTATTTGACTTTGACTGCTCCTTTTGTGTCGGCAAGATTTAGCAGTACCGGAATTTTAGTTGCACTCGTGCCGCGGGTCAACTGCCAAGTGCCATATAAATAAGAATACTGCTCGTTTTTCCAAGTACCGCTCATTGTGTCCTTGCTGTCGAATTTTCCCGTAAAGGTGACAGTCTGATCATTGTAAGTGTAGTTAAATATGATATCCTTACCGTTGACCGTGTAAGTTCCCGAATAGTAGTTGGAATATATTAGCGTGCCGCTTTTTTTGTCTCCGCTGAATGTCACTTGACCCGTCCAGTTTCCGGTTTGGCTAGTAACGGGACCGGACCAGGTGCCGACCGGGTCGTACTTGGTTTTTAAAACCACCAGGAACAGGACGGCGGCCACGGCGACGACGCCCACGCCGATCAGGATGATGGGCAGAATGCTCTTTTTCTTGGCCTGGTACCCGCTGTCTCCCTCTTCTTCGATGAAGCGCGGCGCCTGTTCAGTATTTGCTGAACTGATCTGTTCCGGGGTGTTGGCGGCGGCCATGGGCATGGTGGATACCTGCAGCAGCCACATGAATGTCAACGTTACCAACAAGGCAATCCATTTTTGATGTTTTTTAATCATGGCCAGTAGTCCTCCTTTTTATTTTATATACATATATAGACTTAATTATCATTATGCCAATAATTTATTTGTCTGAATAATAGGTTACTGGTTTTTGATCAGTCCGTGAACACCGGCTTGACTCGGCAGCATGCTGATTGGAGTGGCGGTGTCACGGTTGCATGCCCGGCTTCAGCTGGTTTTTTTATTCTCGTTGAACTTGTCGCGGCACTCGTCGCTGCAAAAATAAAGGGTTTCCTTTTCCCGCTTCAGGATTACTGCCTGGCTGACCGGTACATAGGTGCCGCAAACCGGATCCTGCATCATTTCCTCGGCAGTTTGCCCCGGCCGGTTGATGGGCGGCTCTCTTTTTTCCGGCGGGCCGCTTTTGCGCAGCCATTTGAAAAGAAGATAAACAATGCCGGCCAGAAGGATGAGGCGGAACATTACAGGAGCCGCAGGCCGGTTTTTTCAACTGCGGCGAGCAACTGGCCGCTTTCGATAAGGCCGGCGATATGGCGGATATGGACATCCATGCGCGTGTCTTCATTTAAAAAGGGCACTTGCCTGCGGATCAGGGATTTGACGTTTTCCAGCGGCGGCGAGCTTTTCAACTCATAAAAATCCAGGGCCTGGGCCGCAGCCATCAATTCAATGGCCAAAATGTAGGTCAGGTTGCCGATGATCTCGCGCGCCTGGCGGGCGCCGATGGTGCCCATGCTTACGTGGTCCTCCTGGTTGGCCGAGGTGGGGATGTTGTCCACCGAAGCCGGATGGGCCAGGGATTTGTTTTCCGAAGCCAGGGCCGTGGCCGTGACGTGAACGATCATGAAACCTGAATTCAGGCCGTTATCGGCGATAAGAAAATTTGGCAGTCCCATGTTGGAGGCGGGGTTGATCAGGCGGTCGATGCGCCGTTCGGAAATGTTACCCAGCTCGGTCATGGCGATGGCCAGGAAATCCATGGCGAAAGCCACCGGCTCGCCGTGAAAATTGCCGCCGGAAAGGATTATCTTCTGTTCCGGGAAGATCAGGGGATTCTCGGTGGCGGAGTTGGTCTCGATCTCCAGGACGCGGCGCACGTACTTCAGCGTGTCGCGCACCGCTCCATGCACCTGGGGAATGCAGCGGATGGAATAGGCGTCCTGCACTTTTTTCCGGCCCTGGTGGGAGATCCATAGGGGTGAATCCTTGATCAAATGCCGGATATTTTCGGCGCTCTCCATCTGTCCGGGATGGCGGCGAACATCCTGGATCTCTTGGCAAAAAGGCGAGGGGTTGCCCAGCTGGGCTTCGAAGGTCATGGCGCCGGCGATATCGGCCACCTTGGCCAAATTCTCGGCTTCGCGTAGATTGAAGATCCCGATGGCGGTCATCACCTGGGTGCCGTTGATCAAGGCCAGGCCTTCCTTTTCCAGGAGCACCAACGGCTGTAGGCCGACTTTTTTAAAGGCCGCGGCCGAGTTCTGCTCCCGGTTCTGGTAGATGACATCGCCTTCTCCGATCAGGACCATGGCCAGGTGGGACAACGGCGCCAGGTCGCCGGATGCGCCGACCGACCCCTTGGACGGGATCAGGGGAAAGATGCCTTTGTTCAACAGATCGAGCAGCAGCTGCACCACTTCCAGGCGCACGCCGCTGTAGCCCTTGGCCAGGACATTGGCCCGCAGCAGGATGATGCCGCGCACGATGTCGGCCGGCAGATTCGGGCCGACACCGGCGGTGTGGCTCTTGATCAGGTTCTTTTGCAGTTTCTTCAGGTCCTTCTTCTCGATGCGGCGTTGGGCCAGGGCGCCGAAGCCCGTGTTGATGCCATAGTAGGGCTTGTCGGAATGGATTAATTCTTCCAGGACCGACCGGCATTTCCTGATCTTGACCACGGCGGCGGGGGACAGTTCCACCCGCTTTTTCCCTCGGGCCACCTGGTCGAATTGTTCCAGGCTCAGGCAGTCGCCGTCGATTTTGATCGCCATGTTTTATTTCAAGAGTTCCTGGCGCGAGAAATCTCGCCCCATGCGGAATTCCGCCCAGTCGAACGGATAGCTGCCGTCCAGGATGATCTCGCTGATGAAACGGCCGATGGCCGGGGCGAACATGAAACCGTGGCCGCACATGCCGTTGGCCACAAAAAAACCCTGAATCTCGGTCTTGTCGATGAAGGGGCTGCCGTCCGGGGTCATGGAATAACAGCCGCCCCAGTGGCGGATGACCCGGGCCTTGGCCAGTTCGGGCACCAGGCGCACGGTGCGCTTGGACATTTCCACCAGGAATTCCAGCGAGGATTCCGTATGGATGCCCGGCTTGCTGGGCACTGGGCTGTAGCAGCCGATCACCTGGCCGTTGCCGCGCTGGTAAAAATAGCAGCCGTCGGGGCGGTAGTCGACCACCATGGTGGTGAAAATGGCAGGAACACGGTCGGTGATGAAGGCTTCGTGTTCTTCCGGTTCGATGGGCAGCTCCAGGCCGGCGAGCCTGGCGACTTCCTGGGCCCAGGGGCCCGTGGCGTTCAGGATGACATCGGCATGGAAAGTTTCCCCCGCCTGGGTGCGTACGCCTTTGGCGGTTCCCTTTTCCACGATGATCTCGCTCACTTCGCTGAAAAAGCGCACTGTGGATTTCTGTTTTTTTATTTCCTGGATATACCCTTCCATGACCTTGAACGGGTAGGCCTGACCGTCTTCGGGAGAAAAAACCCCGCCCAGCAGCCCCGCGGGGTTCAGTTGCGGAGCGATTTTCAGGCATTCGGCCGCGTTCAGTATCTGCACCTTGAGCCCCAACTGCAGTTGCAGGGGCAATATGGCTTTGAAGGTTTCCAAACGCTGCGGGTCATGGGCCAGGAACAGGTAGCCGCCTTCGGAATATTCCACTGAAAAACCGAATTCCTCTCGCATGGCGCGGAACTGGCGGACGCTCTCCTGCATCAGGCGGATCGCACCCGGGGTTGAAAATTGCTGGCGAATGCCGCCGATGCAGCGGCCGGTGGAACCGGAGCCGGAATAATTTTTCTCCAGGACCAGCACTTTCCGGCCGCGCCGGCTCAGGTGGAAGGCGGAGGCCAGACCGATGATGCCGCCGCCGATGACAATGACGTCGAATTGCCGATCCATCGCTTCAGCCGATGTTTTTTACCGATCCCAGCAGTTCCAGCGAAATGACGTGTTTCTGGATCTCGTTGGTGCCTTCGTAGATCTGCAGCAGCTTGGCGTCGCGCATCATCTTTTCGACAGGATATTCCTTCATGTAGCCGTAGCCGCCGAAGAGCTGGACGGCGTCGACCGTGACCCTCATGGCCACGTCGGTGGCCATGACCTTGGCCATGGCCGATTCCTTGGAAGCCTTCATGCCGTTGTCCAGCATCCAGGCCGAGCGGTAGACCATCAGCCTTGCCGCATCGATATCTGTAGCCATTTCCGCCAGTTTGAAGGCGTTGTGCTGGAAAGAGGCGATGGGCCGTCCGAACTGTACTCTGGTTTGGGAATACTTGAGGGCTTCCTCGAAAGCGGCGCGGGCCACTCCCACTCCGCCGGCGCCCACGGCGGGCCTTGCATAGTCTAGGGTTTTCATGGCGATGATGAATCCCATGCCTTCCCTTTTCAGGATATTTTCAACCGGGACCTTGACCTCGTCGAAAAAGATCTCGGCCGTGTTGGAAGCCCGGTGTCCCATCTTGTTTTCGTGCTTGCCGACGGAGATGCCGGGCAGGTCCATGGGCACGATGAACGCGGACAGGCCGCGGGCGCCGCGGTCCTTGTCGGTGGAGGCGAAGACCACGCCCAGCTGCGATACGCCGGCGTTGGTGATGAAAGTCTTGGAACCGTTGATCACGTAATGGTCGCCCCGGCGCACGGCCGTGGTCTGGATGGCCGAGTTGTCGGAGCCGGCTTCCTTTTCGGTCAGGGCGAAGCAGGCGAAGGACATTTTCTGGGTCAGCGGCACCAGGAATTTTTTTTTCTGTTCTTCGCTGCCGAACAGGACGATGGGCGTAGTGGCCAGGGTGTTGGCCATAATGGATGTATACATGCCGGCACAGCCCCAGGCCAGTTCCTCGCAGACGATGGTATTGACCAGGGTCGAGAGGCCGGCTCCGTTGTATTCGGCCGGGATGCCCGAAGTGAGAAAACCGGCAGCGAAAGCCTTCTGCATGATCTCAAAGGGGAATTCGTTCTTTTCGTCGTACTCGTGGGAGTTGGGCCGCATTTCTTTTTCAGCGAATTTATGGGTCTCTTCCTTGAATGCCAGGTGCTCTTCGTTTAGGGAAAAATCCATTTTCATCTCCTCATATTTTGATGGTCTTCATTTCGTTCAGTACTTCCATGGCGCTTTGGAATCTCTGCTCGCGCTTTTTTTCCATGCACTTTTCGATGATGTAGCACAGTTTTTCTGGAACATCGGTGCGGTATTTTTTGATCGGCGGCACCGGGTCGAACAGGTGCTGGTAAAAAATATTCTCGCCCTTGAACGGGACGTGGCCGGTGGTCAGATGGAACAAGGTGGTACCCGACGAATAGATATCCGTGCGGTGATCGACCGGGATGCCCTGGATCTGTTCCGGGGACATGTAATAAGGCGTGCCGGTGATGACCCCGCTTTCGCCCTTTTTCTGGTCGCCCAGGATCACGGCCAGGCCGAAATCCATGATCTTTATTTCTTTTTGCTTGGTGATCATGATGTTGTGCGGCTTGATGTCGCGGTGGATGATCCCCTTGCGGTGGGAATAATCCAAGGCCTTGAAAAGCTTGATGGCGATGAATATGATCTGCGACGGGGAAAAAACCTTCTTGCGGCGGATGAGGTTCATGAAGTTTTCCCCTTCGATATATTCCATGGAAATGAAATAGTCGTCCTTGATCTGGCCGACGTCGTACACCGTGACGATGTTGGCCTGGGTCAGCGATGCCGTGGAACGCGCTTCGGAAAAGAAACGTTCCAGGTTGCGCTTGTCGGTGACCAGGGTCTTGTTCAGGATTTTCAGGGCCACCACGCGCTTCAGGACCGTGTCTTCGGCTTTGAACACCACGCCCATGCCGCCCTCGCCGATCTTTTCGATGATGCGGTAGCGTTCGCTGGAATCCTCGCTGATCAGCTCCATTTCCTTGTATTTCTGGATCAGGTTCTCCACGTCCTTGATCTTCTGGTGCACGTCCTTGAACGAGTAGTCCTCGGTCAGGATCATCTGGTAGATCTCGAATGCTTTTTTGAAATTGCCAGCGTTTTCGTAGGCCTGACCCAGGACGTAGAACCACTCGATGTTGGACTTGTCGATCTGGTTTGCGCCGAGTAATTTCTCTATTTTTTCGATGACCAGCTGCGGCTTGCGGTTTTTCAGGAAAATATTCGCGATGTGGGTGATGGCGGTGTTGAAATCGGGAGAATCGACGGGGACGAGCTGGAAATCGGAAAGGGCGCGCCGGTCATCGTCCACCTTCATGAACGAAATTCCGGCT